>Ga0208315_1001698_pt1 | contig 10718 bp, 17 predicted proteins | sample MalvireepMed_215_FD_184239 | JGI IMG/M metagenome (GOLD analysis project Ga0208315, IMG submission 184239) | Marine viral communities from the Global Malaspina Expedition - Malaspina viral metaG DeepMed_215 (SPAdes) (version 2) | ecosystem: Environmental > Aquatic > Marine > Oceanic | place... | reverse complement strand
GTACCTGCATTGGCGAATTTATATAATAGCTTGTTACGTTTACAACGCTTACACTTTCTTATATACTTTATTATATACGTACCCATCCCTTAACTGCTTTATCATAACGATAACCACGTCTTGGGAAGACTGAGTTGTTAACATTCTTAACGTGCTTTGATCGCTGACCCTTGCTCATGTTAAGCCAGCATTTATCCAGCTTCATAGCCCTTGTGTCTATTGATCCACTCATAGCGCCACAGTACGTATAGGTTTCCCAAAGGTACTCACCTACTTCGGGATCGTATTTAGATTTAGCCGAGTATGGACAGATACCTTTTTCTTTGTGTTCGCATGGTTCAAACATAGGGGGATTATGGGCTAATACAATCGCTTGTTTTTTCAGTAGCCAAACCTCGGAAGTTTGCGATTGTGTATTCACACGCCAGCCTTAACCCCCCTAATCTTTTATACATGTTGGACACGTCTTTCTTCCCTTTCCAAGTTTAGGAAATATGGGGTAGTATTCATATCTTACTTTGCCCTTGCGACATTCTTCCCATACACGCTTGCATGAAGGGCATAGTTTAAGTATCTCATCTGTACGTTTAGCATCCCACTTGTGTAGTTGGTTCATAAATTTATCACGTACAACTGGATTATTCTTAGACTTTTTTAAAAAGTTTTTAACCTTGGGTGGGTGGTTGTGTCTCAATTTGTTTACTTAAAATTTATTGGAAAGTTTTTCTTCTCTATATCGTATAGTAGTTCTCTCAGTTTCTCAGCACCCATACAATGATCATACGTAGGAAAGAAATATCTCCACTGACCACCACCCATGTTGATCCAGTAACAAAAAGCAATGCCTAATTTCCCTGAAGATTTACTGAACTCTATACAGGCAGTGGTTTCACTCAGTGGAGTTATAGAATTTACCTCAAACGTTTCGTTAGAGTAATTAAATTCACGGTCTGAATGGCTGAAGTTTCGAGCTATCTCTTCAGCTTTAGATTTTAATTTTATTGCTAATTCTTTTTTCATATTATCCTGCCGTCATAATTTTTGGGGCTTGGAATCCATTGGAGCAGTACTTACTACTGAGTCCCAATGTCACGTCTGCCAACCCTATTTTCACAGTTTAAAACAGACAACCAAACCCCATAAATAACGATCCGCAATCATACAACTATCATACAACTGTGGAAGGGGGAGTACAGATCACGGATCGTATACATTATTTAAAAAGGAGGGGCATCAGCCTCTCGCTTACTGTCTTTCTGTTCTACGTCACCGTCAGATTCCTGCTTTTCGGTAACTCTTAAAGACAGATATTTAGTACCCGCTTTTGACTCATTAGACCAAGCAGAAACTCTGTAGTCTGTGCCTTCTACGTCTAAGACCCCTGTCATATCGGGCTGATTGGAACCTTGTTCTTTTCTATTGTTTTTGAACAGGGCTCCTGAGTTGGTGTTGTCATAGTCTGACATATTAACTCCTTTTATTTACGGTTATCGTTACAATATTATGTTACGTCATTTAATGACGGTAGTTTATCCCCAGTAATTCCACTGAAATCTTCAACTTCTGTTGTTGTGGTAGTGGTAGTAGAGCCATTTGTTTCAATCTGTTCGATGAACTCTAATGTTATCTCTACTTCTGCCGTATTGTACTTCGGTTTCATTACCGCAACACAGTTTCCACTTGAGGGATTTAGACCGTTTGATTTAAGGAATGTAGTTGGTATACCTACTCTCCCTCTCGGGTCTACCTTAAGAACTGCTATGTTTACCATAGTTATTTCCTTTCTTGTTTACGTTCAGTAATATAAGTTGTTATTCTATCAGCTATATCTTTCATTGATCCCATTATAAGTAGAATAAAAAATATTGCAATTGCCCAAATAAGTACGGCTATTCCAAGAGTTAAAATGTTTGCAATCCACCATGCTATATCCATTATTATCATTCACGAATCTCCTTTTCTATTGCTACTATTCTTTCAAGTAATTCGTTTACCCTATCATTAACTAATAAATAATTATCACGTATTTTCTTTTCTAATTGAACGTAGGACTTGTTATCCATACCAGTTAGAATAACGTTATCATATGTAACAGGTCTTATTTCTTCTTTCTCAATACGGGCATATACTTCATCAGCAATTTTTTCAAGAACGTCAAGGTCTTTCTCGTTATGCACATCTGTTATGGATGATTGTCTACCCTGAGCAAAAGCCTGCTGATCTATATCTTCAGCGTAACTAACGTTGTCAGATTTAATTACGTCAGGGTCTTGCGCTTTAAGTATACACGTAAGACACATACGTACATCCATGTCCCCTGTATACTTATCGAACTTATCACCACATTCTATGCAAGTTACTTCGATCATAGTTCCTCCTTTTATTCTGCTACAATACTAAGCATTAATAAAAAATGTTCAAGCGGTATAGCTATCATTGGCTTCATGTGATCACCACGAAACACAACACCAACTTCCTCCTTCTCAGGTAACACCCACCTTGGCACAGTCTTTCTTCTTTTGCAACCATAGTACTTTCCTTCTATCTCTACGTCACCCTTCTCATGGTTGGCTCCGCCCCTGTCCCTGTTGTAGGCTTCAATCTTTAATTCTTTACACATACGTACAAGTTCACGTTGCAGTTCAGCACCACGTTGTCTGTTGCGCCTGCCACGACGTACATTAGTCGCATTCTTCTGGCGTTGTCGGGTTTTCATATGCCTGCTGCTTTTTTTGCTGCTCAATGCTGACCCCTTCCTTATGTTCTTCGTATTTTATATAGTCCAGTACGTCTGATAACCCCTCAAAGATTGATATCTCATCAGGAGACCTGTACTGCTTACTCTTAAGTATTTCAAAATAAGCTTTCATTGCGTTGAGTATTACTTCCGTTTGCTTTTCCGTGAACGATACTCTTTTTGCCATTGTATTCCTCCATTTCATACTTCTCTGCAAGTGCAACTGAATGATGATCAAGTATCTTACACTTCTCACCTATGACACCAAGTTCTACCCTGCCTGTCTTACCGTAACGGTTCTTACCTATGACTATCTCTATGCCATACTCACCATTCTTCGATCCAACTCCAAGGTATCTCCATTCGTAGAACATGAATAGAATAGTCTCAGAGTCCTGTTCAATGGAACCGCTTTCCCTTAGATCGGATGGTATAGGTCTTTTATTGGGTCTGTCTTCACACTTTCTATTAAGCTGAGATACAAGTATGGCACACATATCATAAGACTTGCACAGTAATTTATACTCTTTCATTATTGCGTCTATCCTTAAGCGTGGGTCTTCAACATGCCGTAACGTAGCGAGTCCTATGTAGTCATCAACTACTACGTCAGGCTTAACCTGTCTTATCGTAGCTACGGTTGATTCAAAGTCGTTGCTCTTATCTTTCATAATCAACCTATCGCCATACTTTTTTAATAATGTTTCTTTTGTAACCTTAATATCTTCTTTGTCGTTGTTTGTATATGATCCAGTTACCACACGTGTATATGATACCTGTTTAGATTCAGCTACTATCATCTTGGCAAGCATTGATTCGTTCTTCATTTCCCTGTTGAATACCAATACTTTGTAACCTTTCTCAAGTAGGTTGTGTACTACGTTAACTGCCATTGTACTTTTAAAATGCCCTGGACGTCCTGCTATTACGGTTATCTCACCACGTCTCATACCGCCTACGATATGATCAAGCGGACCGAAGCCAAACTTAATTGTGTTGTCCTTGTTATACATGTCTACGATAGCATTGTCCAGTGAACTGTTAAGATCAAACTCATTGTCCCCATGAACGCTAAGTACGTTGCCTATCTTACCATGTATCTTGGTAAGTGAATCAACTGTCTTAACGTTGTCGTGTCCGATACTGTTTGATAACTCATTGGTAAGAACTTTCAATCTTCTCAACTCGTACTTCTCATATATATTCTTTGCATACTGCACCGCATTACTGGGTGCTGCCATGTGTTCAAAGAACCCTGTTACCTCATACATAGGATTACCGCTTGGACTGTCACTGTTTGTAAGTTGTGACGTGAGCGTAGTGAGGTCAACTTTTACTCCACTCTTATGCAGTGTGACTATCTTGTTCCATAGTACTTCGTGAAACCCATGATAGAACATCTCTGCCTTGACAATCGGTATCACCCTGTCTATCTGTGAGTTATCAGACAGTACGGACGCAACGAGAGCCTTCTCAGACTCCAGTGTTTGTTGATTATTCAACTGTTTGGTTAGTGGGAACTGTCGAAACGGTACTGCCATTGTTCCATGTGCTTTGAAGTATCGCAACCTTACCCGATAGACGTCCGTAATCAGACTTGTAATCATCATCCTGTACACTTATGAGTACAGACTTTCCGATTACATTATCATTGGTTAGTTGCGGTAATCGCTTCAATGCCTTACCGTCAACAACAACCTCTTCAAGTTCTATGCCGAGCATGTCGAGTACATTCTTATATATAATGTTGCCACGACTACTTCTGTTGTGTGTCTTTGATGGGTTGCTTCGGAACCTCCAGATACCCTTATCTGGTATCTTCCCGCCTTTATGCTCACCCTTCGCTATTTCGTACGTAGGTTTGTACAGGTCAGCGTGCGTACCTTTTCTTGTGATGACGTCTGATGTGGTTAGACCAACTATTACCGCAGGATACGTTCCATCTTCTATCTTAATGTCTTGATCTTCGTTGTAGTAGGCATCCGCATTGGGATCGTTGCCAAACACTGCATCAATGAAGTCATCACTGCTTGACTGCTGATTCATTCTTAACTCCAGTTGCTTTCATTGTAGTTTGCGTACCCTTACTGACTTTAGTAGTCTTAGTTGTCTTCTTAGTGCTGAGCTTTTTAAGATTATCTTTATAGCTCTTTATCTTTTCTATTGAAGTTTCAAGATTACCGTTACCAATCTGACCCTTGTCAAGTGCGTGCATTACCTTAATGTAGAAATCATCACTCTCAGGTATACCTTTAAGTGCTTCGGTAATTGCTTTGACACTATCAGTAGAGACTGAGTATTTCTGAGTCATGCTATTGACATACTTGTTGTCATCGAACTTGCCCAAGAATACATCGGCATTAAAACCAAGTTTACTTAAGCCTTTAGTTAATGCATCGGTTGCTACTTTCTTAAAGAAGTCATCGTCCACTCTGCTACCAGTGTGATAGCGTATTGATGAGTGTATCGGGAACTCTTTCTTTTCTTTACCAACTGTATACCAAAGCGTAGCTTGATACAATGCTAATCCTGCGGACTGCCATTGTTCTATACGTTCATCTGATACACCCCATCCAGTACCGAAAGCACCGAATACTTCAGTTGCAGTGCGCAACTGTGACTGTGCAGCTATCGCAGTAAAACCACCACGTTGGTTCACCTTGGTGGTGATACTCGGGTCTGTCTCACATACGCTGTCCCACAGCTTTGTGTTCTGTTTACTCATATCGTACCTCTTTCTTAGAAGTTACTTTTTATTCCACCGCCACATACTTCAAAGTATTGGCAGTATTTCTCATTGCATTCCCATTCTTCGGCAGGCGTTACGCCAAGGTTTAATACTGGTGGCGCACTTTCTTGTTTAGCCTTGTCGAGAATTTGATTTGCATTCTTCCAGTATTGTTCTGCTTGTTCTACTACGTCAAGGTCAAGTTCAACTTCACGAACACGTGAGTTATCCTTGTTATAAAATACAAGTACCAAGCCGTTCAGCTTGCCATACTTTCTTTTATACCACAGTCCATACGTTCCAAGTTGGAGTGCGTAGTTTCTACTTGCGGATGATGGGTCAGAGTTGCGACCAAACATCATCTTCCATTTCCAAGCATTACAAGTTTTAATATCATATAATACACCGTTGTCAACAAGTCCTAAGTCAATGAATCCACGTACGTTCAGATCATCCATACGTATCTCGTTCTCTATGAATATAGGTATGCCGTTCTGCTGTGCGTAAGCAGATACAGCGCTTTGTATATCGGTGTGTACTAAGTCTCCAAGTCTGAATAGTCTATACGTATTGGAGTCTCTCTTGCCTTCCTGTTCTGTCTGTACTACTGAACCGAAGTAGTGCTTGCGTAAGCACATGCCACTTATAGAAGAGTGATACCAAGACTCATTACCTAAGTAACGAGTCTTTACTTTAACGTCATTCTTCTTTTGTATATAGTTATCGTATACGTCCTTGATGGACGTTACGTTACTCGGTGACTTGCGAGGCATTGTTACTGTCGCTTGCAGTTATGCCAAGCAGAGTGTCAAAGTTTTTATCGAGGTAGCTTTCAATTATAACATTGAGTTGTTCTTGTACAGAAACTCCCTGCATTGCAGATAAAACCTTCAAACGTTTCCAGTTCTGCCTGTCGGCACGAAACGATGTAACAACAGATTTGGTTTGTGTCTTTCTTGTTTCAAAATTTTCTGATTCTCCCATGTGGATTACGTTCCTTTCTTAGTTTGGTATGCTATATATATAACGTACGTTATAGTTTTAATTATTACTTTTAAATACTTAAACAATAATTACGTTATAATATATATATAATAGCCTCATATCTTGTATTAAATTACTACTTTACTTGCAGTATCTCAACCATTTTTATATCTTTTTATAATAGATATAATACAATACTACATGTCTTTCTTGTTAAAAGTGCATTGGATAATGGATTGCTCTCCGTGTAAAACAGGGGGCCTGGTGGTTTACCAGCAGAATTTTCGCTGGGTGCTACTTCAACAGGTGCATTGAACGTCCCTGAAAATTCTTACCGTCGCACTCACTGTCGAAACATTCATCATAGAGTATTGATACTGATCCATCGTTATTCTCAAACGGAAAGTTCATTACTCCTTCCTTATGCTCTTCAAAGTTGTACTCCCAGTGAATTGTCAACGCTTCACGTCTGTCGTTGCACTCTGATACTTTCTTTTCATCGTCTTCAAGAATAGTATTCATATCAGCTTTACGAAACCATACTTCAGTAATGAGTACCATAGCCTTAGCATTAACTTCATTAAGGAACTGACGTAGCACACCAAAGACCATGTCTTTATTCTCTACACTGAACAGATCAGATAGTTCTGATATACGTTCTATACCATGTTCATCATAAACAAATACAGTAGGTACGTGTTCACCATGACGTATGAGTATAGACTGAGCCATCGGGACTATCTTGTTCCTGATGTTATACTCGAAAGATTTAACTTTCATTCTTATTCTCCTTACGTTTTAATTGTTTGATTACGTTATCCCTCACGGTGTTGAATGCAGTTGAACTGCAACCAGAACCCATCATTGGAAACTTAAAGTCAGCTTCTATACGTTTGATCTCATCGTACTTAGAACACTGCCTTTGACCTATGTTGTTAGGTTCTGAGAGATATTGACACTCGGTTGAATGTCTCTTTCTTTTTCCGTACGTACATGGGGCAACTGTGCAACAGTACCCGCTACGCACGCATTGATTTGTTTTGCTCAAGCCTGAGCTACGTCAGATGCATTTATGAAGTTAGTTATATCGTCGTTGTTGGCTTCCTTCTGCTCTTCTAACGTATCGTATATCCTACCACCAGTTTTTCTTGGACTGACAATAGATACCTGAAGTATTTGTGCATCACTCTTCTCCATCTCACCTTCCATTACGTCATCAATCATCTTAGATAGTTTAGTAGACTGCATCTGTGATATAGCTATCAGTCTTATGAACTCATCGAACTCTGCTTTAGGAGCAAGAACTTTATGTATGTTAGGACGATCTGAGAAGTAACCAGTGAGCCTGTCAATGTATCCTTCAGGTCCTCCAGTTTTTCTACTTATGTCAAGTATAGACTGCATGTCTTCGTGCAGCATAGCTAAATCAACTGCACTCTTCTTGTTGAACTTACATTTTTTTCTTAGTCTCATTACGTTCCTCCGTCACCAAGATATTATTGTTTGTATTGCATCTCTTGTACCGTACGTCTTCTCACGGTACTCAAGAACATTATCTCTGAACGTTTTCTCTTTATCAAAGATCACGTCCACTTCGTTACTGTACTTATAGTCTTTCTTGTCGTAACCATGCTTGTCGCAACAGTCGCCACATACTGCATGACTACCTATAAGTACACCGCCTTGCGTTTCTTCACCTAAGTTACAGAAATCACAGGCTACTACTTCACCGTAGTTATTCATTTCCTTGTTCATTACGTTCCTCTCTGTATGCTTTAGCAAACATACGTATAGTTTCATCGTAAGTTTTTGTTAGTTCTTCTGCACTACTGCGCAATTTTTTCATTCTTTCAAAGTTACTCTTGTCATCTTCGTTGTTACCCAACAAGTTGAGAACCCAACTGCCTACTGTATCACGTAGTTCTTCGTACTCACTGAGCGAATCAGTAAGAATGCCGAGGTTCTTTGAAAGACTTAATAGTGTACGCATAGACCTATGTAACGTTGTATCTATACCGTTCAACGCTGAGTCTGTCTTGCATATGTATCTGATACGTTCGGTTTGCGCCTTACATTTTAAAATTCTTTTGTCAAGTTCTTTCAGCTTACGTATCTCTTCCTTGAACTCGTCGCCATATATATCTCTACTCATTTCATTCTCCTAACAGATTTAATCAACTGATCTGTATCGTTGCACATATGTATGCTTAGTTTATCTTTCCAATCATTACGCAGGTATTCAGTGTCGCTTAGCTGACGCTTGTAACCACGTAATCCATATCCATACGCTTGATAGAACCAGTGTATCTCGTTGTATTTATACGCACGTTTTATACTACTATGTGCATCTTGATCACCAAAGTATATGATTGTCCTATCTTCAAAACAGTTCCAGTGATACGTAGCATCAAGCTCTTCATCAGTTAAGATTCTAAATTCTTTACGTGATGCATTGTATATACTGTGAGCATAGCCATTCGGTGCGTCGTATATCTCAAGGTCGTCAAACATGGCAGCTTCAGTAGCTATCTCACTATACGTATTAGCCATGTCTATACACGAAGGACTACTGTCAAGCATAAGTACAAGTCTTTGTTTTTCACGTGAGTATTTACAGTTGGTTACGAGTTTCTTAGAGATACGTCGAAACATTATGTCTTCGATGTCCCACTTATCTTCACCAATAACCTTATCACCCATACGTTCTTCAGCTATCTTGCTGAACAACAGTGCCAACGTAGACGATAGCTTCCTGTTGCGTAACGTTTCATAACTGAAAGCACTACGTTCACGATCAGGGTTTAATCTCCAACTGTTAGTTCTGAAGTGTCGCTTACTGTTACATCTGTTATTTTCTAATGCATCCTCATGCTCATCTTTCATACGTTTAGTACGTACTATAGATACACTCTTCATCTTACTACCAAAGTCTACGTTCTCTACTTCTCCATTGATTGCGAACAATCCATTCTTAAATATATCAGTAGACATATCTAAGTTTTTGGTAGTATCCATAGGTTTGGCAGTAAGTTTTTCCATTCTAACTTTACGATGGGAAGTAGCAGTAGAATCAAGGGCGGACTTTACGTCCGCCCTCTCTTCCGTCTTCGTCTCGACAGGAGGAACATCCGTCTTGACGTTACTTTTAACTTTCTTCTTACTGCCTAATACGTCCCAACGCATCCACTTAGGCTTAGTCTTCAGCATATTAACTCCAACGTTTTATCTCTTACTGTACGCAGTGCATCAGCGAAGTCAAACGAAAGGTGAAGATCATTCTTATCTTCAGACTCAACCATAAACGTACACCTGTCAAACGTATTGATAGCGTACACTTTGAGTCCCTCTCTTTCAACGTTCTGTAATACCCTTGAGGAGTTCACATCACTGTATATTTCACGGTCGCACTTGTCAAACTGAGACTGTTCCATGTTTATAAACAGTGGAACTCTCGTAACATTCAGCTTACCACGTAACAGTTTAAGTCCAAAGTTACAGTCTGGACCTGGACGTTCTTTGATTACCACGTGTGATTTGTAGTTAGGCTTATCTTTTTTATGCCAACTCTGTACTACTGCCCAACCCATGTTATACGTAGTAGTTCTACTGGTTTCCTTAACCTTTGCTTCAGAACTACGCATTAGACTTACGTGATACGGCAATGCATCGTTATAGAGATTCTCTCCGCTTACTACTACATCAAGATAACTCTTGGTATGACCAAGCGATCTAAGATGTACGTATCTTTCAGATGTTATGTCTCCATCACGTATACTACTTTGTATACGATTCAGTGGAACGTAGCATCTACTACCGCTGCCGTACCAACTAACTCCATCAATGAACTGACGCAGTGTTTCCAACGCACGTGCATGACATACTATTTCACATCCCTTATTACGTAACCATCTTCCGTTAATCTCATGCTTTCTATTGTCGTAGATACGAAAGATAATCTCTTCATCTGTACCCTTACGTATGAAACCATGACTGTGTTCTATCAGTCCAATCACATCGTCTATGTCAGCATACGGTTCAGTAAGAACAATAACTCCATCGTTGTACATCATTCTTTTAAACTTAGACCATTCATCTACTACATCAGACAATGGATAAGGTTTAGAACGCTGAATAACGTCAGGTTTTATTGTATTCCAACCAACCATGTGCGGAACTTCAACACTATCGCCTCCGTCTTTAGCTTCTATATACGCAGTAGTATATGATCCATCGTTACGTTCTATCTCTACGTATACATCACTCTTATTG
>Ga0208315_1001693_pt1 | contig 10743 bp, 13 predicted proteins | sample MalvireepMed_215_FD_184239 | JGI IMG/M metagenome (GOLD analysis project Ga0208315, IMG submission 184239) | Marine viral communities from the Global Malaspina Expedition - Malaspina viral metaG DeepMed_215 (SPAdes) (version 2) | ecosystem: Environmental > Aquatic > Marine > Oceanic | place... | reverse complement strand
CATGATTATACATTGGCAAAGAATGTGGCTGAGAAACTAGAAGAAAAGTATCCCGGTTGGCTATGGGCTGTCCATGTTATGGATGGTGTTGTTGGAGTAAAGTCAATGCGCCTGTCTGGACAGTGGGGATTCATTCTTCATGCTGATAAAATTGATAATGATTATAGGGCAGTTGTTAATGCGGGTGGAGAGATATTGGAAAGATACCGGCAGCATAGAGGAAAATTTAATCAGACTAAGTATGCTGATTTAGAAATGGATCAGTATGGAAGACTCAATGGAGATTTACATTAATGTCATTAATCAACCCTCAACCGCCCCTGAATGTAGATGAAGATATTCCGAATTCTGCCATGATAGGAGACAAAGACAAGATATGGTTAAATCTTGCTCGTCAGGCATATGATGGTTCTACTGAGTGGGTTGATACTAATCTTCGTTATCAGTGGGAAAAGAATATATCTAATTTCAATAGTAGACATCCGCCGGGTTCTAAGTATTTAACGTCTGCCTATGATAAACGATCCAGATTATTTAGGCCAAAGACGAGAACAACTGTTAGAAAATTAGAATCGGCAATGGCGATAGCCTTCTTCAGTAATGAGGATATGCTGACTATAAGCCCGTCTGATCCTAATAATCCTATGCAAATGGCGGGAGCATCGGTTGCTCAATCTATCATGCAGTATAGATTGACTAACACGATACCATGGTTTACTACTATGGTGACTGCCCTTCAAGATGCGGCAATATATGGAACTGTAGTTTCACACCAGTATTGGGAGTTTGAAGAAAAGGATGAGACGTTTGCTTCAGTTGATGATACTGGTGCTGAAGTTGTTGACATGGAAGGAAAGCCAGTTAGGGAAAAGGTTAAGTCAACTATAAAGGATTACCCCGTTATTGAGGTTGTGGAACCTGAGAATTTTAGAATTGATCCAGCGGCTGATTGGTATGATCCCATCTCCTCGTCTCCATATGTTATACATCTTATTCCTATGTTTGCACAAGATGCTATGGAAAGAGTGGACAGTGGAGAATGGAAGAAGGTAACCCTTGAGCAGTTATTAACAACTACTAGTGAGGAAGATGATACTACTAGGTTGACTAGAGAAGAGCCTAGAGAAGACCCATTAGAGGATGATTTCGAGAACATAAAAGAATATAAGATTGTTTGGATTCATAAGAATATAATAAGAAAAGATGGGGAAGACTGGTGTTTCTTTACCGGAGGTACAGACTTTCTCCTTACTGATCCAAAACCATTGATGGAGATGTATCCTTGGTTAAAACAAGGCGAGCGCCCCTATGTTATGGGGAAACTTAATATTGAAGCCCATCGTGTATATCCATCTGCAACTGTAGAACTCACCGAAGAGTTGCAAGCAGCGTCGAATGATATATGGAACCAAAGATTCGATAACATTAAGTTGTCGATGAACAAGCGTTATCATATTCGCAGGGATCGTAATATAGATTTGGATGCCCTGTTCAGGTCTGTTCCCGGCGGCGCTGTAGAAATGGATGACCCAGACCAAGATGTCAGAGTTATTGAAACTCGTGATGTCACGGCGTCTGCCTATCAAGAGCAGGATCGGATCAATATGGATTTCGATGAACTGCAAGGAAACTTCTCTGCCTCAACTGTAGGCGGCGCTCGCAACCTTAATGAGACTGTTGGTGGTATGCAGTTGTTATCTGGCAATACCAACATGATCACAGAGTTTGTACTAAGAACTTTTGCTGAAACATGGGTGGAACCAGCTCTAAAACAGTTGTTAAAACTTGAGCAGTACTATGAAACGGATGAGCACGTTACTGCGCTGGCTGGTGAAACTGCTGGAATTGAAGGTGAAGAGGGAGTTATTGATTTCGGAAAAGATGAAGTCATGGATGAACTTCTTAAACAGAATGTTTTGCTTAAAGTTAATGTTGGAATGAACGCTACTGATCCTATGGGCCGTGTACAGAATTTACTGTTCGGTGTCGGAAGTATCGGTCAGTTGCCCGGAATGGAAGATAAAATTAATGTAGATGAAGTGGCCAAAGAAGTCTTTGGATTATTAGGATATAAAGATGGTTCAAGATTCTTATTGTCCAGCGATGTTGATCCTCAAGTTGAGGACTTGCAACAACAGATTGAACAGTTAACTGGAATGCTAGAAATTGATCAAGTTAAGATGGAGGGTCGTATGGCTATAGAGCAAGTTAAACAACAGGCTACATTAAGAGCGGCTCAATTGAAGGCACAGACAGAACTGCAAAAACAGGTAATGTCATCTCAGGAAGGAGTTGGAAAACTTGATGTGAAACGCAATGAAGCAACCGTTAAACAGCAAGATGCAGATACTCGACGTGCTGAGTTAATGTTACAAAGGGACGCTTTACTTAACCAGATAGTTGATCAGGAGATACAACGAAGAATGGTAGAAAACAAAAATGATGTTAGTAAAGTAGGAACTATGGCAAGAGATAAGTACAACAAAATTCCTTATGAAATAGGATGAGTGAATTTGGCAATCCCGTTGACCCTAAAGTTGACGATTTACTAACAAGAATTAAGGTTGGTAGAAGTACACATGAATTTATAAGAACTCCAACTGGAAAGGCTATAGTTGAAAGGGCTATAGGAGATTACCGAAAGGCTATCTCTGACCTTCAAGAAATAGCGTTTCAGGAGCACATTGGTTCTTCAGAAGAAGAACTTAAACAATACCGCAAAATATCTTCGACCCTCGCTACCCCATTAAAGCTGTTGCAATATCTGGATGCGATTATTGCGGATGGTGAAAATGCGGATAAGTTGGCTAGGTATCAAGAGGCGGAATAATTTAGGAGAGTAAGATGGACGACGCTACCCAAACGGATGCGGAAGAAGTTGTAGAGTCAGAACAAGAATCACAAGAGGAAAGGGAAACCCCTCAGTCTCAACGTGACAAAATAATGTCTAAGATTGTTGCTGAGAGAGAGGTAGAAGTTTTATCTGAGGTGATAGAGGGTGAAGAATCTGAGGTTGAAGAGCCACGGGTGGTTGAGGAAGAAATACAACACGAAGACCCGACTCCACCTGTATGGCTTAAAGATAATCAATGGGTTACTTCAGTTAAGGTAAATGGTCAAGAAACTATAGTACCTTTTGAAGGACTCAAAGTTTCACATCAGAAAGATTCTGCTTCTCAACAAAGATTTGAACAAGCCGCTGCTAAAGAAAAATGGCTTAATGGAAAAGAGGCTCAATTGCGTCAATACGTTGAGAGTCTGAAGCAGAAAGAACAGGAGAGTCTACCCGAAACGCAGGGCGATGAACCTAAAACAGATACTAACTTTGCAGAAGTTGCAAAAGAGTATCACCAAGCGTTATATGAAGATGATGCGGATAAAGCCGCAGAATTGTTGCAGACCTTGACAACGGGACGCTCTCAAGCAGCTACCCCAAATGTAGAGGAAGCAGTTAATAAAGCCTTACAGGAGGCTTTTGCTCGCCAACAGATGGCACAGGCTAGAATGCAACAGCAAACGTATGAAGATTCAGTCAAGGAAGCAGTTTCTTGGTTTGAGAAAGAATACGCTGATGTTGCAAACAATACCGAATTAAGGGCTATAGCAGATAATAGAACGGTTACTATTATGAAGGAAAATCCTTCAATGGCACCGGGATATGTTATCCAAGCCGCCGCTGAATACGCGAGAGAATGGGCGAATCTAAATTTATCTACTGGTAAGTCTAATGTGCGAGCCGATAGAAAGAAGAAGATCGTTTCTGAACCAAAACCTGCCCGAAAGAGCGCTAAGATCGGAGAGGACGAGCCTGAGCCTAAAACGCCCAGTCAAGTTATCGAAGAGATGAGAGAATCTAGAGGGCAAAATCAATTATAACAACTAGGAGGTAGTCATGGCAGGACAAGTATGGTCTGTCAACACTTCCGGTGGTTATATGTATGCGCTAAATCTCAGCCGTGAGTTGAGAATGGCGGTTCAGCCCGTTGTCAAGTTTAGACAATTTTGTGACATTAAAGATGCCGCACATCAGGGTTTACACCGTGGCGATACATTCCATTGGAACGTGTTTAGTGACGTTTCTACTCAAGGCACAACCTTGGTTGAAACCAACACTATCCCAGAGACTTCGTTTACGATTTCTCAGGGTACGATGACTATCACGGAAGCCGGTAACTCAGTACCCTACACGGGTAAGTTGGATGATATGAGTGAACAACCGATTCGTGAAATCATCAGAAAAGTGTTAAAGAACGACGCCAAAAAGGCTTTTGACAACCTCGCCTCCGCTCAGTTTGACGCGGCAAAGTTGCGTGTAGTCCCCACTGGGGGTAACAGCACAACGGCGCTTACGTTAACCACGAACGGAACCGCTACGCTAGTTAATAACGTAGCATTAGGAAAAGCGCACGTCAAATTGATCGTTGATTTGATGAAAGAGCGTAATATTCCCGCCTATACAGGTGATGATTATTATTCTTTGGCGTGGCCTTCAACCTATCGAACCCTAAAGAATGATCTGGAATCTATCCATCAGTATGTGGATCAAGGTTTTCAGATGATTATGAATGGTGAGATTGGTAGATACGAAGGTGTTCGCTTTGTCGAACAGACTCACATTGCAAAGTATACCGGCATGGGTACATCTGCCGCTACATGGAGTAATGGTCTGTCTGACTGGGCGGTATTCTTTGGCGAGGACACTGTAGCAGAAGCCATTGCAGTTCCAGAGGAAATACGTGGTAAGATTCCGGGCGACTTTGGTCGTGATCGGGGTATTGCTTGGTATTACCTTGGGGGCTTTGGCATTACACACACACAAGCAGCCCAGTCACGTATTGTGATTTGGGACAGCGCAAGTTAAGGAGGTATATTATGAGTTATTCAAATCCTGTAACAACGCGCATTCAATCAGGTGCTGCACAAGACATGGGCAATGGTACACCTACCGTTTTCTCCTTTAAAGGGCCAACGGGGATGCAGGGAACCATTATTGATGTTGGTATTGAAGTAACTGAAACGTTTGCTTGTGACTCCACAGAGGCATCATTTTTGGTTGGAACAACTTCCGATGACGATGCTTATGCTAAACTTAACATTACGGATGGTACTGCTTTGACTGATACATTCAATATCCAAGACGATACGAATGCTATTATTTCAGAAGCTCTTCCTGCTGATACTCAGATCGAATGCAAACCAGTTGTTGGGGTGGATTCTGGTACTGAGGCTGGTATTGGATATCCATACGTTGTTGTTGAGTGGTATTAAGGAGGATTACTATGGCTAAAAGTCATTCAGCAAGTGGTAAAATCCCTGAAAATGGTCTATCAAGTTTGGAAAAGGCTACTGAAACTCCCAAGGAATTGGGAATGGATAGTCACGGCCCGAACCAAGTGCCTATGGGTATTGTGAAAAAGAAAGTTTCTTCACCCGGTGAAGGTTCTTTTCAATTTCGTTAACAAAGATTCGGGGGGGTTAACGCCCCCCCTTTCTTTTCACTATGGAGGCCATGATGGCTAAAAAACAAGGATACAAGGCGAGACAAGATGAATCTCTTGGTGCTCGTCGAGGAGCCAGAAGTAAATTAAAGGGTAATGTTTCTAAGGCCGGTCGTAGAAAGATGGCATCAGGCCCACGCAAAGCTGCTGGCGGTAAAAAGTACGGATTAAAAAAGTGAGGACAAGATTATGACTATGACTTCTCTTGTTATAGGGTCAGGCAAATTTCAGAGGGCAACCTTTGATAAACACGCTAAACCCTCGAACAACCCGAAGGAAAGCGGTTACACTCTGGTTGATTCAGTTGATACTTATATGAATGAAAACAATCAGAAACAAAATAATGCCAATGTTGGTAATAGACCTGAATGGGTAGGATGGTCTTTAGAATAAGGAGGAGTATTTGTGGCTATTGATTGGTCGAAGCCCTATGCGGAAATTCATGGGATTCATGCGGCCAGCTATGAACAGGATGGCATCTATTACGGTGTTAACGGAAAAAAGATGCACCATCCTAAAAGTGAAGATAGAAATAAAGATTGGGCTAGAGACCAAAAAGGATTGGGTGGACGAAATCTTTTAATATGGGAAGCAAAGAATCTTGGTGGCATAATTATTGATCCACACGAGAAGATAGACTCTATACGCAGGAAGGTAATGGCTAGACTTCCTGAATGAAAATAACCCACGTTCCTAATAAGGAAGTAGAGGACTTTGTTCCTAAAGACTTTGGTGGAATAAGAAATAATAAGACAGTATGTATAGTTCGATACGGAGCTTTTGGTGATATCATACAGGCTTCTTCTTTATTTCCAATATTTAAAGAAGAAGGATACGAGGTATGTGTTAATGTAACTAAGGTTGGCGCTGGATTACTTGAGCACAATCCATGCGTAGATGAACTGTTGGTACAAAGAGATAGCCAGATAAGTAATCTAAAGTTGCGTGATTACTGGGATAAAATGGAAGAATGTTTTGATAGGTTTGTTCAGTTATCAGAATCTATTGAAGGTACTCTTTTATTGAATCCACGAAGAGAGGTAGAACTTCATGGTGAGAAACTTATTGTAGAAGAGAGTGAAGGATACAGTTTATCTAAAGAAGAGATACACAAAATATGCAATAAGAATTATCTTGAGGTGACTCATAGAATTGCTGGTGTAGAGTTTATACATAATCCTGTTTTCTATCCGTCCCCCGCCGAAAAGAGGTGGGCTAAGAAGCAGAGAAAAAGAATAAAGACGCAGAATGTAATCCTGTGGTCTCTTTCTGGTTCTTCTGTTCATAAGGTATACCCGTGGGTAGATAATGTGATTGCGTCTCTCTTGTTAAAGAGAAGAGATGTTTCAATAGTTACTGTTGGAGATAACTTGTGCCAACTTTTGGAAGTTGGGTGGGAAAATGAAAAAAGAGTAATAACTAAATCAGGGAAATGGCCTATAGGTAAGACTCTTGCTTTTCTTGAACACTGTAATGTGGTTGTTGGGCCAGAGACTGGTGTTTTAAATGCTGCAAGTATGATGCGTAATCATAAGTGCGTTTTCTTGTCTCACTCTTCCAATGAGAATTTAACTAAGCATTGGAAAAACACAACTGCATTCGAGCCTGAGAATTGTCATTGTTTCCCGTGCCATAAGATGCATTTTGGTTTTTCTACCTGCAATAGAGACAAAGAAACTGGTGGCGCTAAGTGCGCCTCTAACATAAAACCTGAGAGGGTAGTCGCAGATATTTTGAGAAATATGAGATGAGCACATATCTAGTATTATGCCAAGACATGGCTAGGGACGTAGGCATACCCGGAACAGGCCCAAGCGATATAACTCCTACTATTGAAGAGGAGAAGGATGTTGTCCGTTACATAAAGGATGCGGATTTAGACATCCAGAGGATGTGGTTTAACTGGGATTTTCTATGGACAGAGTATTCAACGACTACTGTAGCATCCACTTCTACAGTTACGTCTCCCACGCTTTTGGCTCAATGGAACATTGATTCTGTAGTTTATGATCCTACTGCCGATAATTGGCAACCATTAAGTTATGTTGGATGGAAAGAATATAGAGATAATTATAAGTACGGAAGTGTTGCGACTGGTACTCCTGAGTATTTTTCGGTTAAGCCTGATAATGTGATAGATATGTATCCTACTCCTGATGCGGCGACAACACTCACGGCAGAGTATTGGGCAGTACCAACTGAGTTATCTAGTTCCAGTCAGGTCTCTGTCATACCAACGTGGTTTCATAGGATTATTATTTGTAGGGCAAAGATTTACTATGGTGAGCAGAATGATGCGCCAGAGGTTACCTCTGGGGCTATTGCAGAGTTCACTGATTTAATAGATAAGTTAGAAGCAGATCAACTGCCGAGTCAGAGAAACAGAAGATTTTCTGCAACTCAGGACTTAGCTAATTTTACAGTGGTTCCGCAATGACTATTGCTAGGAGAGCGCCTCCATCTAGCGTTGGCTCTCAGTATTTTCCATTTTCGGGCGGGTTGAATATTATTACTCCCGCCCTTTCTTTAAAACCCGGCGAGTGCATAGCCGCTGATAACTTTGAGGTAGATATCCGAGGACGATATAGAAGGCTAGATGGTTATGAGAGAGATGATGGGACTGGACTACCATCGGAAATAACATACTACAGAATTCCATTTACCGTAGGAACGGCTAAAGATTCCGTATTCAGCAATGCATTTGGAAATGGTTTTGATATGCAGATTCCCTCTCAGGGTGATCTGGTAAAAGGAGAAAGCAGTGGGGCTATAGGTTCTATTCTTCAGGTAAGTATGGAGGATATAACTGGTGATGATGAGGCTGGGTCTTTTTCTAATTCAAATGGAGAAGGGTACATTTACTTTACTGTAGTAAGTGGAACTCTTCAAGACGGAGAGACAATGTTTTTTCTAAATAAAGATAGCGCATTTGGCGCTGCATTTAACGTGGAGTATGGATAATGGCAACAGAAGCATTAAGAAAAACAAGAGCAGTTTTAACCGGGACAAGTTTTGCCAATAATACTACTGGTGCTATTACTGCTCAATTTGTAAGACAATTTGTAGAATCAGGAATGGGGGCTTATGGTTGTATAAATAACGCTGCTGGTGATGGAACGCCAGCGACTCAGGCTATTGCTAATGCAACTACTGCAAAATTTGATTGGTCTTCAGTGGCTGGAACTAATGTGGCAGACGACACTGGAACTGTATCATCAACGACTGTGGGCACCGATGCTGATTACGCAAACGATAGAATAAGGATATATGACAAGGGATTTTTTGTAGTAAATCTATGTGTATCATTAAAACAGGCTGCAACTGCAAATATACTATGGACGGCTATGGTATCAACAGACAATACTGGGGGAACAATTACAGATACCCCCGTTCTTAAATCATTGCAATATATAACAAATGCAAACGATGTAGCAAATTTTGCCATGTCTGGCATGATTGACACCACTGGACATACTACTTATACCGATGTGTATGGCAGGATTAAACATGATAACGGAAGTAGCCAAAATATATATCTACAGTATGCTCAAATGACAGTTCATAGAGTTGGATAATGGGACTTTACGCAACGTCTCTTTCCAATAGCGCACCTGTATTAAGAGACGCCACGGCTGACTCTTCACTTCTGCCAGAGTTGCAGACTCGAATAGAGGAGAAAAGAGAGACCATTGATGTTGTTCCCGGCGAAGGAAGTGTTCTTGGTGTATGGGGATATCTGGGTGATCTTTACTCATTCAGGAACAAATCTGGTGGCGCAAGTGCGGGTATGTATAAAGCAACCTCTGCTGGGTGGACTGAGATTGATTTAGGTACAGCTTTAAACTTTGATGGAACCACTGGCAATGGTGAGATGGTGATCGGTTCTATTTTAACTGGTGCAGGGGGCGCTTCTGGCACGGTAGCAGGTGTTACCTATTACGGTAACTGGGATACTGGAGCAGAAGGCACCGTAGTTCTTACAGGGGTAACAGGTACTTTTGTTAATAATGAAACATTAAGCACTCCTACTCTCAGTTTTGATGGAGGAGATGTAGAGATATTAGAAGGGGATACCATAGTAGGTGCCTCTTCTGGAAAGACAGCTACAGTTAAAATAGTTACGATTGCAAGTGGTGGTTGGTCAACTGATGATGCCGCAGGTTATTTGTCTATTACTGGTAATACAGGTACATGGACAAATGATGAAGAGATACATGTCCTTGGAGCCAAACGGGCGCTAGTTAATGGGGCAAGCGAGCCATCCTCAAAGACATTAGCATATGCTTATGGTACTCAGTATGCACAAACTATCCAGCCCGGTGGGGATTATGAGTTTGTTAACTTTAATTTCCAAGGCGAGGAAGGAACTGAAACAATGTATGGTGTCAACGGAGTTGACAATGCATTTGAGTTTGATGGCACTAACTTTACAAAGATAAGAAGTGGCTTATCAGTAGATACTCCTAGTCATATAGAGGCGTATAAAAACCATTTGTTTATTTCTTATTCTAGCGGTTCTCTTGTTTGTTCGGGACTTCAATTACCTACAGTTTTTAGCACCACTACGGGTTCGACAGAACTGATAGTTGGTGATGCTGTTACTGGGATTTCAGTAGAGTCTAAGGATGCTCTAGCCGTGTTTGGTAGAAATAACACCTATATTCTATATGGCAAGAGTAGAGATGATTTTAACCTAACTACGTTCTATACTGGTGCGGGTGCGGTTGATGGCACTGTAGAAAAAATGCAGACAACTATATTCTTGGATGATCGGGGACTCACATCCCTAGGCGCTACACTTAACTACGGTGACTTTAAGCAATCCATTATATCTGAAAAGATTGATCCACTCATCCAGAAATACAAGGACAGCATAGCGGTTTCTCTCAGAGTTAGAGAAAAGAACCAGTACAGGTTGTACTTCGATGACAAGACTGGTATAACCATGACGTTTATCAATGGTAAGAATGAGGGGATACTCCCATTTACCATGAGAGACCAGATTGCTTGTGCTGCCTCTACTGAAAATATAAATGGAGATGAAGTTTTATATGGTGGGTTTGATGACGGTTACGTTAGGAGAATAGATTCTGGCACGTCATTTGATGGCGGTTCCGTTGCGGCCTTTCTCAGGCTCGCATACTTCCATTATGGAACCCCACAGTTAAAGAAGCGGTTCAGGGAGATTCTTCTCGAACTCGCGGCTGATACAAGCACGACATTGAATATTTATCCTGACTTTAAT
>Ga0208315_1001690_pt1 | contig 10754 bp, 19 predicted proteins | sample MalvireepMed_215_FD_184239 | JGI IMG/M metagenome (GOLD analysis project Ga0208315, IMG submission 184239) | Marine viral communities from the Global Malaspina Expedition - Malaspina viral metaG DeepMed_215 (SPAdes) (version 2) | ecosystem: Environmental > Aquatic > Marine > Oceanic | place... | reverse complement strand
ATCCGGCTGAACGGCAGGGCGAGCTTGAGTTATGGGAGTGAATCGGTTTAGAGGGCTGTAGAACAGGCCCCTCTCGGAGCCTCGGAGTAGCTAAGTACCACCGAGGCCCCTGCAAGCGCTCTGCGGGCGGCTAGCTCGCCTTATCTACGACTTTCCGTACTGCTTCGGGTTCTTCCAAGTCTCCAAGTTTGCTGGCCCAGTCCTGATGGCGGGCAAATTCTTTGAGGTATTTTTGTGGCACCCGGTAGCCGTCTTCGGGGTCCGACCCAAAGTGTTCGGGTAGGGTTCCATCAGGCTGCACATAGAGGTATTCACGATCTCCATCAAAGCGATCATATTGTGGATCACCATCGATACGAAGACCGTGACGTTGCACTAGGGCCAGCCTGAAGCGGGTTGACCGGCTACACGATTGCCAACTTGGATCGCTAACCCATTTGAGATGAGTTAATTGTTCAGCGATATGAGGTTCGCGAATTTCCCATCCAATCCTGCCCTCATCGTTCCACAGTTCGCACTCCTCCGCGACCCATTCATATGCGATTAATACTCGCCGGGAACTCATCTTGTTAATTTTCCTTGCTTGTATTGCTTCGGCTAAAGTTGCTCACAATGTGTAAGCACTCCATACATCCTTTCACACTTGGGCTAGTCTGTCAAACCCCATGACATCAAAAGCGGGGGTAATCCGTGAGCAATTTCAACTGGAGTCAAAGCAATCTTGTGATTCCATTAGACGGTCTCCATCGGCAGTGCCGGTGTTTGTTTTGTGATGCGCTTACGAGCGATCTCCATGTACTCATCAGATAGCTCAATGCCAATGCTCTTCCTGCCGAGCGATGTTGCAACGGCTAAAGTGGTGCCTGAGCCAGCGAAGGGGTCGAGTACGACTCCCGCTTCTGAAGTCCCGGCAAGGATGCACGGTCGCACGAGAGCTTCCGGGAATGTAGCGAAGTGAGCTTCTGAATACGGTTGCGTGGGAATTTCCCACACGCTGCGCTTGTTGCGCTGCGGCTCCCGTATCGCCTCAGCATCGTAGTAGTATCTCGCACTCTTGGTTAACAGGAAGATGTACTCGTGCGCTTTGGTTGGCCTGTCCGTGACCGACTCAGGCATCGGGTTTGGCTTGCTCCAGATTATGTCACACCTGAGATACCAGCCGTCTGCCTGTAGCGCAAATGCTACACGCCACGGGATGCCCACAAGGTCTTTGGGTTTGTGTGTTGGCAAGGCACTCGGTCGGCCCTTTTTGGCGACCGCATTGTGCTGACCGTGTTCGTTGCCTTTACGATTCCCGCCTCCACCGGCACCTGATCCGGCATATGAATCTCCCATATTGAGCCACAGCGTCCCATCGGAACGCAGCACGCGGCGAACATCTCGGAAGATGCTGACCATGTTCTCGACGTATAGCTCAGGTGTCGGCTCAAGACCAATCTGTAGGTCTATACGTTTTGCTCCGCATTTCTGACATTTCTTCCGTTTGGATGCACCCATACCCATGTTCTGCGTTGATTGTTTAGGTGATCCCGTTCCACGTATTGTGTATGGATCAACGTGGTCACATTTTGTATCGCCCCCTTCCCATATAGCTGTACCATAATCACGCAGCCCCCAGTAGGGCGGACTGGTCACAACCATTTGTACGCTTTCATCGGCAAGCGTAAGAAGCACGTCGCGAGCGTCACCCTGGTACAAAGTTGTTAACGGGGTTTCAATCGTTGTCATCTAGACAGTCTCCCTATACCAGTACCACTTGCGATCATTTGTTTTTTTATAGCGGACCCATATCTCGTAGCTAACCCCGCCAGCTTGTGGCCTCGGCAGTGGGTAAAGCGTTTCCCGTATAGCTTCCAGGTTTGCCTTTTGCAGTTGACGGCGATCTGTGGACACCTTGACCTGAATACACCTCACCCCTAACGTGCCGATTGCTATCAGGTCAACGGCACCGAGGCTACCGCCTGACTTGGTGACAACGTACCCCGCTTCCTCAAGTTGCTTCTTCGCGAGCCGCTCTCCTTCCGCACCTTTCCTTGAATGATTCATGTGAGCACCTTTGCGCGCTTACGAACGCAGCCGCTGCAACAGAGTGGTGCGTCCTTCGGACAGGCTCGATTGCCGGTAACGCAAGATTTGTATGCGCCATTAATCCATAGATCACGGTCCCAATCGGACCACGCAGTGAGCCTCAAAGTGAACTGCGTTTCCCGTTCTTCATCATCGGGGGGAAGATCTCTTAGCGAGGCCCACTCATCTGTGAGCCATAACAGTCCAACGCGCGCTTGTTCGATTGTTACCACGGTAGCTCCTCCGGATCTATGTTGGTGTTGGTGGTTGGGTGGGGAGTCCCTGAATTATCAGTCTTAGAGAGATTCCCTTTAGGGGAATCTCTAGTCTTAAGAGGCTCTGAATTACTAGTTGAATTACTAGTTGAATTATGGGTAACTCCATCTAACTCATCGGCAGCTACCGCCCATATGAATGGTCGCTTTGCACCGCCACGTATGAAGCGTCCCGATCTCTGGCCGTTAAGTAGAGCGGCGTTAACCTTTCTCGGTATCGTGTCCAACCCCTCTGCAACCTCAGCGGCAGTCTTCCATTCGTTCTGGAGTAGCCAGTGCTCGATACGTCTGGGCAGGGAGAGCGTAGCGTTGAGTGCCTCGTGTGCCGCAGGGTCAGTAACGTGGTACTGAATCGAGTGGTCATCGTCGAACTCTACCCTGAAGGCTATTGCCCTCTTGCGCTGTTGGTTATTCCCCTTGCGGTGATTGAGAACTATCGAGTACCGACTTTCGTTTTCAGTCTGATCGTGTGTTATCTCCCAGCAAGCTCGTGCCTGGTTGAACCAGTACGTCGATCCCATAGGTTTGCGCGAGTCATTGCTTTTGGCTACGTGAGCAATCGACAGGACCGTTGTACCGAGAGAGCGCGCTGCTAAGAAGAACGCGCTGACTCCAACCTCATCGGATATAAGGCCACCTGATGCCATGCTTGCTGAGTCACAGACAATCAGTGAGATATCGTGGGCTACAACCTCGCCTCGGATCTCTTCAATACTGTCCGAGAACGCTGAGTGCATACGTTTGTAGCGAATGTGTCTGGTTGGAACTTCCTTGCCGGTACCGTGCATCATCGCGCGTAGGCGGCGGGCATGGACTGCTGGATCTGTCTCCCAGTCCAAGTACAGGACTCGCCCTGACTTCTCGGCTTTGAGGCCGGGGAGCAGGCCAACGCCCTCAGCTACAGATAGAGCCATTGCCAGTGCAAGCGTTGACTTACCACTATCGCCATCGCCGTACAGGATTGTGTGTTCACCAGCTTCAAGGATTGGATCAAGATGAAACTCAATTGGGCCGGGTAGGGGGCGCTCGTCTAGCCATTCGGCTGGAGTGCCTGAGACGTTCTGGTTCTCGCAGATCTCCGCAATGTACTCAAGTCTCCCTCGCCAATCTCGGTCTAATCGTTTGCGGAGATAGCGGTCGTGGCTCTCGGCGTGCGACGTTGAGCGAAAATTAATGCGCTTTCGATTGAGGAGTACCCGCCTGCGAGTGTCAACGTCCTTTTGCCAGAGAACAGTCATCTCTCCCCACAACTCACGATTCTTCTGGTGCAGACCCTCGATGACAATCTGGATGTTGTCAGGGTAGCCCCATGAGAAGGAGAGGTGACCTGCGGGAGTGCGATCAAACGTTGGCTCGTCTAGTTCAGAGCGGTCGGCTGTTGAATCGCCTGTCTCAAGGCCCGCCGCTAAAGCCATACTGTTAAGTAGATCGTCGGTCATAAGTTAATCATCCCCTTCTCCTTTGCTATTCTCACGAGGTCAATCACATCACCGTGTTGTCCGCACTGCCCCCAACACTTCCACTTTTGCCGATCCAAATCGTAGCTGAAAGCTCGACCATTCCGTTCGCTATGTAGAGGGCATGGGATTGTCCCACTGGTGCGACCCATAGGAACGTGGGAACCCAGCCGTCCTAGCACATCCTCGATGCTGTAGGCAGCTTTCAGGCGTTCGATTAACGATTCGCCCGATGGTCTGGGTCGAACCAGCTTAGGGCCGATGCCCAGTGCAACAAGTACCTGGTCAACACGCCGCTTGAATTTTTGGTTTGCGCTTGCCCGTTCCTGCTCGGCCCAGTGTTCGCGACACTCCTCAATCGTCCAGCGCCTACACCAGACCCGGCTGCCATCATCCTCGACCGTCCAGTAAGCGCGGTCACATAAACCACACGCGGTGGCGGTCAACGTATTATGTCTTTAACTGCTTCCTTGACCCGCTCAATAATGCCGGAGTCATGGCTGGGCTTGGCCTCAAGCAGCCCGTCACGGCGAGCGGTTTTGATCAACCGGCTCACTGTCTGACGAGACATCTTCATCTCTCGACCTATCTCGGCTTGAGACATGCCAGATTTGTATTTACTGATGACAATGTCACGCCTCGTGGCAGCCTGATCCATAACCGCTTGCCAATCTTGCTTAAGATCCATCTTAATTTCCCTCCAACTTTGTGAAAAGTGTATACAACGCTGTATCTATACTTTACACTATGGAAAAGTTAATGCAAACCAATGAGGAGGAGATGCATTATGACAACGGCTAAACCGCCTGTATCGAGTAACAGTCCAGATTGGTCTGAGTACATGTACGCTTTCCAGACTGAGGTTTACTTGCCCATTGCGTGGGACCCGCAGCCCAACTCTCCCGTCTCGCATCGGGAAATGGTCTGGCCGTGGGCAAAGTTGCGAGTTTATGACCGCGGGCCAAACCATGTGGAAATTCGGGTCCCACCAAATCCTGCCGTGAAATCAGGTTGGTCAAGCTTTTACATAGACAAGGCTCGGATCATTCAATTAGCCAAGATGATAGAGGTGTGGTCGCAATGACAATTTTTAAAAGTGGGGCTAGGTTCAGTATCGGCGAGGCGGTCAAGGTCAAGGGTATGCCGCCCGGTATGTCGAATCATCGTGGAGTCATCACGTTGATTTTTCAGCCAACGCCAGCGGGAATGTGGAGATACTTGCTGCACCACCCTGGGCAACAAATAGGCGGGGTCTACACTAAAGCGTTCGTACGCGCTTACGATCAAAACCAACTGGAGTTAGAGTAATGGATTATGACAGTAAACTTTTAGGGAGCTTCGACTTGGAAACCCTCGTCGGATTGTTGGCAAATGCCAAGGATCAATTGAAAGATCTCGGAAGATACAAACGGGATGTCGAGCTTCAGATCGAACAGCGGATGAGAAATAATCGTCAAGAAGTTTATGAGGCTGATGTCGATGAACGGTCTTACAAGATTAGCTTCGATACCAACTGGGATTACGGCCATTTGCATAAACTGAAGGAATACATGAGCGCGCAGGAATGGGATTCAGTGTTGAGCAATCCCAAGCCACCTCAACGCCAGCCACACGCCAGTAAGTGTGAAGCGTTCGCTCGCAGATTCGGGGGCGAGGCGAGAGAGATCGTGGACCAGGCTAAGAGTCTCTTCCCTAAAAAATTAAAAGTATCTATATCGGAACGTAAACAGAAGGAGATTGCGTTATGACAGCCGAAACTACTGACTTGGTGACGATTGAACAGACGCCTACGTCACTGGTTTTAAGTGCCAGTGACCCAATACGCTCAATGGATAAAGCGCAAGAGCTTGTGAAGTACATGAGCAGCAAGTGTACCGGCGATCACTACATCGCCAATATCAATCGGCGACAGTATCCGAAGGTCGAATGGTGGACTACTGTCGGCATGGCTCTGGGCATATTCCCAATCGTTGTGTCGAACAGTCGGCTGGACCGGGACGGGGAAGTGATATACGAGGCCACAGTGGAACTCCGGCTCAACGGAGAGGCGTTGTGCAGGGCCGAGGCGATATGTAGCAACAAAGAATCCCGTTGGCGATCTGCGGACGAGTATGCAGTGAAGTCGATGGCGGCAACACGAGCGACGGGCAAGGCTTTCCGTCTAGGATTGAGCGGCCTCGCCGTTCTAGCAGGATTGGAAGGAACTAACGCAGAGGAGATGCCTGCCGATGGTGGGCTGTTTGAGAATCAACCACGTCAGGGTGCTGGTGAGACAGTCGAAGACTGCCCAGAGCATTCCACCGCACAAGCAGCGGTAGCTTGGCGGCGGTCACCGAAGCAACGAGAAATGGGCATGGACTACAGCCACAAATCTGACGATGGTTGGTGCGAGAGAGATCGCTACTATTTGCGGTCAGTCCAACCTGAACTGAAAGCACGCTTCGACAGCCAAGAAGCAGCATTGGCCTGGGTTTGCGACAAGTTACAGGATGAGTTCCCGCTTGTCGCGACAACTGGTTGGGAGCATTGGTCTGCTGAGATCTGGCAGGCTATTGATCTAAACCTGACAAAAAACGCTGAGGAGAGCGAGGACTGGGCTTGAAGCTCTGTTTCCTTCGACGCACAGCCCGTGCGGAACCGCCGGTGGACCCAAACCCTGCTGGCGGTTCGGGAGAGGCCTCTAATCTTCGATGTCTAGTAGTTCTGGGGGCAGCTGGACTAGTAACTGCCACAATTCTTGCTGTTTTAGTTGGCCGAGAATAACGCTGGGCGGTGGTGGCGGTAACAGCAGGCGGCGAGGGGTTGGGCGGTACAGTCGGTTGGGGTAGCAACGATGAAATTTCATTGGTAGGAGTTTATAGTAAATGATTAGAGAGTTAGCTGAAAAATGGTATGTGGATGACGAGGTCGCTGCGATTGACCGTGCGCTGCCTGCCGGGGCGGTGCTGTTACGGTCCAGCCAGATCAGGGAAGCAATTGATATTAGCGCGGACACCATCGGCAGGCTAGGTCAAAGTGGAAAGCTGGACAGGGTAAGACTAACGCCTGGCCCAACCGGCCAGGTACGCTACACCCGCCAGTCGGTTCTTGATCTGGTACGAACATGGTCCCCAAATAAAATAGCGAAACGGTCTAAGGGCAAATCGCGACCGGTCGGACTGTCTAGTCCCTAGTCCTTCGACGCGGGCCTTGGTCCAAGGATCTTCTCGTACTCTTCTTGAATTTCCTTGGGAGCTTCTTTCAGTTGTTGTCGAAGGACCGACCAAGGTGTCCTAGCTGCTTTCAGACCTAAGACCTTAGCTGCTGCATAGCGCTTGTTTGACTTCCAGCTCATAGCTCGCTCCAAGTAAAATAGCGGCTGACACGGGGTTGAGTGCGCGCCAGCCGCTGTCATCAAAAAGGTCGCTAGCCTACGACCCTAACTGGATCTTATCATAGGATTAATTTCATCATCCAATGTGGCAATCGCATGTATGTAGATCGGCCTGGCTTCCATTCTTCGACCCCAGACCGTTGCCATCCGATGCGAGCGGCCTGAATCGGTTTCGATTCTAAAGCGCTCGCCAGTAGATAGAACTCCTGTGGAGCCGCGTCTGAGCCTACTGATCTTAATCATCTTTCTCAACCTCGCCATGGTTAAACAATCTCCCTGGTAAAGTGAGGCCCATCCAAGCCATTCGGCCCCTTTGTATCCGATTCCTTAACGTCAGCGAGCATTCGTAAGAACTCGCTGATTAGTCGTAGGTTTGCGGGGCTTTGGTCGAAGCACTTTTTGTACGCCCTGCCCCCGAGCAGGCCAGAAGTTCTGGCGGCTAGCATCACGAGCTTCATTTCTGGGTCAATCTCAACTTCGATTGGTCGCAGGTCTTTAATCATTTTCTCAACCTCTTTCTGGCTATGAAACTTGTACGGCCTTAATCATCGGAACTTCGTATCTCGTCGCGTCGCTCCGCCATCGCCTGAGCTTCGTAATCCACGGCCTGTTTCGCACACGCTATGTGAGCACCGTAGAAGTAGTCGCCGCGAAGCGTTATTGGCATGTCGCATATAACACAATTCATCATCGGACTAGCTCTTCCCGTTTGGCGATAACCAGGTTGTGCAACCGTTTCATTTTCGGTCGATGTCGAAGGGTCTTACCAACCTTGATAAGCGTCTGTCCACACTGGCACCTGTTCCAGCCTGCGTAGAATCCTGTAAATTTCTTCATCTTCTCAACCTCATTTCTGGCTATGTGTAATGTCCTACCTGCTGACATCATTGCATACTTTGACTAACCAGTCAATACCCTATACCCATATTCCTTGGGCTAGTGTCTAACGTCGGTGCTGACGGCACCGCTTGTGTGACCGTCCGAAGACGGCCACACGGGCGGAGAGATTAGCTCTTGTCCCACTGTTGGCCGAGGATCATATCGGCGGCCTTCTGCGCCCTCGCCGCCGCCATTACGACCAGTTTGTGGTCTGCCTTGATAGCCCGTTTCCAACCGTGGATGTAGCTAGATTGATTCTCAATAACTCCTGGGTCCACGGTAGCTTCAGAGCATAGGAACGCGCTCGTAAATTCCGCCACTAGTTCTTCTAAACCGTAACCATGAGATCCGAACTTGTCACCGGGCGCATTCTTCTCGAATCGGTTAAGCCTTGAATGGTGACCGGTGGAGTGGCCGAACTCGTGGAAGAGCGTAGAGTAGAACTCGCCGGTGCCACTGAACGCGGCCACTGGCGGCATTTGGATATTATCCATAGCGGGTGAGTAGTACGCCCGGCCGCCGCCGAATCTTACGACCGGACCCGTACCAGTGGCCCGGTTAACCAGTCCGATTGATTTAGCGTACCGGTTGGTAATTTTTTCGGCGATTTCGTTACTTGGGATCTCCGCCGGCGCGGAGGTTGGGTCCACTGGGAGATCCAGCCCGGTCGTATCTTCAACGTTGAATACTCGAAAGTATTTCAGAATGGGGTAAGTTTCGCGTTGGTCCTCGTCTAGATCATCCGATTTCCTGACCGGTACAAATTTCCAGAAGATCACAAATTGCGATTTTGACCCAGCAACTACGCGGCCACCGCGGGCCTTAATTTGTTTGTAGGTAGCCCACCGATTGTCACCACGCCCGGCTAACATCAAAGTGAATACATTAATCCCGCGGTATGGTCTGTTCGTAAACGCGTTACGTTGGGCTAGTGATAGGCCATTCTTTCCCCATGGTTGCCGCCACGGTGCAACCCCGCGGTCTAGCGATTCGAGAATGATATTCCTCGGTTTTTCGTAAAGATCTCGCGTGTTCAATTCTCAACCCCCTGGCTAGTAGGCTTATCGGCTAGATTAGCCGTTGATATGGCCGACCGATTAAGTCGGCCACATTGACGGGTAAGTTAGCTTGTTATCTTCCGATGTGCGGCGGCCAAATTACATCCGCAACCTGTTTTGCCAGGTTAACGTGCGTTGATGTAGTTTGTGAGTGGTACCCGCCACCCGGCGCGGTGTAGTCGAGAACGTACCGCCGCGCGCCACTGCTCAGGCTACCATCAATTAATCGGCGATCTGTCACGTATCCGATGACTAGATTATAAGACTTCAGATGGCGGCCATCTGTTGACAGGTTGCCAGCTCGCGCACTGTCGCCGCGGCTCCAAGCTTGGATAACTTCTCGATTTGTTGTCAATGTTCAACCCTTTCGGCTAATTGGCTATTCGGCTAAAGTTGCCGCTTGTATGACCGACCGATTAAGTCGGTCACACGGGCGGATAAGTTAGACCGCGGACCAGATCTCATCCCCGCGCAGTTCGCTAACTGTAGTGTTGCCGTGATCGTTGACGCTTATGTGGATCTGACAATCTATATCCACCATATCGCTCGCGCCATTTGGCCCCTCGGAAACAATTTCTGTCGTGCATCCTATGAAGTCTAGATCTGGCCAGAATCCAAATTCTGCTCCGTCACCTTCATGCGCTCCAAAGTAAACGTGTGCTGGCGCTCGCTCGCTCAATTCTTCTATCAACGCTTCGACTAGATCATGTACGTGACATTCTTCCTCGTAGTCGTAGTTCTCGCGATCTATAGCGTCAACCTCTGCCAGTAATTTGTCTCCGCTCTCCGTGTGATTTCCGTCTGATAGATGTCTCAACTCCGATGCGAAACTTTCCATCAGATCCTCAGATCTAAGCGTACCCGATGACACGGTACCGATTTGTACTTTCATCTGTTCCCAACCTTCTAGGCTATTGGCTAGGGCCGATGTCGTTTTCGGCCATATGTGAACGATAGCTGACCAGTGCTAATACTGTCAAGGGTATTTACAGGATAATCGGTACCAATATTGGAGCAATTCGGGAATCCGTGCGGATCCTGGCCAGGATATCGGGTGAAGTCTTGGAAAGACCTGGGAAGTCTTGGAAAGTCTCCGAAAGTCTGGCCTATCCCGTGATCCCATCGCGCTTGCAGCCCTGCGCGTAAGTCATCCGATTGAGCGCGCGTGCTGGTCTGGCCAGTGTGGCCGCGCGTGTTGGTCTGGCTAGCTCGAAGCAGCGTCAGCGCGTACGAGCAGAAGAAAGGAAGGGAACCTCCCCTCCCATCCCCTCGGAGAGGGGGGGACCGGACCGGAGCTAAGAGGGGGTACCTCTTAGCAGGACCCCTCTATAGGAATACTATAGTACCCGTACAGATTTTTTCGCTATCAAACTTAGTCGTTAGTGTTAGTGGGTCTTTGCTTCTTTGGGAGTGTTTTCGGTGGCGTCACGAGCCTTTATGGGCTCGTAGCCGCCGGGAGTATATGGGAGTATTTCGGAGTAAAGGCTCCCCCTCCGTAGGTTCCCCCGCGGATTTTGCGTCGCAACGCTGGTTCAGGGGAGCGTTCAAGGCTCCATACGGAGTGGTGAGTCTTCCGTCCGTTCCCGCAGGTCAGTGTCTTGGGCTATGGGCATCTTTATCGATGCGGTGCACCGTCCTGTGCGAC
>Ga0208315_1001686_pt1 | contig 10776 bp, 6 predicted proteins | sample MalvireepMed_215_FD_184239 | JGI IMG/M metagenome (GOLD analysis project Ga0208315, IMG submission 184239) | Marine viral communities from the Global Malaspina Expedition - Malaspina viral metaG DeepMed_215 (SPAdes) (version 2) | ecosystem: Environmental > Aquatic > Marine > Oceanic | place... | reverse complement strand
GAAACCGTTTTATATCCTTCTGGAGTGTTAGCGTATGAAAGCTGGCTGGATGGCAGTTGAACCCCGAATTGACTGGGTTCTTTATAGATAGGAGCGCCAAAAAAGTTTTCGTTTATAGCTAAATCTATAACAGGTCTTAGGGGGGTAGGTGTTGGTGCTGTTGCAATGCCTCTAATCCCAGAACCAAAACTAACAGGAGCAAAAGAACCCAGCAAAGAACTAGCTAACATAGTGCTAAGTTCACCTGCATCTCTTGTTCCCATCAGCATTTCCGCTGCTCCCACGCCTGCTGTATGAAGCACGTTATAACCATAAGGCAAAGGAAACTTAAAATACTCATCTGCCAGCTCCCAACCCTCATCTCCCTGTCTTTTCTCACCAGGAAACAACTGTCTGTAACCAGGAATAGCTGATTTCATCAGAATAAAGCTGGTTTCTTTTTCCCAGTCAGGAATATTTGAATAAAAACTTCTTCCGTTGTCATCCTCATCGCTGGAAGATTCATTCAAATACGTCAACAATGATGCAAAACCAATTATCCCTCCGCCTACAGCCTGCTTAAATCTGCTTGCTTCAGGACTGAATGGATTAAAATTAGGGCCAGTAAATCCTCGGAAAAAGTTTGCCGTTCCCTGTACGCTCGCATTAAAGAAAAGATACATACTATTTATTAAAGCACCCTGCTGACCCCTTCTGTTGAAGTTAATTGTCAGGTTTTTTGCAAGAGTAGCTGCTCTGGCAAGAGCTTCCTGCTCTATTGCCTTTTTTTCCTGAAAACTAAGCTGTTTTCCTTTAGCTTTTGTAGCCTTTTTTGTTTCGCTCTGTATATAAGCGTCCCTGCTTCCGACAAAAACAGAAAATCTGGCTGCATTCTCAACGGCTGAATTTGTCCATTCCACAACATCAGTAATGGCTTGCCTTCTTTGCTTAAAGTTCCCCTCAAAAGTCCCCGAAGACATCTTCTGAAGATCAGAAAAATTATCAATTAAATCTTGCGGTGGCCTTTCCTGAAACCATCCGGCTTTAGCACCTGATTGAATAAAATCATCAAAATCTTTTTGTCGCTTTGGATTAAGCCTGGAAACTGTTTTTCCTGTTATCGGATCGACCTTTTGCGCTCCAGACAAACCTTTATAAAAGGTTCCAATAGAAGGAATTAAATTTTTTCTTATAGATTTAACAAGTTTTTGACCTTCAGCTTTACCCCCAGGCATTGTTTGTTCGCCAGCAAGGTTATAAACAGCGGTCTGAACATCTTTTGCAAAGTTAGCCCCAAGAAACTCGGCGTTCCAAGCGGTATTTATAGCTGATAAAAAGCGGTTAATCGTAGCTAGGCTATTAACAACGGCATTTTGTTTTTCTGGCCCAATATTAAGAAGCGCATTCATTAACCTTTCATTTTCTATATCTAAGTAAACTTGCTCACCGTCTATTTTTGCCCCAAACATTACTGCGGATAAAGGATTTGGCCGACCTCCAACAGTTTGAGTTTGTTGAATATAATCCCATTTATTTTTTTTCTTTGCATATTCCTCTTTGTCTAAAGACGTTCCTATCAGATCAGGGTTTGATCCAACATAATAATATCTAGAAGATAAAGCCTTGGAATACTCTGGAGTTTCTTGGCTAATAATTTTCCAAAATTTAGAATCTGGATTTGCTGCGGCTAACTTCAGCAATGGAACTGCAAATTCTTTGTTTATATTTCCTTTTTGAATGGCATTAAGCCTGTCCTGAAAAATAGCCCCCATAGGACTAACTGATTCCGTTGTTCTTCCTTGTCTTAACCTTTTTGGATCTCCAATAACCGTTAAACTTTTCCCGCCCTTATAGCTTGTAGTAGACCCTGTATAAACATTTGCCATATCTTCAAGAGAGTCTTTGTGCCCCTTCAAAGGGACATAGTATTTGAAAGTATTCCTAATGGCATTGGCATCCTTTTCAGAAACCAGTCCTTTTTCTACTTTCAAATCCATAGTTTTTTGAGCAATGTTATCTATATCATTGGCAAGACCTTGAAGCATTCTTCCTTTCTCATTTCCTCCAGTCCAGACTTCTCTCTTGTCATCCCAGGTCATATCGTATTCAGACTTCATTCTTTTCTTAGCAAAGTCATTCGTCAATTCTTGTTCTATCTCTTTTCCAGAAGAATCAACATAAGTAATCGTTCCTGCGCCAGATGTATTTGGTTTAACCTCATTTTGAGTTCTCAGAAAAACACGCTTATTTCTTTCTGGAGCATGACGCAAAACCAAAAACTCGTCTAACGTAGGTATATTTATATCAGAGAACTTTCTGCCTAATTTTGTTATCTTCTGGGCTAAAGGACGCTGCTCCTCAACCTCAAAAGTCTTGGCCCCTGTTGCAATTAAATCGTGAGTCCTTTCTTCTCCCTTATATGCGCTCTGTAAAGCCTTTAATTTAGGAAGCCCAGCACTTTCCAATCCTCTATTTATTGATCCTTCTAGCTGTGGAAGGACATTAAACCTGTCCTGTACGTTGTACACGAACCTATCCCACAACTTCCACTCATGTTGAAACGAAAAATTCTCATTCAAAGGCATTCCTGATTGCAGCTTTTCGATTAAAACATTTTTATGCCCACCATCATTATCAGAAACCTCGGCTTCTCCCGCACCCTCATCCTTTCTGGATGTAACTTTTTCTTCTATAACGCTTACTAATTCTGCTTCACTGGCAGCGGGGTCTATACCAGCAGTAGGATCAAGGTCTAGTTGCTGCGTTTTTTGATTGGGATTGATAAAGGCAACAGGCTCAAGAACAATATCTCCATCTGAATCAACAGAGTTTGCCCTTGCTTTTACTCCGATCCTATTTTTAACTTCTGTTCCTAATGCTCTTATTTCTGCATCAGATTTATCTGATAAAACTTTTTGTAAAAACTCAAGATACCTTTGATGACTTGCAGACTTTTTAGCGTCTTGAACGATATACAAAGCCTTATCTACATCATTAGCAAACTTAATGTTAAAACTGGCATACCTTGGTTTTGCTCTGGATAAACCTATTGGCATCCTTGGCATATTTACAGCTTCAGTTTCTGTTGTTCTGGCTTTGCCCTGATCTATTGCTTTTTGAAGAGGAGAGGCTTCCAATTCAGCTTGTTGACGGGCTTTAGCTTGAGCTTCAGCTTCTGCCTGTTCCGCAGCCGCAAATTCAGCCTTTACCGCCAATTCCTGATCTGCTTCTTCTGTTAAAGCAGCTTCTCTTGTTTCAGCCTCTTCAACGACACTGGGATAAAACTCTGGATCAACCTTCAAATCTGTCTGACGTATATCGCCTTTAAGAATAGAAGATGTCCCTCTGACCCCACCACCAAGAATACCCGCAGCAAGACCGACATCTATATACTGGCTAATCGCTTCATCACTTGTAATATCCTGATCTGCCTGCCAACGCTCTATAACCTGCTGACCTATCTCTGTAGGGACTTCAGTAATCACACCAGCGCGAACACCTTTAACTCCTCTGGTTAAAATATTGCCTGTTCTGATTGCTTGTTCAGTAAACCTCCCGGTTCCTAAACCAGAACCTATAAGAAATCTATCAGCAAACGAATCAAGAGCAGCTTGTGGTAGGGAATAAAGAAAAGCAGCACCCTCACTAACTTCTGTTTTAATTCCCTGTTCTACTGAATCTTTCTGCGCTTCTCGATTAAGTCCATAAAAAAAAGGAATATTGATTGCAAGACCTCCGACCAAACCGCCTATACCCGCTCCTAATAATGTTCCTGCGCCTGGTAAAATTACTGAACCTAATGCGGCTCCAGCCAATGTTGTTGCTAACATAGGAGCCTGTTCTGCTGCGGTTTCAGCAACAAACCTTGCCCCAGAACGAATGTCTTCTACATCTTGTCTTCGTGTAGCGTATGGTTCTGCTTCTGCAAGCTGTTCTTCTTGGGCCTCGGCGGATTCAGCGCCGTACTCCTCTAAAGGTTCTATGCCAGTGACCTTGCCAATCCCTTCAAGCGCAGAGCTATATCCCAACTGAAGAGTGTCTACTCCGCGAGAAAAGCCTCTACCGAAAGTGCTGGTATCTAAAGTCGCTGGGTCTACAGGGTCTATAGGGTCTACAGCAGATTGCTGGTCATATTGTGACTTAGCAAAAAGAAGAATAGATTCTTCTGTAGCTCCTTCAGGATGTTCTACATTTACAAATGATCCGTCAGGTTGTTGTACTTGAGATACAGGCATAAATTACTAACCTGGGCCTGTAACTCTAAATCCCGTAACGTCTGCTGCTGTTTGTCCTGAAAGACGATCAAAGTCTGATTGCGTTATTGCTGAAGGCATACCTGCTCTTATTCCTTCCAGCAAGTCTTGCAAGGCTCTTTGTGCTGTCCATCCAGGTCTTGTATCAGGGGTTCCGTCAGGCATTGTGAGAGATGTAGGTTTCCAATCAGCTTTTCTAGCCTCTCCCATTTGGTATCCTTCTTCAAGAACCGAAGGAGCAAAGGCTCTTATCGCAGCACTTTCATACCTCATTCTTTCTCTTAGAGTTGTAGATTCTTCTTTGCTCATATTATATTGAAGCTGCCTATCAAAATTATTTATATCGACTGCTAATTTTGCAACATTGAACTCATGTTGCTTCTGGGCTTGAAGTCGTGTGTTTTCTGTTTTATTAGCCTCAATCAAAGCATTTTCTCTTTGAATGAGAAGCTGATTAGCAGCATTTTGCTGATCTTGAAGATCACCATAAGCGCCAATCTGAGCAGTAGTTATACTTATATCTCTGGTCATCCTATCTGAGCTTGCCTTGGACTCGGCCTCTGCCCTTCTAACATCTGCCAACTGCTGAAATTCTTCCTGCCTCTGCCTGATTCCTGATACCGCAGTTCCGGCATCAGTAAACCCTTTACTAATATCTCCGGCAGCAATCCCTGCCCCAAGATTGATTAAGGCTTGGCTAATAGCTCGTTCATCAGCCCTTTTCCCAGAACGCAAAACAGATTCAGTAATATCAAAGGTATCTGGAGTTTGCCCTTTCATTGCTTCAAGGGCATCTATTTGACTCTGTATCTCAGCTTCTTGTGTGCTGGTGTCTAAGCCTTGAAGTTCTTCAGATATTTCATAAGCACTTAACCCCATGCCACCTTTCTCCTCTCCTATGTCCATAGCTGTAGACACATCTATAGGTTGAGGAGATTCTTCTAACCCTCCCCCTGGTGTCGGAGGTGCTTCTAAATTAAGAGGAGGAAAAACCCTGTCCAAGTCCTCTTGGGTCATATCGCCAAAAAACCTAGCATTACGTTCCTGCTCTCTTACCCGTGGACGGAGTGGGTCTGGATTAACCATTAGCAATCTTGGGTCAATATCAGCCGGAGAACTAAGTCCTGCTGACGATATATCAGAGATCATTTTTTCTTGACTTTGACTTAAATTACCCTCTCCAGTAGTCAACCATGTAGGAACAAGTAGCCCTCTTTCGCTCAATAACTGCCGAGCTGTACTAAAGGATATTGGAACTTGTGAACCACTCTGCATCTTGATAATGCCGCCACTACGCTTTTCTTCTTGCTGAACAGGACTCATTCCTAATCTTTCCATCGCTTCTATATTTGCTTCAACATCAGTCTCGGAGCGTTCAGACAACCTCCTCCTTCTTGCTGCTTCAAGAAGACCCACAATCCCAAGACCAGCAGACCTTCTGCCTAAATTCAACCTAGAAATAGCTTGTCTTCCTAAATCTGAAAATCTATCTACACCAAAATTTAACAAAGATTTGTCACCAGCAATTCTTCTTCCCAAAGAAGCCAACCCCCCTTCAGGCAAACCTTGTATCGCTTTTTTAGCTATACCTAGCCCCCGTGGAATCCATCTAGCCGCAGTAGTTCCCGCTTTCAAAACACCACCCGCTATTGATGAAGTTGGTTCAGGAGCAAGCATCATAGCCAATGCTGCAACTTCCGCTGCTGTCAGAACATCCCCTCCAATTTGACTATAATCAAGAGAGCCTATCCCTTCTCCTTCATCTTGGTATCTATCTGGAATCCAGCCCTGTTTTCCTGCTAAATACCCTCCTTCCTGCATCCTGACTACACCACCCCCAGCCATCGGTAAGACGGAAGGGATACCCATATTGGTCGCATTCAGCATTGCCGACTGCTGAACAGGGTCAACATCATAAAGACTCTCTGGGCTGAACTTTGAAGCATCCTCGATAATCGCATTTGGAATTGGCCCTCCACCCGCCATCATTACCTGTTGAGGCTGTGAAGCCATAGGAGGCATCTGAGCCGCCATCATCTCTGGCGGCATCTGGGGTGGTGGCATCATCTGAGGCGGCATCTGTGGTGGTGGCATCTGAGGGGGCATTGCACCTACAGGAGCCTGTGGAGGCATCTGGGGTGGTAATGCAGCGATACCCTGTTGCTGCGGCGAGACTCCAGAAACAATCTGATCTGCCACAGTCTGCTGTGGTTGCTCCTCCTCTGCCGCGAATCTCTGTCGCATATCCTGTCTGCGCTGAATCTCTGAAATGACCAAGAACTGAGGTACTGCTCCTGAAGGGTTCTGAGCCTCCTGAACCAAAAGGTCATCTGGAGTACCCTTAATTAAATCTTCTTGCTGAAGGATGTTCATTTTTTATCCTTAACGTAAAGCCCGATATAAACCAACGCCAGCTATACCGCTGCCAAGCAATCGTTCCAATGAACCCGGCCCACCAAAAGTGGCCTGAGTCGTTCCAGGCTGAATCGGTAATCCACGGAGAATCTGGTTGTAGAACGCCACCTGCTCACGCGGATAGGCTTGCTGTCTCAGGAAATCCTGATAACCCATCGTCAGACCTTGCTGCTGTTGCTGTCTCTGTATTTCCCCTGCGGCCTGTAAGTTTCTCAGCCGTTCATAAGCCATCTGCTGCTGTTGCGAGCCAAGACCACCCAGCATTTGCGCTGCCTGCAATCTCTGCGAGCCAATACCCAGTCTCGCGGCACGATCCGCCTCAAACGCACGTTGCGCCTGACCAAACGCCTGCTGTCCTCCTCTGGACTGAATATCGCCTAATTGTTGAGCCAGGTTGCGTTCCCGCTCGGACTGCATGATCGCTTCACGATAACCACCCAGACCCCCTGCCTGTGCAGCCTGCTGCCCCATCTGGCTACCCATTATTTCTGATTGTCGTGTTGCTTCACGCTTTTCAATGTCAGTAACGAGTTGCTGATACGGGTCCATATACGTTTGCAATGTCTCAGGGTCGGCTATGGTTCCACCCATAGGCTGATAACCCAATCCAGCCGCAATATCACTGGCCTGCCCCATCTGGGTCGGGCTACCCGCAGCCGCCATCCCGGTCATGCCCTGCATCGCTACCTGCTCTTGGGGGGCAAACTCAGCAATTCTCTGACCGGGAAACGCCTCATAAGGACGCATGGTTTCATAGGCAGTACGCTCTAATGCCCTTCTGAAATACGGCTCCGCATACTCAGGAAGATTGGTAGAGGTCTGGGTAACTTCTTGTGGCCTGTTGCTTCCGCTGCTTTTACCGCCCATGACTACACCTCTTTCTCATATATCGTATAAGAACGGCTAAAACCATCCTGCTCCAGCCACTTCCACATTCCATGTCTTGCCGTACCCTCTATGCCATCGCATTCATTGTCTTTAGCCCAACTATTGAATTTTTCAAGCATATCCCAGCACCAGTCATTGAAGTTTTTGCCACCCAGATATTGCAAAGTAAGCATTTTTTTCTTCGGGTACATCGTGAATTCAGTCGTAGCTACGCCCTCAATGATGTTGTCTTTATTGAACGCGACCCAGAGATGCTGTTCAGTTTTACGCACAGACTCATAAAGAGACTGCATATCCCATCGCCCGTAAGACCTTGCAATCGCAGGAGCCAGATACTTCTCCACATCATCCCAAAGTGTCTGCACATAATTTGGCGGGATCAGCGCAATCGTGTGTGTTATTTTCCGTGGCGAATTTTTAGGCCGCACCCTCGGCTCACGGGAGATATCCTTGATAACGATATCCTCCTTAAGTGCGGGTTCGTTCATACTGGCATTGCTCCGCGTGGGTTGATCGCAGGAGGCTGTTGAGTTCTTCCTGTTCTTGCTTGACGAATATCAGCCATCATCCTGTCAAGCTCACCCGCTCCGGCATCACTGCTGCCGTTACCGATTCCAGATACCACATCGGCTGGAACGATGTACTCACCAGGAGAAACAGCGACTCTCTGCTGGTCTCCGATCATCCCCATAACCTCATCAGACATTCCATCACCCTGCCCTGCGACCATCCCCTCTGTCTGTGCGCCGGGTTCTACGGAGTCCAACACCTGCTGTCTAAGCATCTGGAAGGCTTCCGGGCCAAACTGCTGGATGAACGCCTGAATGATTGCATCAGCCTGTTCTTGAGGAACCTGACCTAAAACCGCCATAGCCGTTTGTTCCACCAACTGAATAGTGGCTGGGTCTATGCCTGCTGTGGGATCGGTCATAGCCTGATCCATCATAGCCGGGTCCATCGGCGCAGCCATAGCTGGGTCAACAGGCATACCAACAGGCATGGCAGCTTCAGGCGCTCCCCCCACTAACTCTGTTATTCCACCACCCTGGTATCCTGACACTCCGTTTTGAGAAGCAAGCCATTCTCTTAAATCACTTCTGTATTCAGAGCCTCCGCCTTCTGCATCATAATCAGATCGTCTAGGTCTTCGGCTGAGATACGTTGACTGAACAGGAGCCGCTTGAACAGAAGCTTCAGGCAGATAACTCGTTACTGGAGCAAGAACGGGCGCAACTGGTGGAGGCGTTCCGATCAACCCCGTCCCCGGTCTGGGAACGATGCTCCTTTCGTCTGGTGGGGTCTGGCCCAGAGAAAGCATCATTGTTTTCGCTAACTCCTGAGTTCCCCGTTGCGGCTGCTGCTCATACCCTTGAGCCGCCCTCCATCCCCGCATGGCCTTCATATATTCCATAGCGCCTGTCTCAGCGTCATAATCTCCTCGTCTTGGCTGATAATCACCATATCTGAAACCAGAACCCCCTGCGCCCAGCGGGACTCCTGTCGGCCCTTCCCCGCCATAAATATTAGCCGCCGGATCATAGATTTGTGAGCCTGCTGCTGCCATTGCAGCCTGAGATGCCGATGGGACAAAAGCCCTGTTGGGGTCTAACGGGTCCATCACGCCCTGGAATGGCTCATGCCTGAAATACTCCAACTCCGGGTCAATCCCCGGTCTGTAGCCAGAAGCATATAACTGCTGCATCTGTGATGGCGCAATCTTGAATGGTCCCCGCAAGGCAGACTGCATTTCTGAATGGGACACTGAGGTCGGAGACCTCCCACCAGCCTGCATCCTGACAGGCTCGCCCATCAATCGGGATAACCCTTGCCGCTTTTCTGCATAGTCTCTTGGATTGAGGGAGATCAAACCGCCACCAGCAGCGTATCTTGGGTCTCTCGGCAAAATTCCAGAAGTCGGCAAGCCATAATCGTAAATTGATCGCCGCATAGCTCGATCTGCCTCTTCTTCGCTCTGAGCCAGCTTGCCTTCTCGTTCTGCATCTTCCGCAGCGTAGAGATCTTCTAATTCTTCTTCCGCCTCTAAACGGGCTAACTCAGCACCTCCTACACCTATTGGGAGAATCGCGGTAGGTTCCATAACGGCCTGACCCATCGCTTCTAATCCGCCTTCGGTAAAAGGTTTAGTCAGCCTTTCGCCAAAACTGAGATCTTTCCAATCGCTTGCAGCACTAGCTAAAGTTTGCTCATACCCTGTTTTTTGCCCCAATAGCTTAGATAAATCCCCTACTTGACTCGTAGTAAGTTTAGAAGTGTCCCAACCAACCATTGCTTCAGGAGTTGCAGCAGGATCGAACCCCATTCCAGATATTCCTTCCCCTACTCCAGCCAAACCTTCTTTAGCTGCACCTGCCCCAGTAAATGCGTCCTGACCTGCACCTAAAACCTTGCCGAGACCAAAGCCCATAATCCCTGCTGCCAGTCCTTTGCCTAAATCCTTCTCTGCTATCGCTGTGGCTACACCGGAACCAAGCGCACTCGCCAATGCTGGTGCCATTACGCCCCCAAGAGCCGCCTTACCCAGCAAGCCCCCCAGCATCGGGATAAGAAAAGCAAAGGCTTCAGGCTGTCCTGTCACCGGATTGAGAGGCAACCTTCCACCGGGAACCAGTGAGGCAATGCCCTGAACCTCCGCCGGGTTCATGTGAACGAGCATGGAATCGCCGTAGCGACCATACTGAGCCAGATTATCAGCCGTTCCCTTCAGAGGAGGTGCATAACTGTTCATAATAAAATCCTACTTGGTCTCAACACCAAATAAAGTAAATGTCATATCTACAGCACTGGCATAAGTCTTGACCACATCTTTCTGTCCTAAACACATACCGATAACTGCCGTGAATGTTGTGTTTGCTGCCACAGACTTATCATAGTAAAGAAACGAGCTAACCGTAGTCTGGGTAAGATCTGGAACCGTATAGAGGGTCTGCTGCGTGGTTGCCGCAGAATCCAACTGCCCCAATACTTTGATTGCGTCACTCACGATGCTCCCATCAATAAGAACTGGAATCGACGCATAGCCAAGCTACCGTCCTTGTCTCCCTGAGTCTTTGCCAGATCAACATCAGACTTCACTTCCTGCAACGTCTGCTCTATAGAGCGCCGGGTAATTGACTCATTACGCTGCTCATATTCCTCACCCGCCAAAGGCAGTGGCGAAACAATGCTTTGAGGCATTACCTTCTCCCGTCCGGTCTCATGTCAAAACGCAAATCACCGAGCC
>Ga0208315_1001685_pt1 | contig 10776 bp, 14 predicted proteins | sample MalvireepMed_215_FD_184239 | JGI IMG/M metagenome (GOLD analysis project Ga0208315, IMG submission 184239) | Marine viral communities from the Global Malaspina Expedition - Malaspina viral metaG DeepMed_215 (SPAdes) (version 2) | ecosystem: Environmental > Aquatic > Marine > Oceanic | place... | reverse complement strand
AAAATCGAAGTAACCGATTGAATCAAAATAGGAACTCGGCTATGGTTAATGCATCAATAAAAATAAATTAAAAACGAGTTATTCTACAGGCTCGTTAGGCATCAGGGGTAAAATGCAGAAATCCGATCAAGTGTCGTTGTATTTTTTGTCTGACTTAGAGAAATTTAGAATCTTTGTCGAGCTATCAGAACGCCATTGGCGTGAAGAATTAACTACATACAACGAATCTGATATAGAAATGAACGAGTCTGTTTGTTGGGATAGGTACAAGTATCGCAATGATTTAGGTGCGCATTTCCAAGAAGTATTTCCTCAATACCAGAAACAATCGTTTTTGCTCATGTTGGTATCGCTTTTTGAAGATTATCTTAATCAGCTGTGCCACAGCTTTCATTTTGAAAAAGGTTTAAATTGTACTTTAAAAGATTGCAATGGCTCAGGTATTGAGCGAGCAAAAAACTATCTACGTAAAGTCGCCAAAATTGAAGTGCCTACTGGCACTGTCTCTTGGGGTAAAGTCGTCGAAGCAAGAGATATCAGGAACATCATTGCTCACAATGCTGGGCACTTAGACGAGGAGCTGCATAGTAAGCAATTTAGAATTGTTGCCAAAAACCTCAATTTAAATTCGCATCAATTTGCTAGAGTCCACCTTGAAGTTACACAGGTGTATATCTTTGAAATTATTGACGCTATGACTAGTGTGGTTAATGAGCTCTGGCGTGAAACGACGGAAAATGCCTAACAAACGATCAAGGAATCAACATACTTTACCTAATCTGACAGAAGCGCTTGAGAGCATAAGTTCTAAATCGTTTTTGTCCAAAAACGAGTTTACTCGACCGTCTGCTTCTCGCTCTTTGCCGAAGTTCGGCTTAGTTCCATGAGCGGACTGTCGTAACCTTAGACTCTTGTATGGATAATAAACCCATAAATTAATTAATATTAATACCAGGTTCGGGTAATGTGAGACCCAGGCTTTAGCAGCAACTAAAGCTTTCCTTGTCGTAGTTCGATTAAGCGATGGCTCCTCTATTGAGAGACCGATAACAAGAACGAACGCGACAAAGGACTCCAAGCACCACACTCGAATAGTCTACTGGGTCTCGAACCCGCATTATGCAAGTAAGAGTTAGCTTATTATGAAATCAAATATGAATCAAAACATTAATGTCGGTGTCGATACTGGGATATTCCAACGATTAGTTAGTTGTAACGGCTTCTACAGCCATTGTTAATTGATTATCAGCAAATGCAGGCTTAAAACGAAAACCTATGCGATACAAGCAAGTCATTAGCTTATCAATGCTGAATTTTTCAATTCGTCCGTTAACTAAATCGCTCACGCGAGGCTGAGTAAGCCCTAATTGTTCCGCAGCATCGCCCTGTGACCAGTTTTTGGCATTAATAATGTCACGAATGGCAATCATTAAGTCAGAGCGTGTTTGAAGCTCAGAAGCTTCGGCTTTATCCTCTGTGATTGCATCAAAGATATTTGAATATTCAAGTGTCATATTCGACAACCCTTTTGATTAACTTATGAACAGCATATATCAACACTGATATATATACAAGTGCTGATATAATTTATTTTTTCAATTCTTTTTGCATGAGTTTGTAGCGCTTTTTCGCTGTGTCCATTGCCTGTTTGTCTACCCCGTTAGTGGTTTTGGTAAATGAGTGCAAAATAAAAACAGTGTCAGCAAACTTTGCAACGTAAATCGTTCTATATGCTGGTCTACCGTTCTCTATCAGCTCAACCGCACCAATACCTACACTTTCCTTTAAGTGCTTAAACTTGCTAAATGGCTCTTTGTTTTGACAAATAGCGTTTAAATCATTTGCAAAGCGCTTTTGAATTTTATCGGGCAACGCTAGAAACTCTTTTTTTGATTGATTGTTTATAAACTTAAATTTTTTCAACTGGCTAATGTCCTTCTAAGATCATTTATTCTTTTATTCCTAGTGGCGGCACTGACTTATACAAGTTATTCAGTGCATCAGTTAATCGCTGTGGATCAGGGATGATGTATGTATCAGTCATATCATCACTAACATGGCCTATAGCCATTTGTATAACGTCATAATCGACACCAGCATCAGATAGTAGGCTGGCGGTACTTTTACGCCCTGAGTGGCTTGAGCCTTGTTTAAAGCCGCAACTCTTAAACAGGTTTCTAACGTAGTTCTCCATGCTTGAGCAAACTAGCGTTTCTTTTTGCCCGTCTTGAGTTTGATACTTTTTGACGTTAAACGACAACTTAACCCAGCGCTTACCGCTCTTAGCTAAAAATAGAGGGCTGTCACCATTTAACCCGCCATAACTACCGTCAAGGGACAGTATGGCTTTATCTTTAATGCGTCTGTCACGCCAAGCTAAAATGGCTTGTCTTTGTTGCTTTAAAACTAAAGCACAGTCACGGCTTTGATTGGTTTTGGTGTAATCAGCTCTCATTCTAAAAATAGATTTCAGCTCGCCTGATTTAGTAAAGACATCTTTAACTAGCAACTGGCAAGTTTCACCAATGCGCGTTAATGAGCCGAACAAGAACCAAATTAAAGCTACGTTTCTCTCTGCGGTTTCACCACGATTAGCATTAGCAAGTATGTGCTTTAGCTGCGCTTTGCTTTCTATTTTACCTGCGCCTTTTCTGCTTGCTTCAAGCCGCTTTACCGCGTCAGAAACAGGCCGTCTACGCACAGGCTTATGACCTTTCTCAAATGGCATATAACACCTAGTTCACACCCAATTCCAATATAGTATATTAAACAAGCGCCAAAAACCACAGGCGTTGTGTTTGTTGGTGATATTGGAATAGTTGAAATTACTATGTTCGGTATCAGACTTAACCCTTTTGATAAGCCGGTTACTTGTTTATACTTCCGGTTGGAGTGGCTGCATATTTTCTCCAGCTTTGATCACTAAAATCACTTGTAAATGATCACTTTTATGCTCTTAATGATTTTGCCGATCAAAGCTTAATACCACTCATAACCGAGTTCACGTTTTATCATTTTTGTAGGTGTGTTAAACCGTTATCTGAATCGTTTGATGAGGATAACAACAATGACAACAAGACCTATATCTATGAGTAAATTACATTCCATTTTACGGCTGAAGTACTCAGCACAACTATCCCGTCGAGAGATTGCCAGAAGTTTAAATATTTCACCTGGTACTGTGGCTAATTACCTTAAAAAGGCCAATAAGTTAGGATTAAATCAATGGCCAATACCAGAGGGTAAACAGCAAAATACATTCCTCGGCAGAGGAGAAAGTGGTCGAAAGAGCTGTTTGAATATCCATAAAAAATCCGTAATTAGCGAAACTAATTACGGATTATTCACGATCATTTAGATCGGTCAACCGATCAATTAACCTTAACTGATCGTCATTAGCATATTTGGTCGGCTTATTGCCTCGCATATAGCTTAGGCATCAACTGCGTTATTTTTGTTACTTTTAACATAAGGCTTAACGAACTGTGCGTGGGTAATTTTAGCTTTTTAACTCAGTTTTTGTAGTCCATGCCTCCTGTAATTGCTAGATCCGCAAGCCTCCATAGCTAATTTAACATCGAGTAGCATTTTTTTATATATCATCGCTAACCATTTGCTTCGCGAATACTTACCTTTCCATTGGATCTCACTGGATCGATAAACGCAATGCACATAAAAAATAGACTTTGCAATATCAACACCTACTTTAGTAATGTTACTCATGCGTTTATCCTCAATCGAACGTGATTTTTTGACAATTATCATTGTGGCCTAAAAATGCCAATTCGTCAGCTTGAGGAAGAGTACATCTAAAATAACCTACAGGCCTTTAGTGTATTCACAAAATAAGTCTCTCTTGAATAAACAGGGGGATTACCTTAAACTCACACCTAAAGTTAACTTTAGGTGTGAGATGGTTATTGGCGGTTCTTTAGAGATTAATGCGCCCCTGAAAGTAGGTGAAGTAGCTAAGAGAGCGGGTGTCACCATTGCAACCCTACATTTTTATGAAAAGAAAGGCTTGATATTTAGCAGCCGTAGTGACGGTAACCAGCGCCTTTATTCAAGAGATGTATTAAGGCGGATAGCAATAATTAAAGTAAGTCAAAATGTTGGGATTCCATTGATTGAAATTAAGCAGGCCTTGTCTGTGTTACCCAAGTTTGCAGCCACTACACAAAAAGATTGGCAAGTTCTATCAAGCAACTGGCATGCGACTCTTGATGCAAAAATAAAAAACTTAGTGTTGTTAAGGGATCAATTAGAAAACTGCATTGGATGCGGCTGCCTTTCAGTTAAAGAGTGCCCAATACGTAATCCTGGTGACATATTGGGGAAACAAGGTAGTGGCGCAGTATTACTACGCACAAAACCCTAAACTTTTATGATGACTATTTTAAGTGTCTAATTAAAATAGTCATCTATGGATTAAAAAGTACTGTCAGGTGAGTTAATAGACCTCGTTATAGATACCTTTTTGGTTGAATACGCTGCACGTATATTTGCTATTAATATGTAGAACACTGGCAATATAAATAATGTGAACAAAGTGCCAATCACCATGCCGCACACTATTACTACTCCCAATGCAAACCGACTGTTGGCTCCGGCGCCATCAGCAAATAAAAGCGGAATTAAGCCAAATGTCATCGCTGCGGTGGTCATTAAAATAGGCCGAAGTCTAACCGATGCCGACTGCAACACAGCATCGAGTGCTGAGCACTTCTTATTGGCCTGAAGTTCGTTTGCAAATTCAACAATCAATATTCCATGTTTACTAATTAGCCCTATGAGGGTAATTAAGCCAATTTGGGTGTAGATATTGAATGAAGCATAACCTAGCGCCATTGGCAAAAGTGCACCAAACAATGAAAGCGGCACAGTGATCAATACAATAAATGGATCGATAAATGAGCCATATTGGGCGGCTAATACGAGATAAATAACCAGCATCGCCGAAGCAAAGGCAAATAACAAGGTGCTACCTTCTTGCTTGAACTGTCGCGTTTCTGACTGCCAGTCATAGGAGTAAATAGCCGGCAGTGCCGCAACTTCACTTTCTAAAAAGCTAACAGCTTCACCCATCGATACGCCAGAGTTGAGAATGGCTTGTAGTGTTGCAGAGTTTTGCTGATTAAACTGCGCAAGCCGGTTCGCATCAACTACCGTCTCTATATTGGCGATAAGTGATAAAGGAACTAAGTCACCACTTTTGGCACGGACATAGTAGCTATTGATATCAATAGAAGACTGACGTTGAGATGCTTTTAGCTGTGGAATAACATCATAGGCCCTGCCTTCGATAGAAATTCTGTTAATGTAATTCTCGCCCACCAAAACAGACAGCGTGTCGCTTATTTCGGCCATATCAATGCCTATATTATTCGCTTTGACCTTATTTACCGTAATGTTGATGACAGGTTTATTGAAAGCTAAGTCACTGTCTACCACAGCAAAGAGTCCACTTTGACGGGCTTTTTGTTTTAGCTCTTCTTGTAGTGGTACAGGGATTTTGGCCACCCATTAAGAAAGAAATGTTATGCTAATAAGCATACAAATTTGGGTGAAAAAATGACGAAATTAAAACGTGCAACATATTCTGCGGCAATCAAATTAGAAACAGCTCAGCTTGTAGTTGACCAAGGCTATACACAAGAAGAAGCAGCCAAAGCGATGGGTGTGGGTAAATCAACCGTTAGTAAATGGGTTACTCAATTAAAGCAAGAGCGTAATGGCCAGCCACCATCGGCTTCGCCAATGACGCCCGAACAAATTGAAATCCGCGAACTTAAAAAGCAAATCCAACGCATCGAATTAGAAAAGGATATATTAAAAAAGGCTACCGCTCTCTTGATGTCCGACTCCCTGAACAATTCTCGTTAATTGAGAAACTAAATCAACGAGAGCGTTACCCAATTAGCGTGCTGTGTAACGTATTCAATGTGCATCGTAGCAGCTATAAATATTGGTCTATAAGGGATACAACGCCGACACCAGAACAAGTAAGGCTAGAGGCTGAAGTTAGAGCAATACATGCAATGAGCGGCGGCTCAGCTGGGGCGCGGACAATCGCGGCAATAGCAACGAACAACGATTTTGAATTGAGTCGTTATCGTGGGTTAAATTAAAGCTTGAAAGCTGCCAAGTACCTCAACATTCATATAAACGCGGCGGTAATGAACACCTTGAAATTCCAAACCTGCTTGATAGACAATTTGATGTTGTTGAGCCAGATACCGTGTGGTGCGGTGATGTGACGTATATTTGGGTAGGTAATCGCTGGGCTTATTTAGCCGTTATTATTGATTTATTTGCACGTAAAGTAGTTGGCTGGGCCATGTCGTTGTCGCCAGATACTAATTTAACGCTAAAAGCGCTTGAACTCGCGTATGAAAGCAGAGCAAAACCAACAGGACTGATGTTTCATTCAGACCAGGGTAGTCACTATACCAGTTTAAAATATCGTCAACGTTTATGGCGCTATAAAATCAAACAAAGTATGAGTAGGCGTGGAAACTGTTGGGATAATGCACCAATGGAGCGATTTTTTAGAAGCTTTAAAACGGAATGGATGCCAAAGGTTGGATATGGAAATTTTATAGATGCTAAATATAGCGTTAGTGATTATATCAACGGATATTACAACAACGTTAGGCCGCATCATTATAATGCCGGTTTAGCGCCAAATGAATCTGAGGTTAGATATCAAGATTCTAAAACTGTGGCCAAACTTTATTGACCACTACACAAGGCACCAGTGTGCAGGCATGGAAATTAAAAATGGAGTCAACCATTAGAGCCGAGGAAAAAGTCCCTATCACACCTCAAAAAGCTGTACTGTTAGTAACAGTAAAATCGATTAATGAAGGAACGGATTTATACAATGATACGGTCAGGCTACTTAAAACGAATGGCTGGATATTGAACCCGATTACTATAACAGTTCCAGTTACCGTTACAATTAACGCATAGTGTAAAAATATTAAACACTAACGCCAAATTAGCTTTGCTTTTATAGTAGGGTGCAGGCTTTTAGCCTAGCTCCCTATCCTATATTAAAATGGTCTGTAATAAATAAGTAAGTAAATATTTTTTTGTTAACTCAATCTCCATCAAGCAGTATGATCTTCAATATTTTATTAAAGGGCGTTTTTTATGAATGAATGCAATACGAATAGGGATGATGTTGATATCGATTTTATAAAAATAGTCACTGGTGGGAAAATAACCTACAGCTCAAACCCATTGGATGAAATTAAAGTTGTTAGTGCAGGTATAATATTTAGTGACGTGACTCTATTTAGGAAAAGCCTTTGCTGGAACTTAACTTTTCTTGCAAAAGCAACTGGGGTTAGCATGAAGACAATTGAACGCCATAGAAAGAACAATAAGCCTTTTAATCTATCGGCTAGTCAGAATATGTTAGAGCTAGCAAAACTATCATTAGTTGGTGTTGCATACTTTGGTAATGTAAATAGGTGGAACCATTGGTTAACGACCCCACATATTCAGTTCCATAATAACAAGCCCATATCTGTTATTGACACTATACGCGGGCGTGAGCTAATTAAACGGATAATTTGCGGGCTTGAACAAGGGTTTATAGCATAAATATAGAAGTATTATTATTTACTTAACTTATTTATAAACTCTATTACTTTAGGCACTTTATCTAACAATTTAATTTTGTCATCAGCCAATATATTCAAATATTTTTTAGCTAACTCCGGTTTAGGGTAATACTCATCAAGTTGAGGCATAATGCGCTCATAAATGGATTTCGCTGCAAATTCAGTTGCTGCAATTGGTATGCAAATATTTCCTAATTCATGTGATATCTCAAACTCTCTTATTACTCCATTTGCTTCCACAATTTCATCATCTTGCTTTTTATTCCCAAAAATAAATATTGAAATACCGCATAATGAAATCATCTTCCGCCTATAATCTTCCCATAATTGCTTTAGCCCTTTATTACCTGTTTGAAATTGAGGAAAAGGCCGTAGCACGAGTTGAGACTCCGAATATTTCATAGGCCTAGCATAGATAGCTTCTAATGCTCCATTGATGACAGAGCTACCAACACCCCATCCAAATCCATTAACAACTCTCAAGTCATTTTCTATCAATCCCTTTGATAGCTGATGAATAAAATCAATAGCTTCCTGACGTTCGAAAGGACTATAAACCTCAGCGCTTCCTGATATAAAGACTGTGCGCTTTTTAAAACGCCTTTCAATTTCTCCAAGGATATCTGTTATTTCAGAGAAGTCTGATACAAGTAAGGTTTTAATACCATATCTCTTCAAATCATTTATTATGAGCGCTTGTTTTCTTAAGTTATAATCATAAGTAGCCTGATCAGGGTTGGCTTTATCCCCTAACGTTGGTTTTTTTGTTATGCAATAATGCTGTTTTTTGTCTTGTGAAAATCTAATATTTAAACGGCTCAACACATAATCTAGATTTGGATCTGTAAAACTAAAACCAAGAAATAAAAATGTTCTCGTTGTAAGCTCTCCAGTTAGTGCATTAATAAATGGTTCATGTGTTTGGTGATACTTTTCATATTGCTCCTTTGTCAAAATTGCATCCGTAGAGTGCAAAGCATCGCCATGCATTTTGTATAAGACTAAATCTCTTTTAGTTCTACTCGTTAAGAGCTGCTTAGCGCTATGCTTTATATCTGGGACTTTCCCTTCTTTGATAAACGTATCTTCAATTATAGAGTCGTAATTAGTAGTCCAAATAGACGTAATAGGTAAACGAGCCAGTATTCGATGGTTTTCTGTTTCCTCAGTATCTTCGACAAACTCATCAACAATTTTTTGACTTAATCTATCTCGAGTCCCATTTTCATTAACGTGATACTGCGCAATTGATACGAGATCTGTTTCAATATCAATATTTAACCCTAGCTCATGAGCTATATCTCGTAATAAATCAGGCCAATTAACAAAGCCTGCTGGAATAGAGAGGCCGGCACCTGCGAATACTGATGCTGTCCCTTCATGTAATTTTTTTACATAATCTTTAATAAATGATTCTACTTCATTGCTAAACGTCATTGGGTTCTAAGTTCCTTTTATAATGAGACATAATTTTAACTGAGCCGTGTTCATAAAGTTATACCCTCTAGTACCCTCGCCAATCCATACTTCCCTGACCAAAGCCTTTAAGGTGTTTCCAAGCCCCATATTTTTTTACAAAAATATCCTTCGAACCGTCAGTATATTGTCCTTTAGTAACAGTAGGGTACAGTGAAAGGTACTCTTGCCCTACAAATGTTTCTGTCTCAAAATCAAGTAATGGTAGTATCGCTACACCATCAGGCCTATACCCATCAAAAAAACCTAACTCCCACGGCATCCACTTTGAGTTTGAAGAGTTATCTGTCGCTATATAGATTAGACTCTTAGACTGGCGCAACCTAACTCGTAAAAGTTCTGCAGTTTCCTTGTTTACCTTATCTCTCGATAGATGTTTATCTGTATCCCAATCCACATAAACAGTGAGCCCTTCTTCTTCAAGTAACTCTTTTACTCCAAGAACCAACTCGGCATCATCTATTGAGTGAGAAAGGAATACATCAAAACGAGTGTTGGAGCTTGATGACTCAAATGATTCAGTTAATCTGCCTTTAGCATTAAATGCTCTGCTGCTTCGATTTACAGAAGCTTGAGCAGCCCTTCTTGCTTCTTGTTTTGTAAAATATACCATTTATGTTATGTGCCTTAATTATTATAAGTTTATTATCCGATTAGATGTATGGACTTCGTTAAGCTAATAACTTTCTCAAGTTTTCCCATGTCCAGCGATATAATCTCCCTGCATTTTCAACAGCTCTATACTCTCCATTACGGTAACCAATTAGTTGAATTACTGGCTTTCCCTCTTGTCTTGCCATTGCGATCTCGGCAAGCACACCTGGGGCTCTATAGGTTTCAGGCCCAACAATAACCATAACGATATCTGATCTTCTGATGGCTGCACGAGCTTTGTCTTTCCAGTTTGCCTCTGGCGCCGCTTCTTTTAAACTATGGTCGATAACCATAAATGGTGATTGCTCCAGTTTCGATTGACCTATCACAAAGCCTTTCAGCACTTTGTCATTATCAAAATCAAAACTAACAAAAACTTTTTTCTTTATAATCACATTCTTTTCCCCTATTTTGTTTATTAATGCTCCTGTTGCACTACCGAAAATAATGCCTCCAATCCCAGGAAATAACATATTACCGAGTAACCCACCAATGACCGAGCTAATGATTGGAGAGGAATCTAGTGATTCTTTGTGTGAGTAACAATAATTGCTTCCATTCATTGCCAAGTTAGAGCATTTATGACCTTTTTTTGTTGAAGCTTTACACTGTCCCATTCGTTATGAACTCACCCGCAACTTAATATAAAGTTAATATATGGCGATTATTTAAACATATATCAAGGGCAAAAGTATCACCTTTTTCAATCATAATATTTGCTAGCGAACGCCGCATTATAGTAACTCGTGGATAATTATGGATAGCGTTCCTCAAACCATACATACACGTAAATTTTGAGCTTCGTTATGCTTACTTACGAGAAAAAATCTATGGAGCCTTTTTTCACCTTAGCTACCAAGACTACAATCAAGAAAATAACCCTATTTAACTAGGGCGTGTTGATCTTTGTGGTATGAAAAACAAACAGCATGAAGATAAGGTATAATTGAATTCGCCAGAAAACTTTACACCGAACCTACATGCCAAGATTAATGCTAACAGACGGGACATGGAA
>Ga0208315_1001682_pt1 | contig 10793 bp, 22 predicted proteins | sample MalvireepMed_215_FD_184239 | JGI IMG/M metagenome (GOLD analysis project Ga0208315, IMG submission 184239) | Marine viral communities from the Global Malaspina Expedition - Malaspina viral metaG DeepMed_215 (SPAdes) (version 2) | ecosystem: Environmental > Aquatic > Marine > Oceanic | place... | reverse complement strand
CTACGTCCTGCCTGACATGCCGTTCAAGGATCTGAACCGTTGGATGAAGTCCGATGACCGGCCGATCACGGGTCTCAAGCCGTTGGACATGGCAACCAGGGCGTTCGCCGAAGCGGCATTCCCCTATGCGAAGTTGCCTATCGAGTTGTGGGCCGGCAAGCAGTTCTTCGCTGATCTGCCGTTGAAGGGTCGCTTCCAGAATGTGCCACCGTCGTATGCGAACATCCCAGGGTTGATGCCGATCCTCGGCGGGTTGGGGAAGGCGGAGAAGAACCGCAAGGGCGAATGGAAGATGACCGATTCAGACCTGTACATCCTGGATCAGATGATGCCGTTCATGGGCCGCCTGCGTCGCCTCATCCCTGGTGAGGAGAAGTATGAGAAGCGGTGGATGACGACGTTCATGTCGACCATGTTCGGTGGCGGTCTGCGGGCGAACACGCCTGAGGAGCAACGCAACCAGTTGATCCGCATGCAGCGTGAGCTGTCGGACGACATGAAACGCATGATCGATATCGAGGTGCGTGAGGTCTAGACTCGCTGGGACGGAAGCGGGTTAGGTTGATGGACTTCATCTCACGCGACGAATGGCATGCGAGACCGCCGAAGCGAACATTCACGCGGCTGCGGCCTTCCCGTATCGTGGGAATAGTCGTTCATCACTCTGGCGTCACGAACCCACCCGAAGGTGTGATCGCAGTCCGAGCCTTCGAACGTCATCATATCGATACTCGGGGTTGGAATGCCATCGCCTACAACTGGCTCGTGGACGAACGCGGAGTGATCTACGAGGGGCGCGGCCCAGGGATCGTTTCTGGCGCCACCAAGCACCACAACCACAGAACAGAGAGTGTCTGTTACACGGGCTACGGAGGCAGGAAACTCCCTGAGGTCGCCCTCATATCCATCACCGAAGTCATCGAAGACATCCAGGCCCGCTACGGGGGGAGACTCTGGTTGAAAGGGCATAGAGATCTCGCTTCGACGAGCTGCCCAGGGTCGGAGCTGTACGCATGGTTGAAGAACGGATGCGTCGTCTACCAGGGCAACCCGTCAAGCATCGATTTCGAGGGGATCGCACGGTACCTGCGCGGTTTGGGCGACGGCCTGGACGACGCCCCGTTGTCGAGGCGTCGCCGGTCGAGGGGCCAGTTGGTGCAGTTGGCGCAGAGCCGGTTGAAGGACCGCGGGCATGACCCTGGCGGCATCGACGGCGTGTTCGGGCCGAAAACGAAGCGGGCCGTGAAGGGTTTCCAGCAGTCTCTAGGGTTTCTGCGCCCCAACGGCGTCATCGACGGTTCAACGTGGGACGCTTTGTTCCTCTTGTAGGAGGTACTTTCAATGCCCAAAGGTGAAGGTTACGGTCCCACGTTTCAGGAAACATTCGGATCGCAGAACGACCAGCCCTACAACTCAACGTCCTCGTTCAACATGTGGGACATGAGTCAGAAGGCGAAGAAGGCTGCCGCCTATCTACGCAGCACGAAGCTCGGCAACGCCGCCAATGGCGGCCGACCGTTCGGAAAGTAGGACACCATGAGGGACGGTTCGACACCGAAGCTGGTACAGGTGGGTCGTGTTCTGGTGGACCGTGTGGTGCGCCCCACGGCGAACCTCGGGACGCTGACTGGTGACGCGATGTTGCGTATGGCTAACGGGATGCGCGCCAAGTTTGACGAAAACGACTAGTGGCCGGCAAGAAGAAGCCCCGTAAGCCGCGGTACTAGCTGTGCCCCTTCGCCGTGGGGCGAGTCGTGCTGTGGTGTCGCACAACATCGGCAAGCTGATCGGCGAGGGCTACTCGAAGGATCAAGCAGCGGCCATCGCCTATTCCAAGGCCGGCCGTGGAAAGAAGGGGAAGTGACTACATCATCGAAGTTCTCATGGGGGACATGGGGTGAGCGGGCAGCATGGACTGCCGTGCAGGCTTTCGCAGCCGTCATCGTCATCGGTCAGAGTTCAACCGTCAGGACAGCCTTGATAGCTGCCGCAGCAGCATTACTGTCGGCCGTGAAGACCCTTGCGAAGGAACGCCTCGGGTCGTGAGCGAGGACACCGCGTTCGACTTCGAGTCGGCGTGGTCTTCGTGGTTCGCGAGCCCAGTCAGGGAGGAACTCCAGACGGGGATCGCCACAGAGTTGGAACGCACCAGCGGCATCTTCGACGTTCAGGACGGCACGCATGCCAAATGGAACGGCGAACAGTTGGGTGTTCTGACGGTGTTCAACTCCGACGACCTCATCGCCCTGATGTGTGCGTGGGAAGAGGCTGAGAACGGCAACTGGTTGGCGCAGAAGGATGTGCTGATCTGGTTGCAGAAATGGATGGAGTTCATTTCCTGCTGTGTTGAGGCGTCCCCACCCAACCCAGGCTAGCCTCGGCGAATCGTTCCCTCACGACAGGGTTGGTGAGGAGTCGTTGCTGTAGGTCAGCGATGATTCTGTCTCGTTGTCTTGCTACGGTCGTTTTAGGCATTCCGATAACAAGACCGACGAAGCGCAGAGAGAGCCTAACGACCAGAAGCATGTCGAAGAGCCAGCGGTCGTCTTCATCCAACTCGTCTAGGGCGTCAGCGACGGCGTCCCGCAACGAGAGCTGTTCCAGTACGGACTCTTCAGGTTCATTCCCAGGCTCGCAGACAACGAGTGCTTCGAGGGGTGAAACTGCCCGTCCGAACGCCGACCGCTGGTAGCGGCCGGCAGACAGGAGCGGATCGTAGAGGGGTTCACGCCGTCGATCACCCGTCACTGCCGTTGCTCCAAGGGAAGAGGGACGGCTTGAAGCCGTAGAATGCTTTACCCTCTCGGAACGACCCGAAGGTCGTTTCTCCCTTGTCAATGAGCTTCGTAATCGTTTTGAGTGGCACGAATGCGTATTCCTGTTTCGGTGTTGACCAGATCCACAACCAGACGGGCATCTGCCCGTCCCACATGGTCAACGCCGACAGCTTCTCCTGTTTGAGTTTAAGACCTTTGGCTCCGCATCCCATGACTTCGATGAGTGTGTTGACGGTGACGTAGTCGGGGGTGTATCGCAGGAACAGTGGCAGGGTTTCTATCGAGTAGGGCGGCCGGTTGAATCCGTATCGTGCCCATCCTTCGGTGCGTTCCTCGAATGCTCCTTCGGCTTCGTCACCCATTGATCCGTATCGTTGTTCCCATGACAGGTCGGAGAAGCTCACCGTGGGATCTTTCGGATCACGAGCATTTGCACCAGCCGGTCGTCGGGGTAGGCGACACCGTTGAGGGCGTCCTCGACGAGTTTACACAGGTTGGTTGCGTCGGCGGTGAGGGGTGATACGACTTCGGGGATGGGCTTGATCGTCACGTCGGTCCAGTCGGGGTGGAAGGTGACGACCAGGGAGACCGGCCCTTCGTGGAAGGGGCCGTTGTACAGGTCGGCGATGCGTTGTTCAGCGTCAAGGGTTTTCTTATCGGTGTATGCACGGCCTTTGGCGAACCGTGGCCGGCTCTTCGACTTGGGTCGACCTGGGATCCTGAACCGGTAGGTCACTGTTCGAGCAGCCACCCGTATGCGGCTGCCGCCTGATGCGGGACAACACCGTTGCCCAATATCTTCAACTCCTGGGAGTGTGACAGATCCACGCCTGTCACCCACCCATCAGGTAGACCCATCATCCATTCCACGAATCTGCTGGAGAGTTTCCCGTCGTCGGTGGGTGCGGGTGCTGGCCGTCCGAGGATTCGCTCCCATCGGGCGACGGCTTCGCCATAAACTCCAAACGCGCTACTTCTATCGACAGGCTCGGCCCGTGCCCGTTGCTGTTGCCGTGTTTGGCTTTCATCTCGGCCGTCCAGGAGTCCCACTTCTCCACCGTCTTGCCCGCCCCCATGTCGTTCACCACTGGAGTAGGCAACTGCGAACCAACGATCCCGCCGATGGCAGGCACCCACGGATTGGTCGGCTCGAACACATGCCCATCTCGCGTCGAAGCCTCCTTCGGCCAACGCATCGAGGACTTGCCCGAACGCTTCACCCTTGTTTGCACTAAGCAGGCCGCGCACGTTCTCCATGAAGATCCATTGTGCGCCTGCTTGTCTTGCCACAGTGACGACATCTCTGATCAACCACCTCTCATCGTGGACCCCCGCACCCTTGCCGGCATGCGATACCGGCTGGCACGGGAACCCCGCTGTCACAATGTCGACCTCGGGAGAGTCAACGATCTGGGTCAGGTCACCCAGGTTTGGTACCCCGAATCGTGCATCCAGCACAGCCGAGGCATGCTTGTCTGTTTCGGATACCCATATCAGGTCGGTGTCGATGCCTGCCAGTTGCAGCCCTAGTTCCAGGCCGCCGTACCCTGCACACAACGCTCCGACTCTTAGGCTCATCGTCCCATCCGCCAGGTCGACGGCGAATGGTTTTCTTCAACCCCCTGCTTCTGGGCGGCGTCCGTGTAGGGGCGCATCATGTGGATGCATACCTCGCCGAACTCTTCCCAAACGTCGTCCTCTTCCCTGGTGGACGGGATGCCGTCATGGGTGGTGCAGACGGGCGGGCCGCAGAATCCCTGCTTGATCCCGTATTCCAACCAGTGGTCAAAGTTCATCATGTCATCGTCCCATCTTCGCACCAGCGTCATCAACGAGTTTGCGAAGCTGCTGCTCACCGCTGGCACCACGGGTCGCGAACTTCTGACCCCATTTCAGGTCGCACTGTCGGGTCCATTCGAGGACTGCATCGGGCGAGTAGAGCTGTCGGAACAGGGAGCAGGCGAACGAGAACAGGGCGAGGCTGCGGTCGCCGTGCGACGGGCCTGTATCCCATATGTCTCGGGCGACGAACCTGAAGTTGGCGTCGATCCTGGTGTGGGAAAACTTGGGTGATGGTAGTGGCTTGTTGGAGGGTGGAGGCTGGTACAGGGCGGCCAGTTTGACAATCTGTTCCCTGCCCGCCATCGTGTCGAACGCCTCATCGGTGAACGCCTCCAGACACAGGTTGCCCTGAGAGCCCCGTACAGCCTCCTGACGGCCCTCTGGGCGTGACAGCGCATATGGGAGGCGTATTCCGTTGCCGAAGCCCTTAGCGGGCATCGTGACCTGTTTAGGGTAGACCTCTTTAGTAGGACTCCCAACTATCTGACAGGCAGCGAACATGGCATTGCGGCCCATCTGGGCAGGAATGTCCTCTTCGAGGAATACCCACAGGTGGAAGCCCTTCGACCGGCTGGTCTCCACCCATGAGGTGATACCGATCTCGGCCAGGAGTTCCCGCACGTTGACAGCGTGAACGAACGACACGTCGCCTTCGTCCCAGTCGACGGCCAGCCAGCCGACGTTGCACCTCGGCGAACCCGCCACCTCCATGAGGGGGTACACCCCGAGCCGGTACGGACCCCACAGGTGGTCATGGGCCGCTTCGGAGAAGACGGTGCCGTTGGCCGGCACCGGTTCGCCGTCGTCGCCACGCCACGGTCGGAAGTCCCCGTCGGTTGTCTCTTTCGCCAGGGCGTTGCCTCGGAACAAGCGACAAAACTTGTCAACCAAAGCAACACGATCAGTCACCGCATGTGCCTGTCATCAGGAGGAATGTCATCATCACGGTACGAACGGATCTGACCCGTGTGCGGACACAAAAAATATTCGAAGTCGCCCAGCTTGTTCGGAGGCCGCTTGTTCTTCGTCAACCGAATGTTGACCGACACCGAGTGGTAGCACTTCTCCACATAGGTGAGCGCAGGATCATCCCGTCGGCGGTACACGCCGAGAACAGCCAAAGCCTCCTGCTCGCCGCCGTACTTGCCAGCCGTGATCATCGCCGGCTTGTGCCGGTCACCAGACCCACGCCCCGCCTGGTGTACCACGGCCAGCGGAATGCTGGCCTCCTTACACCACCTCTTCAACCCCTGCGCCTTACCGACCACACCCGTATGGTCCGACTCCCCTGGCTGCAACTCCAGGTAGTCGACCATGGCAAAGTCGGGGTGCCGACCCCAATAGTCCTGCGCCTCCTTCAACGCATCAGACATCTGCGTGAACGTCAACGCACCGTCATTGATCAGCACCCTGTCGAACAACGAATGGGACGCCGAACGAACCTCGTCCAACGTGGCCTGATCCCCATCCTTGATCTGCTGCTCCAACTCCTCACCGTTACGGGTGTACGCAATGCAGTGGAGCTTCTGGGCGACGAGTTCCCGAGGCTCATCAGGGGAGAACATCAGGATGTGGGCGTCGCTGTTCAACAGGGCGTTGACTATCGACTGGTAAAGCACCTGAGATTTGCCGTTGTGCGAATGGCCCACGACGAGGAGCATCTCGCCGCGGGCCAGACCCCGCATGCACAGGTCAACCTCGGGGTAGCCGAGCAGGAACCTGCCCTCGTCGTTGCGAACATAGTCGACGAACGAATCGAACGCCGTCGAGGTCGGTTCGATGAACTTGTAGTTGGTGGTGTCAGCGTCGTCGCTGGCCGCTCCCGCTAGCCGTTCAACTATCTGCTCGGGGGTGAGGGGGGAGGGCAGCTCGGACATTACGCACTACAGCGTGCGTGCATGTCCTCCACGTTGAAGGCGTGGATGGAACCGTCGCCCGCCTGGATGTTGGTCGGAGCGTCCGACAGCCACAGGCTGATCCGCTTAGAGCCAAGACCGTACTTCAGTGCGCCGACATCGGAGATGACAAAGTCCGACGCAGTCGGCTCGTAGCCTCCGTCGTGCTTGGCCGGCAGCCCAGCAGCGATGTTCGCTGCGCCCTTCGCCTTCTTGAACTTGTTGTCGAACACGACAAGCTTGCCGTCTTCGGTCTTCTGACCGGCACACAGGAAAGCCACCGTCCACGCAGCCTGCTTGCCGTCGGTGACGAACCCGTTGGAGTCGAGTTCCATCTGCTTGCGGGCACGCCCCGCCGGCGGCGCCGCCGCAGGAGCAGGGGCCGGCGGCGCTGCCGGTGGGGGTGCATCGCCACCAGGAGCGACAGCAATCTCAGCACCTGGGAATATGGTCTGCACCTGGGCGGCAGGGCTCGGTGCAGGGGACATCACGGGTGGTGCCGCAGCAGCCGGCATGACAGCCGGCTCGGCGAACTGGCCGACCCTGTCAATGATGGCGTTGAAGACCATCTCTTCGCAGGCGAGGTACTCGGTCATCCCGTCCCTGCCCTTGCCTGAACACATATTGCCCGCCGCCTTGGCGGCCACCTGAGCGATGATGGACTTGTCTTTTGCAGTTAGCATTTTCTTCTCCCCTTTCGGGATTGTCGATCACCAGTTCGCCGGCTTGGAACCGACACCCAGGTGCTTGCCGCGACAGGCAGCCCAGTTGGGACACCAATCGTCGGAACATTTCCAGCCATCGTAGCGCAAAGGCCACGACGGAAGCTTCGCTTCGATCAGATCAGCAATCGAGTTGCACATCGGAACCAGCGCAGCCCAGTCCTGAGAGGTACGGGTCACGTCGATGACCTCAACCTCGCCGTTGGTCAGGTAGCAGTAGCGGAACGGCTGCTGCGACTCCAGGTCGCCACGCTCATGGGCCCGAGCCAGCGTGTAGATCATGGACTGCAAGTCGTTGCGTCGAACCAGCCAATCCGCGTCATGCTCGCCCGTCTTCCAATCCCATGTCAGATTATCTTCGTCGAGGTCACGGGTGCCGTACAGGGAGATGCGACGGCCCTCGTCCTCGTAGAGGACAAACTCGAACGACTTCTCGACACCCACAGGGTTCAGGTATGGGAACACCTCAGCGCACCACGTCCTGACCATGGTCTCGGCCAGCTCGACGGTCGCCTCGGCAGTCGTCGCACCCTTGTTCCACTTCTCGATGGTGCCGACGAGGCTGTCCCACGACCAGTGGAAAGCCTCAAGAACGTCGTCGACGGTCATCTCATAGCCGTCCATGCGGGCCGTCAGCGCCGTTTCGATGGCGGCATGCACGGCGGTGCCTCGCACCATCTTGCTGCCAGCCACATCGGTGGCGGTCTTGTTGCGGATGGTGCGGGCCTGTTCAGGGCACGCCAGGAACGTGTTCAGCCACGACTGGCGGAAGCGATGTTCGATCATGCCCACACCTTAGGGGAGGGGTGTGACAGTCGGCGGGGATCCGTATCAGATATCAGAAGATGGCGCTGGGGCGCCATCATCAGATAATAGATATCAGATGGAACCGTTGTCGCGCAACCTCTTCTCCCTGGCGCGCAGAATCTTAGCCACCCTCGACCGGCTCACGCCGGCCCATCGACCCACCTCAGCTTGACTGTGGGTACCACCGTTGACCAGCCCTGCGATGTCGTCCTCGCGGGCGTCGGACAGCTCCGACCGCAACGACTGTAGGTCGCGTTCCAACATGGTCCGCATTCTCATGCGGTCCCGAGGCTTGAGCCTCACCAGGGTTTGTTGCAGCTCGTCAAAAGCGGGTAGGAACAGGTGGCTGTCACTCGCCATCTCGATGTTCCTTCTGCTCCCGCACATCATGGGCCCGCCGGTAAGCAGCGGCACGATCCATGTCCCACCCGACCTGGGTGTCGCCATCCCACACGATCCAACCCACGCATCGCAGGCCGGCACCCATCTCCACAACCTGTTCCTTCACGGTCACGGCCACGGTCAGCCTGCACCTTCCGCTGCGAGGATCGATTCCTTCGTCGTCCACCGTTTACTGTCGTCGATGAGAGCCTTGAGGTCTGCTTTGGAATCCAGCATCGACGGTGTGATCTTCGCCCCGTCAGTCGGGAGCGTGTCGGATGCTTCGATCCATCCGAAGTCCTCATCCCACTCGTAGGGCTTGCCGTCGTCGGGCTTGCCGTCGTCGGGCTTGCCGTCCCGATAGGTGGGAAACGGCGACGGTCGCAACTCACCCGCACACATCTCCCCGATGTAGTAGCGGCGTAGCCGCACATCCCCCACCACCCTCGTCAGATAGCTCGCCGGTTCACTACTGTTCGTCACCGTGAGCGTCAGGCCACCATCAGTGGAGTACAGGGCCACCGTCCACTCATCCAGATGCACGCGGTACGGTTCCATCAGGACTCGTCGTCGGCAGGGCCGTGCGCCAGGTCGGATACCGACACGAACACCCGCTCGCACTGTTCAGCCAGCGATGCCAACGTCCGACTGATCTCGAAAATAGTGTCAGTCAGCCGCACCAGCGGTGGCGCATCCTCAGGTGCAAGCATTCGCAGCTTCAGACGATCTGAATCAGTGTTCATAGCCTCCCCTTTCATAGAGTTCCCCCGCCCGCCTGAAAGGGTAGTAAAAGGCGGACGAGGGAACAGTCGGATCATAACGTGTTCGGCCCTACCATAGGGCCACGCTGTCCCACCGACAACACATTACGACTTGGTGATCCTCCGCAGGTTCTCAATCATCGCAGGCCACGACCGCCAATACCCGTCGAGATCCTCCCACCGTTGGGTGAGATGTCGCCGGTATATCACGCTGTCCCGTACAGCCCAGCCGATGACACCGCCGAACACGATGGCTAGCAGCCCTGCAATAACGATCATTCGTCTTCCTCCTTGAAGGTCAGATCCCAACACAGGGCACACAGGTAGAACGGCATCGGTCGGGAAGTGTCCGCACCGATCAGGATGTCCCGCTGCTGGGGCGACAGGTTCCTGAACACCCACGCGATGTTGGCGCCGGCCTTCCACTCGGTGTACTTCGGTCGCGGCACGCTCACCGTGTCTTCTGTCGAGCAGCGGCCGCACGCCGCCGTCACCTCCACCCAGTCCGTTACCGTGGTCATGCTGCCTCCCTCATGTTTGGTAGCTCCCTTCGTTGATGGACTCGACCACAGCCCGCCGCACGCGCCGACGCTGCGACGGGGCCATGCCGCCCCACACCCCCGACCGTTCCCCCTTCAGCACGCTATATCCCAGGCACTCGCTGACCACCACGCAACCCTCACAGATCGACAGGGCATGACGAGGTGAGGGACCAGGACGATCAGGGAAGAACACATCGGTGAGGGAGCGGCCACGACAGGCGGCACGCTCCATCCAGTCGGGCCGGTCCACCAGGATTCGCAACAGGTCGTCACGCCCGCTCACAGCAGCACCCACGCGTCGCGGCCCTCGATCAGCGCCAGCCCCGATCCGTTATCCCAATCAACGGCCAGGGATCCGTACCCGCTCGGCGTCCACCGGTAGAAACGGACGGTGCCCTCGTCGCCAACCGACACGTCGGCGAGCATGTCGGCAGTCGACTCCAGGCGCACGCGCCTTCCCTGTAGGCCGCGGTCCACGCTCACAGGTACGCTCCGACCGTCGTCGGCAGCTCCTCCAACGGGACCGCCACAGCACAGCCCGCGCACAGCCCGTCGCCGTTGTAGATGGACAGGACGGTCGTGCACCCCTCACAGGTGCGGCCGACCGGCCACGACCTCGTCGGCGACATGATGAGTCCACCACCGGCGACCATCAGTCGCCCCACTGCTCACGCTGGCGCTGCTCCGCCTCCTGGTCGGCGCGGTAGCCGTCCCGCTCCTTCGTCAGCTCGGAGTGCGGATCGAAACTCTCCAGCGGCCACGACTCCTTAGGCAACCGCGCCAACCGCTCACGGTCAGCCTCGTTGCCTTCTTCTAGTTGTCGGATCTCGTCCTCGATCTCGGCGATCCGCTCCGCCGCATCGGTGTCGACGGCCGGCCACCTCCGCCCGACCTTCTCCGCCAACCTCTCCAACTCGTCGTCGTCAATCAGACGCACGTTGTGCAGCAGCACAAGAGCCTCCGCCAGATCGCCCACCGTGTACTTCTTCACCTGGAGTGGGCTCCAGACCACTCGATCCTGTCGGTGCTCGCCCATCAGTGCCCCCACCCGAGGGCAGTCTGATAC
>Ga0208315_1001679_pt1 | contig 10799 bp, 10 predicted proteins | sample MalvireepMed_215_FD_184239 | JGI IMG/M metagenome (GOLD analysis project Ga0208315, IMG submission 184239) | Marine viral communities from the Global Malaspina Expedition - Malaspina viral metaG DeepMed_215 (SPAdes) (version 2) | ecosystem: Environmental > Aquatic > Marine > Oceanic | place... | reverse complement strand
GAGATTTCCCGCGTTGTATGCGGAGAAAAGTACAGAGTTAGAGACGGAATTAAACTGCTAAGAAAAGCTGGTATTGTAGTCGAGTTTATTGACTAAGGATAGTTTGGCAAGTCGCCATACATCTGAGCGTCTGCTTCCTGTTTAGCTGATTGATGCAAGGCGCCACCTCTTCTGAAGGCCACTCTTAGCTTTCTGTATGGTCGGCTTCCTTTTACCTTCTCAGCGGCTTTCTTAGCTAAATCACGAACGCCTGCTTCATTTTGAAGTTCGCCTTCCAATCTTCTGCTTTCCCTAGGACCACCAGCCTTAAATGCCTTCGTAGCTTTTCTTACCCTCATCCACCTCTTGAAACGACCCAAAGGTCTTACAGCCTTTCTTGCGCGAGCCGCTCTTTGCCTTGGAGACATTGGAAGAAATCCGGCATCCTTGACTCCAGTCCCGGGACCCTCTGCGCCCATCGAGCGGCTGGTGTCTGCCCTTAAATTCCTTATGGAGCGAGCTGTTTGATTCCGTAGCAGTCTTACTTCCTTCCCTGGTGAGGTCCGTCGGGGGCTTACCCCCTCCGGAGATCCAGCGGCGACATTTTGTGCCTGTGTGTCTGATCCAACTCCAGCCATAAACCGGTCATGCTCGTCTGGAACTTTCATTTTCTGTGCCCCAGTCCTTCCACCGGTAGTTTGGACGTAGCGGTTCGCGGCGCTCTCGGCCTCTCCTCCCCGCTTGTGCAGCCCTGCCACTTTTCGTTCTCGCGAGCGAGTAGCTCTAGCTGCAAAACTTGTAGGGTCGCTAACAGGTTTAAGTTCGTTAATCCCGTCACCTTCGTGTTCTTGGTGATCACCCTGCATTTCTTGGCGTTCCCTCTTGCCTGCTCCCTCTTCATCGGAGTAGTCATAGTCTCTAATCTTGGATTTTTTAGCCTTGGATTTTTTAGCCTTCTTTTTGGCTTCCATCATAGTCTTAGTCTTCATGGACTCGTTGATGAAGCGGCTAACGGTTTCCTCTGAAATTTGAGTAGGGTGTTTCATTCTATTGTATTTAGAGAGGGGACTTCAGTATTGTATTGTTTATTGGTAATAATAAGAAGGAATTACCCCCAATTCTAATTCTTAACTCAAATTCTTCGAAACTAGGTAACCCAGTAAATACCCCACCTGCGATAGGATATTTAGAGCCTGGAATTCCTTCAACCTTACTTCCCTCCTCATACGGGGGCTGTTGTATAGACATATTCCACAGTTTAACTCTTATTCTGTTTCCTGAGGAGAATTTATAGTAATACGGATTTAAGGGGAATTTTGCTCTATAGAAATTAGAAGTACTTGTAGTCTGTTGATCAACTTGAGAATACAACGCTCCTACCACATACTTTTCATTTTCTGCTGGATCTACTTCATACAGCGCGGCAAAGATTTGAAAAGACCCTGTGTTTGAGCTTACATCAATAACCGCGCTAGGAGAGCCAAGAAGAGTTTTTGGTTTGTTCAATACAGGTCCATCCCATGAAATATTAGTGCTGGATACCATAGGGACCTCTCCATAATGTCCCGGGTAGCCCTTGTATTGTGAGTAGCTATCTTTATTGATGTCTATAGCGCTCGGAACTAGCATCCTGTGTTGGTATACATCAGTTTTATAGTAACCTTCAACATTACTCCTGTACCAATTACGAAAAATTACTCCTGGTGCTGGTTCGGGAGGGTCTATAAGATCCCTATCCCCTACCCCACCAACAGAAAGAGGTATATCATGTGTTGGGACGAAAGGAAATATCCCTTCACCCCACGATTCAACGAGATTCTCGAAATCTCCAGAGGAAAACATTAACCTGTGGTTTATAGAAAATCTATGATAGTCAGTTGTTGATAACGGATCATCTAAGTCAATTCTCAACAACGAGTCATACGGAGGAGGCCAATGATCGAATTGTGATACAAATTTTTCAGAGTCTGGGTTATTATACTCTTCACCTTCAGGGACAGTAATCATTCCAGCTGCGGGTAAATAGTCTACAAATCCTTGTGGTGCTGTGTTGACTGCCGACAATAAATAATTTTTGTTGTCTATAGGAATTGGAACCCCTCTAGCCCAGTAGCTAATCCAATCTTTTTCTCTTTTATCTATCAAAGCGAATTCTTTGTTACTGCGTGCGGTTCCGTGAGCCACCCCGTGTGTACATAAAAATGTCGTTTTTGCGTTTTTGTTTTGTTCAGCTCTTTTTATAAAATACTGTATGTTGTTAACAGGTGACATAATGATGTCATCATACCCCATATGGAATGCTATGTTAGTATCGGATGAGTACCACCTACTAAACCATACTTTATCCCCGTCAAATTCTCCGGAAATATAAGGGAGAATTGCCGTGCCAAAATTTTCGTAATTAGGTTGATATCCTTCCTCTGTATCCTCACTAGAATACATCCTCCCTAATTTAAAAGATGCCCCCCCATAACCCTTGGAACACACTTTAATGATTTCCCCCGCTTCCAAACTTACAAGGCCCTCAGGCATGCACCTATACCAGCCATATCTTTCAATTACAGGCGAATTGGAAGATGAAGTGTAGCTATCCCACGTCGATCCGGACTTTGTATATGCTTTAGGCCATACCCACGATGCAAATGGTAGTTCAACGCCTGCATCCGTAGATCTGGGATCAAAATGAAGCATTCCGGAAGGCGCATAAGGTACGTTTCCAATTGCTCCATATTCGCTGAAATTCAACTCCGTCTCACTGTGATTAACTTTTCCTGTTCGAAAGAAAGTCTTTAAGCTGTCCCAATCCCACTTTTCCCACCAATACTCCACAGGAAAAATACACACAGGATTAGACCAAATCCCTAAGTCTTGTAGGTCCCAACCCTTAAACTGATCGGGATTATAATACTCTAAGGAATCAGACCATTGAGTTTTTCCTTTTTTGGCATATAGAAAAAAACTAAAATGTTGTTTGATTCCTCCATCCCATTCTCCTTCAGTAACATGACCCCATGCATCAATCAGGGCACCTCCAGCATGGATTGATTTTATAGTCCTGAATCCCTGCAAAGGAAATTGGTTATCTATTGGATTGTATGGATCAGTAGCGCTATACTTCCGAAATCCATTTTCCGGATCTTCTGCTCCTGATCTTGGATTCATGTAAGATTTTCCAAACTCCAAAGTAGAAGTATTATAATTATATCTTACAAGCTTATCGATTGACATGTTTTGAGTATATTTGAGACCCGAGTCTACAGACATATAAAGTGGTACGGCTCCAGCCAGAGAAAAACCAGCGGCGTGCATATTATCCAAATCCATCAAGAGTTTAAACTCATTTCTCGATGGGTGGGGAACCATTATAGTTTTTTCGTTCTCCTCTCCTTTATTCTCATTTTGAATAAGACTTCCATCTCTATCAAATATTTGAGAAGTTATTTTAGTCGGCTCAAATACTAATGGTGTTTGACCACCTTGTCCTACATCGTATGCTGTTCCTTGGTAGAGACACTCTATAACTTCCCAAGTATCCAACCTGTGTCTAATCGAAGTCTCATAACTCCTACCACGGAATCGTGGATCATTTCTAGCTACGGATTCGCCACGACCCCTAATATCAGGTAGAATGACAAAAAACCCTCTCTCTGTCCATTTTAGTGCTTCTTGACCTACAAGAGTTCTGTTAGAAGGCCCAGTATGGGATACGATCATTACAGGAAGTTTGTCTCCTCCAGCAAGGGCTACTTCAGAACTCTCGATTGAGTAGCGAAAATCTACTAGCATATAATATCCATCAGACAGGATAATACCTCCAGTGCTCTCTATAATAGCCTGAGGGGGGAATTCTGGGTGCTGCTGACGAATCTTGTAGATATAATCCCCATCCCTCCATATCCTAGCCTGAGCTGTTAGAGTGTAAACTCCGTAAGATTCAAAGCTATCTTCCTGGACTTCGTACACTGCATAGAAAAAATTCTGAAACGCAGGACGGATAACGTCTCCAGCCCGAAGATTTCTACCAAGAAGTTTTCTTATCTCTTCTCTGTTAAAAGTAAAAGACAACTCACTAGTCAATTCTAATCCAAATTCAGATAAATTCTCCTGGATAGGAACCGGATCGAAATGAGCGTAAGTCCCTACTGGAACTGGGGATAGAGCTTTTATACGATCTTCGTCGTATAAATCATCAAAGTTTTCTGTAGATAAAAACTTATAAACAGTGACTTCGGATCCCCCCAATTTAATTAGTTCATTATTGACCATATTAAAAAGAGCTCTGTCAGCCCCGAAATCTTCGAAAACTGACAGAGTCCCTTCATTAAAAATATCTTCAATTTCTAATCCATTCTCAAGATTAGGTGCATTAAATTGGTCTTTATCCGACATGCTATCATGCGGCTTTACTTAACGACATCTAAAAGTTGAGTCATAAGATCTCCAACCGCTAATTTATATAATAGAACAAAATACATCAATCTTATACCAGTTTTTGCTAAAGACTCAGCAAGGTCGATAATTGATTGGTATGTCCTATCAGCAGCTGTATTGAGATAATTAAAAACTTCTCTTACTTTTTTCATCATAATAAACCTCCTTATTATTCGCCCTATCGGGCGTCCGGGTTGTAATTGGGATCGGACGCGGCGGCCTCGCTTCCCGGGCTGTATGTTGGTTTCAAATGTGCACCTCTAGCGGCTGTATCTATCTGTGTCCACCGCTTGGGGTCTGCCATCTCTTTCCCCATCTGTCGCTGTTTCATGATTCTTGGGGTGGACTTCTGTATTGATGCGGCGTGTACAGGAGAGGGTTCGGCTTCTACAGAAGTGGCTGCTTCTTTTGCAGCTCTGTCACGTGCTTTTTGGTTTTCTCTTCTTTTCTTTGCTGTAATCCTTTCCTGCAAGAATCCGCCCACTGGTTTCCATTTAGGTTTTTGAGGGTCGATATAACGAAGAAAGGATTCCATTGTAATTGTCTATTACTATTTACCAGAGATAGAAATGCCCGAAGAATGAAATCACCCCTACAATGATCAAAGTACCAACAGTTAGCACTGCAATAGCTAGAAGAATCGCGTTCCTCCACTCCTTTCTTTGTCGGGCTCGTTCGTTGAGTTTTTTTAGCGTGTTTAGCATAGCTACGCAGGAGATATGACTCGGCTTGCATGTATATTTATTAAAGCTTCAGATCCACCACTAAATACTAACTTGTCTACGCCTACCCCATATCCCGGTGTTATTTTTATTCCTTGCGGGAATCTAATCGTTTCTGCCTTCTTGGCCTTTGTAGTAAGAACAAGAAAAACGGCGTCATCTATAGTTTGATCAGAGTGGGCAATTGCGGGATCATAGAAAGACCCTCCCCATAGTACTCCTGCAGTGGCTATTGTGATAGACCAGACAACCCAGTAGTCTGAACTTTTTCCCTCTGGAAAATAACTTGTATTGGAAGGTGCGGGAAGGAACACGTATGGAGTCCCATAGGTTTTGAGATTGATAGAAGATGCAGTAGTTACAGCTGAGTCCTTGAGACCTTCCACAGAAGCTCCTTCTTGCCTCTTCCATCCTGGGGTATATGCTATTCCACTATTAGTTGCAGCCATAGTCTGTTACCCGTCTGTTTGTTCGGTATAGTATATCGTAAGCCACCTATTTCCGGTTCCAGTATTTTGATTTATCCTGACTCCGTGTCCACTAGCTATCTCAATTGGGTTATTGAACATTTCTTTGTTAGGCACGTTTTGTGTAGCTCCAAAGAGTACGAAATCTTCTCCTTCTATAAGAGAAGCAGGTCTCGTAGCGTCATATTGGGAAGAGTAAAGAGTTCCTGTATAATCAGTTGAGTTATCAGTAGCAATGGCATACCCCCAGATATAGTAGAAATTAGTCGATGTTGTAGGTTTTGGCAACAGCATAATACCACTTGTATTTGTGCTACCAGATTGACCAAAAGAAGAAAAGGAGTAGGTTGAACCTCCTTTTACAAGCCCTACAGATTTCTTACCGGTACGTTTCCATCCGGGAGTATACGCGATTCCACTATTAGTTGCACCCATGATAAATTATCTAGTATTCGTGTGTTTTATGTTGTGCAGCATTATTTCAATACTCCTAGGTCTTTCCAGAATTCTTCTCTGTACAGAATATCACAGTAGTAACATTGTATTTCTTTTATACCAAGCTCAAGATGAAAGGCGTGCCGGTGAATCCTCACTAACTGACGTTCTGCGTGTTTTGGCATAAGTATGCTACAAGATGGAAGAAAAATCAGCGGTAGAAGGACTAACAGTGATTTCATTTTTTCTTTTTAAGGCTCCTACGGTGGCGAGCAAGTCTACTTAATCTACGTTCGTCTCCCTTATGCCCAGGCTTCTTCTTAGGTCGTCTAGAACCGCCTGAGCCATATATAGGGGGTTGGTAACTTCCAACCTTAATATCCCTAGCAACATAGGGTCCTCCATCACTTGAAGCAACCTCATCTTCGTGCTTTTGCCTTATCTCTGTTCTTTCTTCGGTATCTCTAGCGTGTTCTTCACCTTTCGGAGTTCCAGGCTTACCTCGTCGTCTTTCCGATAGTATGTCACCTAAGGTTCTTTTGTGGGAAAAATCAATTTCTCCCTCTTCCTTTGCAGTTGCCCTTGTTTTTGGTCCGCGACCAAAACGACCTTTCTTCTTCCTATCGGCATCAGGTATGTCACCTTTGTTTCCACCGTACTTTTGGCGTTTCTTCCCTTTCTTTTTACCACGAAGGTTCTTAAGATCTTTGGCGTCGATGTCACCGTCTTTGTCGGTATCCATTACGTCTTCTTGTTTTCCGCTTAAACCGTTACCGTTTTTGAAGTCAATTTCACCTTCTTCTTTAGCGGTTTCTCTAGTCTTAGGACCTCTTCCAAAATGACCCTTCTTCTCTCGATCAGCGTCGGGAATGTCTCCTTTATTGCCTCCGTACTTCTGGCGTTCGGTTACGGGTCCGGGAGCGCTTTGTAGTTGCTCCAAGTCGCTGAGCGTTAGAGAAGCGCTTTCCGCTAAAATTTTATCGTGATTGTATTTCATACTGGAGTCTTCTCTTTTAGCGCCAGTCTTGTCTTTCTTAATGAGTTCTTTCGAGGTTTCCATACGTTTAGGACCACCTTGTATTATTTTGCCCATTCGCTGGTTTAAATTCGAAACTCCCTGCAGTGCGTCTTCATGTCGTTTCCGTTCTGCGTTACGACTCTTCACACCCGCCACACGCCTCTTTATATCTGCTTCATGAGCCGGAGACAGAATTTTCGGTTCTCCTCGCGCAGGCTGTGCCGAGTGCTTCATAGGACCAACGGTTTGGCAACCGGGTGTGCCGGGTGCGCATGCAGTTGTTGAGGCAGCTGCCAAAGCAGCGGGAATTGCCACTTTTCTCCCCACTCTCTTCGCAATATCGCCTATCTTTCCTTCCACTCTTACCAATTTTCTTTGTGGGTTATTATCGTGACTGTATTTCATATTTGAATTTTCCATAGCTTCATTATTTTTTCCCTTTTTCCATTCTTCACCCTCATCATCGGCATCCATAAATCCCTTCAACTTATCCATAGCAATATCCTTATCCCTATACGACCACTCTGGAGGATTTCTCCTGCTTCTCCTATTCATACTGAATCGAATTTTTTTTCCTAAGTCTCCCGTGCTAATATCTCCGGCTCCAACTCTGTCTGGGATATAATCTTTACCTCCAGGACCTTCTCCCGTCTCAATAGATCCCCTACTTTGGCTATAGTTGTGTCTTGCGTCCTCGACACCTTTATCGTAATCCCTCCTAGTTTCCCACCCTTGGATGTGGCGCGTCACAGGGCCACGACGAGGATTTTGAGTGTGTCTTTGATAACGATCTACTGTTCTATCTCTAATCCTGTCAATTGCTTTATAACCTGCCATGGCACGATGTATGGGCGCAGGTGGTGGCTTTCCTGGGCTTTTACCCGTATACCTTTCTTCTTGCCTAGCCTTGTTATATTGATCTGACCGCCGAGAAGCTCGCATGTTCCGGGCAGAGAATGCTCTACCGACTCTATAGCCTGTCTCGTATGGATTATCTCCTGTTGTACGTCCTTCCGAGAATGGTATTAATTTTCTTTTGGTAGCCATCTCTATTATTTAGACTAGAAAGTTAAAGTTATTAATCCTTTTATTTAAGTACAATTTCCCAGGGTGGATAATTAACATAGTCATTTTCATCTACTTTAACAGTAAAAGTCTCATCTCCGTGAGTTATAGTAGCTTCTCCATGCATCAACCTAACAATCTCACAAGGTCCCCATACCCTCATGTGCGTATCTGCATTAGGAACTCCCCTACCATTCTTCTCGTTGTAATGAATGACATAGGTCCATTTAGGTTCCAAACCCCATAAAATTATTGGAGGCTCTCCAAATTCAGCTTTGTATGAGCTCCACGGGGATACATAGTAGTCTCTTACATATAAAGAGACTTTTTTCCACATAACGAACCCTTGTAAGTCTATGGTACCATATTTAAGATATGGTTTCCACGCTCTAAACCCAACCCCTCTTTCGCGTTGAGGGTGTAATTTTATTTTACCTTGTAGCCCATATACAAGCCAATTGCAATCGGTATCGAATTCTACGTATATTTGGTCTTTCTTAGCCTGAGCAGGTTCTTGTATGTAAAAAGAGGGTAAAAATAACCCCACTGACAATAACGAAATCAACAAGTATTTCACTTCATTGTTATTTAGTTTTTTGTTTTATGTTGCTCCCAAATATGTCTTGCTAGACTTCCGAGTGCTACACAAAGCAAACAAATGCTTAAGTGATGTAACACATTAGTATATAGTGATTTATATTTTTTTACTTAAATTAAAACCATATAAAGGAACTACTTTTGCAAAATTAGGAAAAGCATACCCCATAACACCCCCCGAAGACGGACACAGTCTCACACTGGGGATAAAGAATACCATGATATTTAGAAGCATGAGGAATCATAAGAGAGTCAGGTATCAGATAGTTCTTCTGTATTACTATCCCTCCAGGTTGACGCGTAAAAGGTGTTGTAATCCCACCTCCAATTCCGTAAATATATTTCCTTACATCATCCAAAGATGTTTTTTCTTCCCCTGCAAGCCAGCTGGTAGTAAAATTCACCATCCTTGTGTAAAGAATATAATTGATGTTTGACCAACCGCTAGCAGCATAACAAGTTTTAAAAAAGTTATTATTCGCATTTTTGTACCAGTCAGTAACTTGTTCATTAGTCAAGTCATAATCATAAGGGTCTATTGTGAACAGAATATCTTTTAATGGCTCATACTCAGATTCAGAAATCTCAACTGACATTTCATCACTAGCGTATGTCGTCCAATAGAGAGGATCAAAAGTGCTCCCGTAATTAGGTGGAGTATACCCATCAGGCAAAGTATTAGGAATAGCAATATCTGGAGGAATTGCCATGTAAAAATTAACATATTCTTGATTTACTCTAAAACCTGGTTCCAAGAAATAATCCTTCATGTTAAGAGGGTCATAGGGGTAGGAACTAATTTTATTAATAGAAGGGACAGAAGACTGTTTCTTCCAAGCTGGATGACTAGGGGTAGGGATAAGACTCGGATGTATCATCACTTGATTAATATTCATCATTAACCCAACTCCCGGGTAGCTAGGCCATCCGGGAAAGTTAAACGCCTTCATGAACTGGAATCTAGCTCCTGCGCTCTTTTTTTGTAAATCAGGGTCAGTTCCGTCATTCGGGTTATATTCAATGTCGAGAGACTCAGTAGGCCCAGGGTTAGGCGTTCCCACTGCAGCAGCCAGTCCTGTTTGAATATCGAACCCCATACTGCAATACATAAGATATTCGTTAACAGAGCCATTCGCGTAAACCGGATTCGATGGACTATTGTCTCTAAGTACCGCGATTCCAGTTCTAGTATAATCTGTCTTAGCATCCTTAATTTCATACAGGAACCATCTAAATGCTAGGAAGAAAAACGTATTCATTGCAATAGTAACTTTTCTTGCTGGTTGTGGTTTGGAACTTCTAGAAGAGTTAGATGCCTTTATATGATTCTTTATAAGTGACTCTATTTTTTTGTAAGCTGGGAGGAAGCTACAATTGTTGTAAAGGGGAAGAGCCTTAGCAACCCCATCCATGTCAACATGTTCGGACTTCAGAGTCTTGAATGCAAATCTCTGAAAAGCTTCGTAGGATTGTGCCATTTTAGTTCATTTGTGCTTGTGTCAGTCCTTTACGTTTTAAAATGGCCTCTTTGTGTTGCGGAGATCCGGGCAGCCATCTCTTGTGACCCCCAGTAGCTTTCCCAAGAATCATACTCCTTAGTCGTCTTTGTTTTCCTGCGGGCGTGTTTTGGGTAGCAGGGTCCTTTCCAGCCCAAGTGACCTGACCAGAAGCGGTAATTTTAGGAGTGGTTTGTGTGATCACACCCCCTTTTACTATGCTACGCATCCCTCCTGGTTCATCATCAGGTTCGAACCTAATAGGTGTGTTTACATAATCAGAAGAAGTTTGGGGATGGTTTAACCCACTTTTTTTAACTCCTCTTCGGATACCTTGCACTGTGTCAACGGCTTCAGTTTCTCTAGGAAAGGTACGTCTATCCATTGCTCGTTTTGCTATGTTTACTGTTCTCAATTGTCTCCTAGTTAAACCACGCATCCCCTCTTTTTTAAACCCAGGTTGAGTTAAGTCAGCTTCTTGGAGTAAAAACTCTTTAGCCAATTTTTCACCTTCGGTTTCGTTTTGATCAGCTAAGTACTGTTTAAATGAAATTTGTTGGTTGTCGCCAACAAGGGCTAAATCATGGAC
>Ga0208315_1001670_pt1 | contig 10823 bp, 19 predicted proteins | sample MalvireepMed_215_FD_184239 | JGI IMG/M metagenome (GOLD analysis project Ga0208315, IMG submission 184239) | Marine viral communities from the Global Malaspina Expedition - Malaspina viral metaG DeepMed_215 (SPAdes) (version 2) | ecosystem: Environmental > Aquatic > Marine > Oceanic | place... | reverse complement strand
CTCTTTCAACAATTATGCCGATCTTCATCTCCGTCCTCTCGACAATTAGTTCATCTCCGAAAACGTGTCGAACCAAGTCACCGACTTTCATTGATAACCTCGCACTCTTGCTGAATATACTTCTTTTCAAAAGCCAAAACTTTACCCCAAACAGGACAAAAAACCTTGTAAGGCTTCTTTTTTCTCAAGTCTCCGACTTCCACAATGATGCCACAGGCATCTGTGGGATGGGCTTTCTCTCTTATGAGGTCACCGACTTTCACTGATCACCTCCAATAGATACGGGTTGACTGTATCGAGCACCCCGTTAGCCCACTGGACAATCCAGTATGCCGGTGTGCCGGGAAACTTCTTGACCAGCAAGCCAACCTGATTGTGACACTTTACCAAGTCACCGACTTTCATTGACCACCTCAAAAGCCTTTTTGCTCGCCCACATTTTATAATTCGTCTTCAGACTAACAACGAAGGTATCACCGGAAATAGTATCCAAAACGAGCCAAAGCGCACGCTCTCCCCTTATTCTCACCAGATCACCCACTTTCACTGATCACCTCCAATTGACCGCTACGAATGTGACTGAAAATTTTAATCTTAGATTTTGGAAACAATACTCTCCAAAGTGTCTCTGGGTTTTTTGGTGGAGGGTGTGACATATCTTCGCAGGTTCCAACAATAATTCCAGTGCCAGGATCCACGGTGCCTCGATAGGCGAGACGGAACCTTACCAGATCAGCCAGCTTCACTGATCACCTCTAACTCGTCAGCCTCTTCCCAGCCACCGAAACCCCCCATAATGCCAGGAGCTATCTCAACATCGGGATCGTCTTCTTCAGCCAACATAATCCAAACGCCTTCGTCGTCTTCCTTGGTGGCGGCTACCTCGTAAATTAAATGAGCCTCTTCTGGAATCGCTCTAACGTATCTAACCAAATCGCCCGCCTTCATCGAATCATCTCCAATCTTCCCCTACATTATACATCCGATCCGATCCGAAGTCAAGGACTAAGTTGTCAAGGGAGTGTCAAGTGTCAGGATGGCTAAGGATTTCAAACCTTTCCAGGCGGAAGTCTGAATAGCTCACGTTGCGTGGGGCACCGTTGGGGTGGGGGATCCTTTGGAACCATCGCACTCGAACGTGTGGGTGTCCATCGTCCCCCTTGGGATGATATGAGGTCACATAACCCGTCTTACCTTGAAATTCTGGATATGCTGTCCCGTGTATTTCATTGTTTTTAAATTTGACGATTGCGCCAACCATTTGTTTTCTCCTTTATTCTATCTTGTCTAATGTTTCTTCGTGAACTGGTAATATCTCTTCCGTCTCGATAATATATATCCACCAACCAAGGGACGGACCACCCCAATTGTCTTCGGGCATCATTACTTCCTGTAAGAGAACTACTGGCGTTTGATCTAACCAATTATAAATCTCCCCGGCTCTCATATCGTATGAATACACTTTTCAACGCCCACCCCGCTCATCAAACAAATCTTCAACGCTTCCCGTGTAATGATGGGGGGCCATCTCACGCAGGTTTTGTTGTGTTCGTTTGGAAGCGATACGAACGGCTGACCGCTCTCCACAATCCAAACATGTTCTATAACCGAGTTGCTGACGCTTAATCGGATATTCTTCTTCGCACTCTACACAGATTGCTACTCTCATTCTTTCTCCTTTTTGAAAATGGTGCTCCCTCAAGGAATTGAACCTTGCTTTAAGACGCATATAAGACGCCTTCCAACTACCAGCCGGCCAGGGAGCATTTAATAATGGCACATCCGGTAGGATTTGAACCTACGACCCTCGGTTTAGAAGACCGATGCTCTATCCTCTGAGCTACGGATGCTTGTAAACTTATTCCGGTGGCGCTCCACAACGAATTTCAGTTACGTCAACGCCTCTGGTGACATAAAATACATCGCCTTCTTGAATCTCGCACGGAAAGAATTGCAAAGGTATGTCTACCTCCACTCGTCGCCAATGCACGGCGTTAATCTCCGTAACTGCTATGTTTCCTTCGATGGCGTCTACGACGCCCAGGAAAAATAGTGTTGTAAATATACTCATTCTGTCTCCATTGTTAAAAAGTGGGTCGTGCAGGGATCGAACCTGCGACTCTCGGATTAAAAGTCCGGTGCTCTACCAACTGAGCTAACAACCCGTAAATGCGCCCCGGGGGGCTGGCGGGTAGGAGAGAAGGGACTCGAACCCTTACGCCAGTGCTGGCAGCAGATTTTGAGTCTACCGTGTCTACCATTCCACCACTCTCCCAAAACTTAGTCTATAATATAACATTTCTGAGGGCCGTTGTCAATAGTAAAGTGTCAACAAAGTGTCAATCTCATTAACCATGTGACAAGTGGCCACCGTCGCGATTGCCAGCAATATCATCAAAAAGCACTGATCAGCAAACTTTTCCATTTACCTCACCAATAGTGCGCCAACACAATACGCAATAAATATAAACCAAGAACCCATAACTAAACCAAAATGTAGATAAGGGGCAACATCCTTAAAATTCATTCTCGGCCCGTGGTTTCCACAACACAAATTCCTTCGCGAATGAGTGTGGCTGCTTGACGACCGAACGATCCCTGTAGCCGCCAACACAAACCCGTAGTAATTAAATGTTGCCACGCTTCGATGAGGCGCTCCTCGTCGTCGCAAGGGATGAAACCTTCTGCGATGCCTACCGCTTCATAGTTAGACAAACTAACCTCCTTTTGTATCTATAATGTAACACGGCACGACTCAGGAGTCAAGAGAAAACTTGTCAAGAGAATGTCAACGATAAATCAATTTCATTTCTGCGCCAATAAAATATCTCATTACTCCATCCAAACAATAAACCTGGTGAACCACATCGTTTCCATAAAATGTTTGAGTCTTTGTGTTTATCCTCACAATGATCCCCACGTATTCTATATCATCGTCTTTACTATAGTTGTGAAAAGGTATGTATTCAAAATCATATTTGCACAACACCAGGTCGGCTATTTGAAAAAAGTCCCTCACATATTATATACACGACTACATCGCTTTCGCCCAATCGGCAGGGTGCCACTGTTCTTCCTCTCTGCTCCTCGCGTTTTCATAGTACGATGGCTGCTTAAGCCACTTTATATAGATGAAACTCTTTTTGTTTTTGCGGCACCAACTATTGTTGTATTGAAAATATGCTTCCAGTAAATCCCTTTCTGGTGAAGCCTCCAATAAATGAATCCTTGCGTTTTTTCTTAAATCGAGCAAGTCGGCTGATCGGCACCCTTCCTTTATCATTTGTGCGTGGGTTGTCCAGAACTCATCTTTAAAATCATCTATCTCTTTTGTTATGTCCTCGACATATTTCAAAACTATGCCCAACCCTTGATTTTTTCGGCGTGGGATGCACACCAAGTCTCCAACTTTTAATTTACTCATTAGTTTAACACCTCTATTTTGTCATTTATCATATGTAAAATAACCCAATCTCCCGCCACCATGCAATCAAAACAATAAACAACAACCGATGGAGGATCTCTTTCTGAAACTTCCATCACAATCCCGTGCTTATATATAGGCCCCAGGGGTTGAACTGCTGCGCCGGTTTCATCGGGGGCAGCAAATATTTTATAGTCTACGATCCACCGTATAAGAGATCCCTTCTGTATCTTTTGTTCCACATAATAACTATGGGGGTAACTCTAATGTATCACGGTATCTGTGTGTTGTCCAGTCAAAAAATTGTTAAGTGTGTTTACTCTTGGAGTTTCGTTTTAATAATTTTGGCGATGTGAGCACCATTCCGATACTCAACCTGAACATCACAAACACCTTTAAAAGTATTCCACAACAATTTCATCGTTGGTCTTTGTTCAACGCCGCCAATGTTAGTAGTGACCTCTACCGGTCCTTTGTTGGCCAATTTCAAAGCATCTCTGTGAATAGCCTTCAAAGAAGAGTAAACGCCATAAAAGATTCCGTGGCCATCAAATAAACAGTATATGTATATCTTCGTCACTGTTCCTCTTCATCGGAAAGTTCGGCCAACATTTGTGAAAGAAATTCTTTTTGAAGCAAACAATCCTGCAAATCTTTTCGGATCCTTGTCTCCCTGTCCGCAACAATTTGAAGCTGGATGAGGCAAAACTTTTTTACTGCCTGCACCTTCTTTTTCATTTTTTACAGCCGCCACAGCCTTTTCGGAAGGCTCTTTCCTTTCTCTCTTTCTTGGATAGTCTGATCTTTTGGAAATTTTCAATATTATCTTCCATCATGCGACCATTTACCATCGCCTTAATCTTGCCTTCGTTTTTTTTAAAAGCGCCGCACAAAACAATTTGATCGGTGGGCTCGTGCAAAATATATTCACCAGGATAAACCACCATTTCTTCGCTAATAATATCAAACTCCACTGTTCACCTCTTCGATTGACATTGAACTATCGTATGCCAAATACTTTAAATCATTCAACTTTCTTAATATATTTTCTCTTCTCAAGATTTTGAAAGCTATATTTTCAGGAGAATATTCCTGTGCTTTGCTGGTCAAGCCTGCCTTCCTCATTGTTCTAATCTTTGCTTTTATTCTTTCAATGTTGCGAAGTGCTTTTTCGTAATCCTCGTCAGCGTGGATCATGTTTACAATCATTCGTGTTTGATTCATGTAGTCGTCGGCTTTCTTCTTCGCAGTTTCATAATCTATCTCAACTGATTTTTGATTTGGCTCCACAATCCATTTGTTTTCCAAAAGAGAATATATCCCCGATGACCTATGTTCTTCGCCAGCGTTCTCCACATATATTTCAACCTCAAAATTGTGGATCCTTATATCGTGCTTGTCATTCCAGCGCATTCGGTGGGCATCAAAAAATGATTTGACCAACTCTTCATCATCATTTATTTTTGAAAAATCAACAACTACGTGGAGATCAACATCGGAATACTCAGACCAATTATAATTGGCCAGTGAGCCCGTGAAACGTATATCTTCTACGGTTATATCAACCGGCAAATTATCAATGAAATCAGTTACGATTTCAACGAGGCGTTTATTAATTTCTGGATTCAATTCATTATTTTGCCAAAATTCGGGCTGGAGTTCTTCTTGAACTTCAAAAGAAACTTCTTCAACTTCTTCCTCTAAAGCACCTCCGAAGCCAGCCGGCGCGGATTTGGCTCTCGTGGCTTTGGGTTTTTTTGGATAAGCTGGGCCAGGATCCTGCGGGCCACCCTTCAAATACATATTTCTATCTTTTACATAGCCCTTCCGAACTTTGCGCTGATATGCTTCAATCTCCTGCAAAGAAGACACATAATTATCCCAACTCATAATCTTTACTCTCCCTCATAAATAGTTTGCTCACCATCTTCAAACGTAATAATTGTATTGTTACCTGGATGGCTCGTCACATGAATTTTAATAAAATCTCCAAAAGCATCAAAGAACGCAATCGATCCGCGAGGTGCCGGTGTAAGCCAGTGAATGACTGTATGTCCGGTCGCGAACATAACACCTTCCATCACAACGCCCTCACCAGAAATACCAGTTTCGTCATTCTGACGACAAACAGTAAAAGTTCTAATACCTTCGGGCGCCCGATTGCTGGGTTTCTTGGGTTTTAAGTCTTCTGGTTCTGTGCTGGTTTCCAGATGCGTAACATCGTCTAACTCCTCTGTCATCACGGCTCTCCTTGGGGCATTACCTCGGGAGATACATCATCCTCATCTTGATGTTCCTCTCTAATTTTTTTTAAACACTCATTTAATTTTCCTAAACTCATTTCTATGTCTGCTATCTTTTTAGATAATTTAGAAAAAACACAGGTTTCAATTTTTTTATTTTCCATAAGAGATCTCCGTAATCTTAATTAAGTAGACAAACAAAATAGCAAATTATATATCATTTTGCAAACACAGAAGCCCAATCAATTTTAAATGCGGGAATAACCAAAACAATATCTTCCATCACGTCAACGCCGTGTTCTGTGTGTCCCACATCAACTGCCAAAATGCACCCCACATATTTTCCATCGTAACTAAAAACGCCCGAACCGGATGAACCACCCCACGCATAAGAATTAATATACAAGGAATCATATTCATTATATCCTATCACGTTTCCAGAAAAAGTTAAAGGGCCCAAGCCATTAGGAAAGCCGGTGTAAAAGATTTTATTTTGTGCCGACAAAACACTTTTCCATTGTTGGTTCTTTGGGAGGTGGCGTGATAATTTCATCGGCTTTCGATTTTCTATCTTTTCTATTTCTATAATTGCATAGTCAATGAGAGGGTTGACCACGACAACCTCAATACAACTATAAAATTTCCTATCGGCTGAAATCCGAATTAACTCGCAGGGACCAATCAATCCGTGCATAACGGTCACAACAAAATACCTGCCGTCTGCTGTAAAATAAGTTCCGCTTGTGTTGGCTAACATTCCTGTTTCGGGGGAGACTGATAATATTTGAATCGCGGTGTTTCTCGATAAACTCACCGCCTCTCTTTCAATTTCGGGCAGCCCTTTTGAAATATTTTCAACGTCTTGTATCTCTCCCCGGCTTGGAATATTTGTAAGGTTTTTATAAACACTATAAAGGGCGCCCGTTCCCAGGCCGAGCCCCACTATAAAAATTAGTGAGAGTTTGGCTATGGTCTTAAAAATGTTCTTCATCTACATTATACTTGTTTCTGATAACTAAAAAATACTGGCAACTCCTTCAGCCCTGATCTCTTCGCGAACCAAATGTAGTCTTCGTTTCCCGTGACCTTTACTCTCCCGTTTTGACCCAGCGCAACATAAACGGGCATTGTGGCGCCATCTTTAATAAAATATTTATATCTTCCATCAAAATCGGTTTTAGTTCCCCTGTAAATTCTTGAAATGTACGGCAAAAGTTCTTCAGTTGGAACCATCACATGATATTGCATATTAGTTGTGTCCATCGGCACATCATAAATTTGAACGCCGCCATCAACCCAATCTTCTAAAACCCCGTCAATGCTGACTGCTGGCGTGACCATCGGTGGGGTGCCGGAATCAGTGTATGCAAACTCATACAATTCCTTCTTCTTTGATTCTCGAACTGTTCTAATGGAACCGCGCACATTTGTTCTGTGCATAGGTGAGAGCCTCAAAATAGTCAATCCCTTAACTTTCATCAAGCCAGGAACCAAAATACGATCTCTATATTTAACACGCCCGACAGCCCCAAGTAATTCAAATTTAATTTCTAGTGTTGCCATCCATGATTGGTTTAGGCCGCGGCGAGCGTCACCTATAGTTCTTACGGTTGTCACACCTTCAATTCCACGAATTTCTGTTTGTGTTTCTTGCATTTCTCCACCGCGATCCTTTGCAATAGAACAATCCAGTCTAACACTATAAATTCTCAAATCATATGAGGGATCTTTTTCCTGAAGCAACTTATCAATTCTGTCAATTTGATCTTCGATGCTTTCGTTAGCAGGTGTAGGCATCCCCGGTTGCCATTCACCCGGTTGAGAGATTTCAAGTGGTTGGCGTCTGTCCCACCTATAATCAAATGCCGACAATCCGGCTGTTTGGCGAGCGTTCATTTGCGCCATTACTTTTTTAACATATTCTTCCCAACGCTTTGGCTTCCTTCCTTTTTCAAAATCGTTTGATTGGGGGGGCAGGTCATCAAGATGGGGTTCTATCATAGGGGGCATACCAGCCACATTTATGGGTTCTAACACGTCAGCAGCAGCCATCTTTTCAATAGGCGTAAATATTGGCCAATTGGACTGGACCCACATGGCTACTACGAACTTTGCGAAAGCGTGAGGATTAAAACGAGGATCCGCAGGATCGTACAGGAAGAAGTTTTCAGCCTGATCCTTAATTTGCTGCACTGTCGCCTTAATGGTATCTTCATCAACAATTTTTCTTGCTTCTCTTTGTCGGACCCCATACGCCTCCACTCGTGCTTCCACAACATCTTTTATCATCGTTCTAATCTGATCGGCATTGTTGTTCATCCACTTAATAAGATCGTAGGCAGATTGTGCTTCTTCTGTCTTCATCTGAGATGTAATAAAAAACCGAGGGAAAAGTGTAATCGTTCTGTCTGCCGTTGCTCGATCTGGGGCAGTAAGACCTATCATGGCCGCTATAAACTTATTTACATCGAGCACCTGGGGCAACGGTGCTTTATATTTGGTTCCAAGTGGCAGTTCTGTTTGTTTGCGACCGGCTTCAATTGCGACTTCTTGTGAAGCATTTAAGTTTGCTGCGATGGCTTTAAGAGCGGGGGAATCCTTTTTTAATGCGCGAGTCGATTGTATGTAATGGACATTCGGAGGGAGCGCCGAATCAAATACTTTTTCGAGATCCGACTGTTTAACGGAGTTCTGATTCCATTCTTTAAAAGATTTTGGGAATATTACGCCGGTATCGGCTACTGACTCGCCGCTCGGGGGATTCGGATTCATTATAAAAGTAACCACGAACTCATGAGGATCTTCCTTATCACCGCCCGCAATATTAAAGTTTGGAGCAAAATCTCCCGCCTCCTGAGTGATTAATATTTCTTTTCTAATATCATCCCAGCCGCTGGGTTCTATGTGTCCCTGCTCTAATAACACAAGGCGCAACTTTTCTTTTAATACGCCGTGTACGTCGTTTATCTCACGCTCTAATTCGCCTATAAAATTTTCATAGGCACCGGGAGCCTCGTCCACGTCATTTATATCATATCTTTGTAATGTACTGACTCTGAGACGAAAATCAATTTCATTTCTCTCACTATCAATCTCATACTCCGCTTCTACGTCGCCATCCGCAATGTAACTCGGTAAAAATTCTTCTGCGGCGCTCATTATGTCAGATCTCCAAGCATTCATCGGGATTGGCTTAATTCTTTCTCGGAGTTCGTCGTCGTCCGGCACAAAGCGCCGGGTGCCGTAGTCCTGCGCGCTCCCTTCCCAGCCAAGCGGAATCGAAAACGTAGAGCCGCCCTCGAAAGAAACCGAAACTTCATTATCCTCCAAGTCTATGTCGTATTCGTCCCAACTAAAATGAATGTGATCAAAATCTTGTTCATCTAATTCGTTGAGGCTTCCTTGTGCCTCTGCCCAAAGTTCTGTGATAGCCGGCGCGCCGGAATCGAGTTCCGCGCCTGTCTCGTCTGCAAGGTGCTCCAAGAAAGCGGGAAAGTCATTCTCTTCGTCGGAGTGGCGGCCAGTTTCAAGTATGTGCGTTACGCCAAGTTCGTTGATTAAATCAACAATTTTTGGCCAAGTATTTTTACGCGGAACAAGATTTCCGTGCCCATCTTTGTTCCCCTTTACTTGATAAATCGAGTCTTCTGACGAAGAGTAGGCCACCATTACAAAAGATTTAAAATACTTAGCTTCGGGCTTTTTGGGATCTTTGAAGCGCAACTCAATCAAAGTTAAGTCGCTCGGTAAGTTCTCCGTCTCCCCAGCGAATGCATCTCCACAATTAAAGTTTCTTTCCTTGGCAAGATCACACTTGGATACACCGAGATTATACCAGTATGTGCCATCTTTATAACTGCGTATTACTTTTGCCTCTTCTTCGAGATCCTCAAGAAATGAATTTGCTTTCTCCTTTACTCGACCAATCGCATCTGGCCTATATTTTTTCATCACATCATAAAAACTTGGTTCTTCATTTAAGGCAGTAAAAATGCTTCTATACTCACTAAACATAGCCTGGAAAAACTCTTGATATTTATTATCAAAGAGTTCTTCATAGCCGCGCTTTATCAGCGTCCGTGATGGAACATCCTCGGTGCGTGATAAAAGTTTGGGATTAAATGGATAAAGGCTTTTCTTTTCGGCTTCTAAAAGAAGTTTATCCAGTGTTTTAAGGGCTTTCCGAAGCACCTTTGGATAATCACCAACCAAAGTATCATACTTCGCGACTCTCTTCTTAAGTTGGGCGTTCCATTGAATATACTCCATCATCTGACTTATATTATGTTTCGACTCTTCTGGATCCAGACCACCGAGGGATTCAGGAGACATTAGGTTCTTAATTAACTCCTTGTCCACAAGTATGCTATTGGTCCAATTTTCTACCCCCCAAATTACTTCCTCGGAAATAGTATCGCCTCGCGAGAGCCAATGGGCCCCCACTTGTTCCGGGGCACCGCCCGGAGTAATCTTTTTCCAGGCGTCAGCCACCCACATTCTTGCTTTTTCAGAAACGGGATCGGGAAGGTTCCCACGAATATCATTTATTATTACTTTGGGGAGCCCTATGTCGTCCAGCCCCTCTACTAATATTTGTTCACTGAGATATTTAAACCAGCTTCCAGTCGATACATCCATATGATTTACACTCCAACACAATAAATAGTTGGCTATTTTTGATTACTACAAATCATTTCCAGAACAACTGGATCGCCACAATCACAAAAGATAACAGCACGCAAAGCATTGTTTTAGAAGTAAACATGCTTTCATTCATAAAGTGCCAAGTAAGAATGGGGAAAGTAAGATACGAGAGACAAAATATTAAAAACCTTGGTCCCCATATCTCACCCATCTCTGCGTAAGCTAATCTTGCGCCGGCCCAAAAACATAAACCTGCCGGCACCGAAAACAGCAACGCGGCGGTAACGGGTCTGTCTTTCCACCAATCCCAAACGAACTGGCTATTTATTTGAAACCAGCCGAATGTTTGTCCAAGAGCAAAGAAAAGACACGCCAACAGCATCTTAGAAGTTGGCAATTACTATATCCCCACAATTGTCTTTTTTGATAGTTTGTTTTCCATGCTTGTCAATCATAAACAAATTATAATTTTTATACATGTCAAAAATATCCAAATGCTTTTTATATATCAC
>Ga0208315_1001664_pt1 | contig 10842 bp, 9 predicted proteins | sample MalvireepMed_215_FD_184239 | JGI IMG/M metagenome (GOLD analysis project Ga0208315, IMG submission 184239) | Marine viral communities from the Global Malaspina Expedition - Malaspina viral metaG DeepMed_215 (SPAdes) (version 2) | ecosystem: Environmental > Aquatic > Marine > Oceanic | place... | reverse complement strand
CCCACCCCCGGCGTTCCCGAGAGCCCGATGCGCAGCGCCTGCCGGTCGGTGGGCAGCTTCGCCAGCAGGTCCGCCGCCGCCGCGCGATGGTCCGCGCGGCCCGATTCCACCAGCGTGATCGACCGCGCCAGCGCGCGGCGCTCGCCTGCTATGAGGCCCTTGGCCAGATCGTCGATATCCATGGGCCAACTTTTGCGGGGGTGGCGGGGAATTGTCCATCCCCACCCTTGGCGCGGCGGCGGCTTTGCCCGATAACCGCGCCATGTCCAACGCTGATTTCGCCCTGCCCATCGACGCCGTTCTGCCTGACGTGATCGCCGCCCTGCGCGACACGGGCCGCGTGGTGCTGCAAGCCCCGCCCGGTGCGGGCAAGACGACCCGCGTGCCGCTGGCGATGCTCGACGCTCGCCTGACCCAGGGCCGCATCCTGATGCTGGAGCCGCGCCGCCTTGCCGCCCGCGCCGCTGCCGCGCGCATGGCCGAAAGCCTTGGCGAAGAGACCGGCCAGACGGTGGGTTTTCGCGTGCGCGGCGCTTCGGCGGTATCGAAGAACACCCGCATCGAAGTCGTCACCGAAGGCATCCTGACCCGCATGTTGCAAGACAACCCCGACCTGCCCGGCGTCGGCGCGGTGATCTTTGACGAATTCCACGAACGCTCGCTGAACGCCGATCTTGGCCTCGCGCTGGCGCTCGAAGTCGCGGGCGCGCTGCGCGGCGACCTGATGCTGGTGGCCATGTCCGCCACGCTCGACGCCGCCCCGGTGGCCGCGCTGATGGAGGCGCCGATCGTGACCTCCGAGGGGCGCAGTTTCGAGGTCGAGCCGCGCTGGCTCGACAAGCCTATGGGCAAACAACGGCTAGAGAACGCCGTGGCCGACCTCACGCTGAAGGCGCTGTCGGAGGCGCCCGGCTCCGCGCTGGTCTTCCTGCCCGGCGAGGGAGAGATTCGCCGGGTCGAGGCGCTTCTGCGCCCTACCCTGCCCGCAGATTGCACCCTCGCCCCGCTCTTCGGCGCGCTCGACTTCAAGGCGCAGCAGGCCGCCATCGCGCCCGCGCCCTCGGGCCGCAAGGTGGTGCTCGCGACCTCGATCGCCGAGACCTCCCTGACCATCGAGGGTATCCGCATCGTCGTCGACGCGGGCCGCGCGCGGCGCGCGCTTTTCGATCCGGCCTCGGGCATGTCGCGGCTGGTGACCGAGCGGGTGACCCGCGCCGAGGCCACCCAACGCGCGGGCCGTGCCGGACGGGTCGAAGCGGGCGTGGCCTACAAGCTCTGGACGCGCGGCGAAGAGGGCGCGCTCGCCGCTTTCCCCCCGGCAGAGATTGAGGCCGGGGACCTTACCGGCTTTGCGCTGGAACTGGCGCTCTGGGGCGCGCAGGCCGAAGAATTAAGCTTTGTCACCCCGCCCCATCCGGGCCGTTTGGCCGAGGCGCAGGCGGTGTTGCGGATGCTCGGCGCGCTCGACGACACAGGCCGCATCACCGACCATGGCCGCAAATTGGCCAAGTTGCCCCTGCACCCCCGCCTGGCGCATATGGTCGCGCGTGGCGGTCCGCGTGCGCCGCTGCTCGCCGCCCTTTTGGCAGAGCGTGACCCGATGCGCGGCGCGCCGGTGGACCTGTCGCTCAGGATGGATGCATTGGACGGAAAGCGCAGCGCCACCCCGCCCCATGCCCCGACGCTGGCGCGGATCAAGGCCGAGGCCAAGCGGCTGGGCCGGATGACGAAGGGCAACGGGCCGGACGGACTGGGCGTGCTGGCGGCCCTCGCCTACCCTGACCGCGTCGGGCTGCGCCGCAAGGGCGAGGCGCCGCGCTATGTCCTATCGGGCGGCAAGGGCGCGATCCTGCCCGCGGCCGACCCGATGGCAGGCACGCGATTGCTGGTGGCCACCGACCTTGACGGCGACCCGCGAGAGGCGCGTATCCGGCAGGCGACGCTGATCTCGGACGCTGAGTTGCACAGCACTTTTGCCGACCAAATCCATTGGCAGGAAGTCTGCATCTGGTCGCGCCGCGAGGGGCGCGTGCTGACCCGGCGGCAAGAGGTGTTCGGTGCGCTGGTACTCGAAGACCGCACATGGCCCGATGCGCCCGCGGATGCGGTGGCGGTCGCGATGCTTGACGGTGTGCGGCAATTGGGGCTGAACCCCGGCAAGGCGGCGGCGCTGTTTTTGGCGCGCGCCCGGTTGATGCCCGCGCCCTTCCCCGATTTCAGCGAAGCGCATCTGATGGAGACGCTGGACGACTGGCTGCTGCCGCATCTGGCCGGTGTGCGCAGCACTGGCGATTGGAAAGGGTTTGACATCACCCCGGCGCTCAAGGCGCGGCTGACGTGGGAGCAACAGCAAGAGTTGGACCGCAACGCGCCCGCGCATTTCGAAACCCCATTGGGGCGGCGCGTGGCCATTGACTACAGCGGTGAGACCCCCGGCATCGCCCTGCGCCTACAAGAGATGTTCGGCGTTACCCGGCATCCGACGGTCGGCGGGCAACCGCTGCAGGTCACCCTGCTGTCCCCCGCCCAACGCCCGGTGCAGGTGACGATGGACATTCCGGGCTTCTGGGCGAGTTCCTATGCGGATGTGCGCAAGGATATGCGCGGGCGCTATCCCCGCCACCCGTGGCCCGAAGACCCCACGGTCGCGGACCCGACCCTGCGGGCCAAACCGCGCGGCACCTGAAACGACAACGCGCGCCGAAAGCGGCGCGCGGTATAATCGTCAGAGCGTCCGTACTCAGGCGGCGGTGAATTTCAACGAGACACCGTTGATGCAATGCCGCTTACCCGTAGGCTCGGGCCCGTCGTCAAAGATATGGCCCAGATGGCTGCCGCAACGGTCGCAATGCACCTCGGTCCGGCGCATGAAGAAACTGTTGTCGGACATCGTCTCGACCGCATTTTCTAGCGGTTGGTAAAAGCTCGGCCAGCCGGTGCCGCTTTTGAACTTGGTCGCGGCATCGTAGAGCGGCTGGTCACAGCCCTTGCAAATGAACGTCCCGGCGCGGGTCTCATCGTTCAGGGGGCTGGTAAAGGCGCGTTCCGTATCGCCTTCGCGCATGACCGCATATTCGGTATCGCTCAGCATGGCGCGCCACTCGGTTTCCGTTCGCTCAACCTCAAAATCGCCTTCGACATAGGCTGCCAAAGCGCCGCGTGCGCCCAACCCGATGGCGGTGGCGCCCAGAAAGGTCGATGTCAGAAAATGACGTCTGTTCATGGTGTTACTCCTCGCTTTCGGATTAGGTCAACGCCGGACCAGCATGGAGGTACTGGTCCGGCCACATCGTGCGGGTTGCCTATTACTTGGGCACCAGCACGCTGTTTACAACATGGATGACGCCGTTGGACTGGTTCACATCTGCGATAGTCACGCGCGATGCATTGCCGCTTTCGTCAATGATGTAGACGTTTTTGCCCTTCACCTGCGCCGACAGCGCGTCGCCGGACACGGCGTTAAAGTGGTAGAACCCATCGCTGGAGGCGCGCGCCTTGGCGGCGATGTCGGCAGCAGACCAGTTGCCCGCGACCACATGCGCGGTCAGCACTTTGGTCAGCATGTCTTTGTTCTCGGGCTTGAGCAGCGTGTCGACGGTGCCAGCGGGCAGCGCATCAAAGGCGGAATTGACCGGGGCGAAAACGGTGAACGGACCTTCGGAGGCCAGCGTGTCGACCAGACCGGCGGCCTTCACAGCGGCGACCAGTGTGGTGTGATCGGCGGAGTTCACGGCGTTCTCGACGATGTTCTTATTCTCGAACATGGGCGCGCCGCCCACCTCGGGATTGGCAGCGATGGCACCGGTGGCCAACAGGGCAGCAGTGGCGGTCGCGGCGGCGAATGTCTTGAGCGTTTTCATCTGGTTTCCTCCTCAGATGCCCCCCGTTGTGGGCGGCGATACTGGACCCACGGGCCAAGAGTGAGAGGAGTTTCAGAATGGTTCAAAAAATTCGGAAAAAAGTTGTAGATCGTTGTTTTACCATAGAAAAGTGAAACGCCCCACTCAATCAGAGAAGGGCGTTTCGGGGTCTAAAGTTCGGCCACGGTACCGGCAGCCATGATGGTGCCGGTGGGGGCGCCGTCAGGGGCGCCGCCCGGTGGCTCATCCGTTATGGCCAGTGTGATCTGCGCTGCCTCGGGTGCCAGATCGGCGGGCAAGACCACGCGGTTGACTTCACCCTCAGGCAACACGCCCAAGGAGATCGGCGCGCGGTCCGGCAAGATGGCCCAAAGCTCCAGAACGCGGCCTTCTGGTGCGGTGCCCGAGACCCGGCGCAGCGCGATATCGCCGCGCGACATGTCCATGACAGCCAGCAGTTCCAGCGCGCTGTCTTCGGCGGCCATGCGGGTGGCATAGACCTCGCCCGGCGACTGAACCGGTGCCTCGCGCAGCATCGGCAAGGCAAGGAAGGCCACGGTGGCGAGAGCCGCAACCGATATCACTTGCCAGAGCCAGAGACGCTGCATCAACGGCACCTGCCGCGCGGGGAAGAGCCGCGACATCAGAGTGCGGCGCAGTTTCGCAGGCGGGTCGACGGGCGCGATATCGTCGGTCAGCGCCACGAAACGCTCCTGCCAATCGGCGACGCTGCGGGAAAAATCACGGTCTTGAAGTAGGCGCGCGCGCGCCGCCACACAGTCTTCGCCTTCCAGCAGGCCCAAGGCCACTTCGGCGGCCAGAAGATCGCCGTCTCCGGCTGGAATGATGGGGGTGTCACTCATGCGCTCATACACTCCCGCAGGCTCATCAACCCGCGACGCAGCCAAGTGCGCATGGTATTGAGCGGCACGTTGAAACGCTGCGCAAGGTCGGCATAGCTGTCGCCGTCGAGATAGGCACCGCGCACCGCGGCACTGCGATCTGCCTCAAGGTCGTCCAGACAGTTGCTGAGGCGCGTGGCCTCGGACGCGGCCACGGCGGATTGCTCGGGGTTCGGCCCCGGCGCGGCCAGTTCCAGCCCCGGCGTGTCGATATTCTGATGGCCTTTGCGGGTGGCGCGCAGCCGGTCGATCGCAGTGTTGCGCGCAATGGTGATCAGCCACGTCATCGGCGACAGGCCATTGGCCTGATAGCGGTCGGAATGGTTCCAGATTTTGACGAAACTGTCCTGCATGGCGTCCTCTGCTGCGGCCCGTGTATCCAACACACGCAGGCAGACCCCGAATAGTTTCGCAGACACCCGATCATAAAGCGCCTCAAAGGCGGCACGATCCCCCAATGCAACCTGTGCAATCAGACGTTCAATCTCTTCACGGTCGCTGTCCAAGGGCCACTCCTTCGGGCGGTGATGTCTTTTACGGCACAGCAATCATGGTGCGACAGCCGCTACAAAAGTCAACGATGCAATAGAACCGCATCTTTCGAATGCCACCCTGCCCCAACCTAGGGCAGTCGCGCAACCCATCGCGGAAAAACGAAAAATCGCCCCGCCGTTCACAAAGATTGCAGGCTCTGGATGCTTAGGCTACCCACAATTCAGAGGGGAATGCGCAAAGGGAGACTGTGCATGCAAAACGCGCTTGAGACGTCATATGACGTGGTGATCGTGGGCGGGGCCATCTACGGCTCGGCACTGGCTTGGTGGCTGACCAACACGCCGGGATTTGACGGCGAAGTGTTGGTGGTCGAACGTGACCCGACCTATGAATTCGCCTCGACCAGCCACACGAATTCCTGCATCCGGCAGCAGTTCACCGCGCCGGTGAACATCCAGATTTCGCAGTTCGGGGCCGAGTTCATCCGCAACTTTCGCCAGTTCATGCATGACGATCCCGAGGTGCCGGAACTGGCGCTGCAATGCTTCGGCTACCTCTACCTTGCCGATACGCCCGCGTTCGCCCAGACCCTGCGCGAGGCGCAGAGCATTCAAGCCTCTCTGGGGGCGCATACCCAGCATATGACCAAGGATAAGATCGCAGCGCGCTATCCGTTCTACATGCTCGACGATGTCATCGCGGGCAACCACAACACGGTGAACGAGGGCTATTTTGACGGCGGCACCATGTTTGACTGGTTCAAGCGTATGGCCAAGCGTCGGGGCGTGACCTTTATCCATGATGAGGTGACGGGCATGACCCTGAACCCCGCAGGCAGCGCGGTGGATGCGGTGACGCTGAAATCCGGCGCAAAGGTCGCTTGTGGCACGGTGGTCAACGCCTCTGGCCCCCGCGCGGCGGCGACGGCGCAGATGGCGGGCATCACCCTACCCGTCGTGCCACGCAAACGCTACACCTTCATCTTTGACGCCGCCGAGCCGCTAGAGATGGACCTGCCGCTGACCATCGACCCCAGCGGCGTGCATATGCGCCAAGAGGGCAAGTATTATATGGCCGGTTGCCCGCCCGAAGATGACTATGACGCGGCCTATGATGACTTTGCCTTTGATCATTCGATCTGGGAGGAAAAAGTCTGGCCCATCATTGCCACCCGCGTTCCGGCCTTTGAGCGGGTCAAGGTGATCAATGAATGGGTCGGGCATTACGCCTTTAACACTGTGGATCAAAACGCAATCGTCGGGCGGCACGATAAGGTTGAGAACTTCGTTTTCATGAACGGTTTCTCCGGCCACGGGCTGCAACAGGCCCCCGCCATCGGACGCGGCACGGCTGAGTTGATCACCCATGGCGCCTATCGCACGCTAGACCTCACGCCGCTGGACTACGCGCGGATCGTGCGTTCCGAGAAATTCATCGAAAAGGCCGTGATATGAAGCACCCCGAGAACACATTCCTCACGGCCATCCGCGCCGGGAAAAAGCAACTGGGCCTCTGGGTCTCCCTCTCGGATGGCTATGCCGCCGAGGTGGTGGCCCATGCGGGCTATGACTGGGTTATGCTGGATATGGAGCACGCGCCGAGCGACATGAAATCGGTGCTGGGACAGCTACAGGCGTTCTCGGGCAGCGACACAACGGCGATGGTGCGGCCCGATTGGAACGATGCGGTCAAGGTCAAACGCCTGATGGACCTCGGCGCGCCGGGGCTGCTGTTTCCCATGGTGCAATCCCCCGACGAGGCACGTGCTGCCGTCGCCGCCTGTCGCTATCCGCCGCGCGGCATTCGTGGCGTGGCCGGGCTGAACCGCGCCAACCAGTTTGGCCGGGTCGAGGATTACAACACTGAGGTTGAAAACCAGACCGCGATCCTGATCCAGCTTGAAACCCGCGCCGCCGTCGAAAATGCCGTTGCCTTTGCCGAGGTTGAGGGGATCGACGGCATCTTCTTTGGCCCCGCCGACATCGCCGCTGACATGGGCCATCTGGGCCAGACCCTGCACCCCGAGGTGTGGGAGGTGATCCGCCCCGCCGCCAAGCTGCTGATGGACAAGGGCATTCCTGTGGGCACTCTGGTCACCGACCCCGATTTTGCGGCCGAATTGCTGAACGAAGGCTTCACCTTCGTCGCTTGCGGCACTGATGTGGGTCTTCTAGCCAAAGGGGCCGACGCGCTGCGCGCCCAAGTGCGCGACAAGATTTCTGAGACGTGAAAGGAAGATATTATGAAATTTAAGAAACTGGTCCTGACAGGTGCCGCCGGTCGGCTTGGCTCTTACCTGCGTGAGCCGCTGGCCGCGATGTGCGAAGAATTGGTCAGCTCTGACATCGCCGAGGACATCGGCAAGCTCTATGAAGGCGAGCGCTATCAGAAGGCCGATCTGGCGGAATACGATCAGGTCGCCGCCCTGATGGAAGGGGCCGACATGGTGGTGCATTTCGGTGCCATCGTGGACGAAAAACCTTTCATGGAACTGCTCGGCCCGAACTTCGTCGGTTCCTACAACGTGTGGGAATCCGCCTATCAGGCAGGCGCACGCCGCGTCGTCTATGCCTCCTCGATCCATGCCGTGGGGATGCATAAGAAATCCGATTTCATCGGCATTGACGCCCCCCACAAGCCCGACACATTCTACGGCCTCGCCAAATGCTTCACCGAAGACCTCGGCTCCATGTACTGGGACAAACGCCAGCTTGAATCCGTGCATCTGCGCATCCTCAGCGCCGCGCAGGTCAACAACTCCCGCGCGCTTGGCTCGTGGCTGTCGTATGACGATCTGATCCAGCTTGTGACCCGCGCCGTTGACACGCCCTCGGTCGGTTTCTCGGTCATCTACGGTGTGTCGAACAACGACCGCGCGCCGGTGGACAATGCCAAGGCCGCCTTCCTCGGTTACCGGCCCAAGGACAACGCCGAGCAATTCGCCGAAAAAGTGCTGGCCGAGGAAGGCCCCGTCGACATCACCGACCCCGGCCAAATGTGCCACGGCGGCCCCTTCGCCAAGGTCGATCTGGGCGAAAGCGGCATTGCGCAGATGACCATCGTCGACGACAAAAAAGAGACCTGATCAAGCGCTTAGGAGAGTCTGTCATGAAGCTACAAGACCTCGATATCATCGTGACGGCCCCGCCCGCCCCCGGCTGGGGCGGGCGCTATTGGATATTGGTCAAGGTGACCACCGACACCGGCGTGACCGGCTGGGGCGAATGCTATGCCGCCAGCTTCGGGCCCGATGCGATGCGCGCGGTGATCGAAGATGTCTTTGCCCGTCATATGCAGGGCGAAAACCCCGAGAACATCGAGCTGATGTTCCGCCGCGCCTATTCCGCGGGCTTCACCCAGCGGCCAGACCTGACCGTCATGGGTGCCTTTTCGGGGCTAGAGATCGCCTGTTGGGATATTCTAGGCAAAGACCGCGACCGTCCGGTGCATGCGTTGATCGGCGGGCGCACCAATGACCGGGTGCGCGGCTATACCTACCTCTACCCGCTGCCGCATCACAGCATGGCGGATTTCTGGACCTCGCCCGAGATGGCGGCGGAATCGGCGGCGGACTGCGTGGCGCGGGGCTATACGGCGGTGAAATTCGACCCCGCCGGCCCCTATACGCTGCGCGGCGGGCATATGCCTGCGATGTCGGATATCAGCACCTCTGTGGCCTTTTGCAAAGCCATCCGTGAGGCCGTGGGCGACCGTGCCGATCTGCTCTTTGGCACCCATGGGCAGTTCACCACCGCGGGCGCAATCCGGCTGGGCCAAGCGATCGAACCCTATAGCCCGCTGTGGTACGAAGAGCCGATCCCGCCAGACGCGCCCGAGCAGATGGCCAAGGTCGCGCGCGGCGTGCGCATTCCTGTGGCAACGGGCGAGCGGCTGACCACCAAGGCCGAGTTCGCGCCGCTGTTGCGCGCCGGGGCGGCGGAGATCCTGCAACCGGCCCTTGGCCGCGTGGGCGGTATCGCCGAAGCCAAAAAGATCGCCACCATGGCCGAGGTGTACAACGCGCAAGTGGCGCCGCATCTCTATGCCGGACCGGTGGAATGGGCCGCGAATGTGCAGCTTGCCACCGCCATTCCGAACATCCTTATGTGCGAATGTATTGAGACGCCGTTTCATGACCAGCTGATCAAAGGGTCGATCCGGGTGGAGGATGGGTTCATCACCGCCCCCGACGCGCCCGGTCTGGGGATCGAAGTGGACGAAGACCTTGCCCGCGCGCATCCCTACACAGGCGACGGGCTGCATCTGGAGATGCGCGAAGAGCCTTGTGACTATGTGAATGGGAATAATTTTCAGGGCGGTGCGCCAGCGGATAGCCACTAGGCGCGCCCACCCGGGCGGGATTCAAGCCGCAGGCGCCGGGCCATCGCCTGCCCGCCCGTCACGCCGAAGGCGTGCCGGCAGATACTGGCCCACCTCTGGTGTGACCGGGCAGGCGCTGGCCCTCAACTACCCCAACAACTCCCGCGCCGCTGCAACGATCCCCTCGCGCGAGGGCAGGGTCGCCGCATAGGCCGGACCCGTGGCGATAAAACTGTCCTCCGCCGTTAGCCGTGCAAAGCGCTCAACCCCGCGCTCTGCCATCAACGCCATCAACGCTTCGGCCTGCCCGCCGGTGCGGCGACATTCATCAACGATCAACACAGGCCGATCCCCGATTGCTGCCAACAACGCCTCTTCCGGCAGTGGGGCCAACCAACGCAGGTCTATCACCCGTGCCTTGACGCCCTGCTCCGCCAAATCATGCGCGGCCTGCTGGCTCAGATAATGGCCGTTGCCATAGCTCATGATCGCCAAATCGGCCCCCTCGCCCGTGACACCAACCTCGCCCAAACCAATCCGCTGGTCCGGCGCCGGGTAGTGCCGCATCCAGCCGCCGTCCCCGGCCTCCAGCAGGTCCCGCATCGGGTAGAGCGCGATGGGCTCGACGAAGACCACCACCCGCTGCTCTTCACGCGCCAAACGGTGCGCCTCGCGCAGCATCATCGCGGCGTCATCCCCAGCCGAGGGGCAAGCAATGACGATCCCCGGAATGTCGCGCAGCACGGCCAGCGAGTTGTCATTATGGAAATGCCCGCCAAAGCCTTTCTGATAGCCCAGCCCGGCGATGCGCAGCACCATTGGATTGCTCCATTGCCCGTCCGAGAAGAACGGCAAGGTCGCCGCCTCGCCGCGCAACTGGTCTTCGGCGTTGTGCAGATAGGCGAGGAACTGGATCTCAGGCATCGGCACGAAACCGTTATGCGCCATACCGATGGCCAGCCCCAAAATGCTCTGCTCATCCAGCAGCGTGTCGATCACCCGTCCCGGGCCAAAGCGGTTCTGCAGCTTCTGGGTGACGCCATAAACCCCGCCCTTGCGGCCCACGTCCTCGCCCATCAGCATGGTCTCGGGATGCGAGAGCATCAGGTCGTGCAGCGCCCAGTTGATCAGCCGCGACATCGGCTGCGGATTCTCCATTTGGCCCATGTCGCTGCCAAAGGTGTTGGCCCGCGCCTCGGCGCTCGGCCCGTTGCTGGGCGCCCAGTCGCGCTTGGGCGGGACGAGGCTGGCCATGACCTCCGAGG
>Ga0208315_1001663_pt1 | contig 10847 bp, 23 predicted proteins | sample MalvireepMed_215_FD_184239 | JGI IMG/M metagenome (GOLD analysis project Ga0208315, IMG submission 184239) | Marine viral communities from the Global Malaspina Expedition - Malaspina viral metaG DeepMed_215 (SPAdes) (version 2) | ecosystem: Environmental > Aquatic > Marine > Oceanic | place... | reverse complement strand
ATATAAAGATATGACGGGCAATTGTTTTAAATGTTTAAAACCTTTAATGCCTGATTATATTAAATACAAAAATTATTGCATGGATTGTTAATGAAATTATATAGATCTAAAAAATTACTAAATATAGACAATAATGCCAAAACAATTAAAGGCCAAAAATACAAAGTTATGACCGCAATATTATATTTAGCGCCGGCAAAATTAAGCGGTTTTAATACTTGCGCATTTTCTGACGATTGCGCCTTAACTTGTTTAAACACAGCCGGGCGGGGTCAAATGAATTCAGTTCAACAAGGGCGTATTAATAAAACATTATGGTATTTTAAAGACCGGGCAACCTTTAAGGCCCAGTTAATAAAAGAAATTTATAATCATATAAAACGCTGTAAACGTTTAAATTATAAACCCGCCATTAGATTAAATGGAACAAGTGATATTAATTTTGAAAATTTAGGCGTGATGCAATTATTTAAAAATATTACTTTTTATGATTATACAAAAATTCCTAATCGAATGTTTAAATTTTTAAAGGGTCAATTGCCTAAAAATTATCATTTGACATTTTCTTTAGGTTCTACCAATAAACACACAGCCAAAAAAGTTTTAAAATTAGGTGGTAACGTTGCAACCGTATTTAGAAGTAAAAAACTACCTCAAAAATTCATGGGTCACAAGGTTTTTAACGCGGATAAGTCCGATTTAAGGTTTAAAGATCCAAAAAATATAATTGCGGGGCTTTATGCTAAGGGCCGGGCGCGATATGATAATACGGGATTTGTTCAAGATGTTTAATTATACAGATTTTTTAATTATACAAATAATAATCGGATTTATGTTTTTAATATGGATGGTTTGGAATGACTAACAAGCGAGCAAGCGAGCAAGCAGAAGGAATAATATGAAGTGTAAATGTTGCAATAAAAAAATTAAAAAACAAGAATTTTATTTATCAGATGATGGTAAAATTGTGTGTTTTATTTGTTATGAAAAAACATCTAAAATATCATAAATCAACAAGCGAGCAAGCAGAAGGGATAATATGACAGTTAAACATTGGAACACAGGCGCAAGCGCAGTTAGATTTAGAGAGCAAGCGGGCAAGCGGGCAAGCAAAGAAAATAATATATACGATAAAAAATACACAGTTACTCTAACCGGTCATAACTTGGATAGAATAATTTATGTATTTGAATGTGAAGAGGAAGGTTACAAGTCAAATTTAAAACATCCTGAACTGCAAAACGATGTAGACCAAATTTGCTATAAAGGTCTTCTTCAAGAAACAAAAGACGTTCTTAAAAAAGTTAAAAAGTATAAAAAGATTTTTAAATAATGAAAACAACAAGCTTATGAAAAACAAAAAAATAAAAGTAAAAGATATTAGAAAATTAATTAAAGGTCTATCTGATCAATCAAATTTTGAGATTGATATATCAGATGGAAAAATTGGACATAGAAGTATCTCAACTGATATTAGACGTATAAATGAAATTGAGTTAGATACTTATACAAGACACGGAAAGACGCTTGCTTACATAAATATAATCAATAACTAATATGAAAACAACAGGCCAAGGGTGGATTAATGCTTATTACGAAAATAAATTAGATGATCTCCCACTAGGTTATATTAAAAAAGTTGAAGCTTTGTTTACAGAAATGGGTATAAAAATGTGCGAGCCACAAGAAAGCAATAGACTAGATGGAGGTACAAAATATGAAAAATAAAAAAATAACACTAACCGTTTCTAATATTTCATCTAAACAATGGTCTTCTTTAGTTTTGGAACTAAATCTCATAGGGAAAGCATGGGCTAAGTTTGGGCCAGTAATTAAGTTAAGCACCTTTGGTTTAGATAGAATGGTGAGGGCGGGAACAAGCAATAAACACCGGGAGGAAAATGAAAAAAAAATGGGAAGTGACATTGAGTTATAAAATTCCACATAAGGACACTTATTTAATTCGAAATGAAACTAAAGAGGATGCAATTTATATCGCAGAAAATCAAAATACAAGTCCTAGATATGATTGCACTTTAATAAAAGAAGAGAAATCAGATATTGAAGATGAGGAAACAACAATTAAAGAGTTCAAATGAAAAAAAAATATAAAAATAAAAAAATAGAAAAGAGCACAAGCGAGCAAGCGCACGAGCGAGCAAGCAACGAACAATTACACCAAATTAATACGAATCTATTCTGTAATTATAAACAGGAAATTAACAAGCGAGCAAGCGAGCAAGCGAGCAAGCGAGCAAGCGATAAGGGGGCTCAGTATCCATACCAATTGAATAATCAAGGTATTTCGTAAGCCAACCCCCAAACAATCCGGAGCGCCAAAGCTACTCTAATATTCTAATCTTGTCTATGAAATTTGAGGCATTTTTTTCTTCAATAACTACCACAGTTTTAACTTGAGTTTCATTATACACACCTTTGGCTAATTTCTTCATTACTATACTCGCAGGATCAATACCCTGGTCATTTTGACCCCCAAGTAGAGCAAAAAATACTAAGATTGTTTCCATATTTGACTTGTACGCTAGTGTACGATATAAGTCAATGTGGCTAGGCAAGAATATTAATAAATTATATGGTGTATGTAACTTACCTAGCCACCGTATTATGGGAGTCCCAGCTAAATTAACCGAAAGACAAATAAAGTTCGCAGAATTACTTGTGTACAATGAAGGACGTAAGAGTCCTGCTGAATGCGCAAGAGAATCAGGATATCAAACAAGACCAAGACAGGCGGCATCAGAATTAAGAAATCCTAGACTTAGTCCATTAGTAGTTAAATACATCGGAGAATTAAGAGCAGAGGTACAGGAAAAATATGGAATTAATTTTGAAAGACATATTACTGAACTTGCAAAGATTAGAGAGGATGCTTTAAAAAAAGGAGCGTGGTCTGCTGCAGTAAATGCAGAAGTAGCACGAGGTAAAGCTGCCGGTCTTTACGTAGACCAAAAGATTATCAAGTATGGTAACCTAGACCAACTCACTGAATCAGAATTAGAAAGTAAAATGAAACAGATCTTAGATGATCACAAAGTTTTAATTGATGGTGTAGCGATAGATGTTACTGACGAAAAGAACAATCTAAATAAATCACAACCAACATAAGAAACAATACCAATCCTTGGTGTGCATTTAACAAATTATTCCAATAGTAATAACATCTTTTGATGTATCCTAACATTCAAATCCTTTGGTTAAATTGATTATGGGAAAACTCTACGAGCTTGATCAACAGCGGCTTTAATTGCTCTTCTATTAATTTGCTTTTGAGTTAATTTAGGTTTAATTAACCCTTGTGGATTAGGGCCCTTAACAGGTGGAATTTCCTTCCACTTAACATGAGGCATATTCTTAACAAGTGTTTTATTAATCATACGTTTATCTTCTCCATCTTTAGTATCACACCTACCGGAAACACATTCCTATCAGAAAATGCTTCTTCTGTTGTATCATAACTGGCAAATGTCCAAATATGTTTCCTATCCTTTTTAAATATATATGCAAAGCTCAACATCTCATTTGGTTTGAACTTTCCAAATTCTTCCGCCGTAGCATGTCCCGAGTCTCCAGTAATGTCAACCCATTTTATTTTATAAAAATAATATTTTTTATTTTTAATAAGAATATGTCTATATTTAGATTTTTTTCTGATCTTTCGGGTCATTTGGGTTTTTAACATATAAGTAGAATTTTGACCCCTTTAATTTTTTTTAAAAAAAATAAATGCTCGCCAAAAACCGCGAATACTGAACGTAACTCACCGTACGATGTGCCACCGTAGAAAAACAAAAAGCTAGTATTAACGCCATTTGTGCCACCCTGTGCCACCATAAAAAGACACCGTGGCACACCTATTATTCAACAATACCAACACTTATTCGTCAAAAACAGCACTGTGCCACCTGTGCCACCCCAAAAAACTTTTACAAAAAAAAAAATCAATGCCCTCAAATCTCCACTTATGTTGGCACGAGTGTGACATAAATGTCACACTGTTGCATAAATGTCACATCTAGTGGGGAATTAGAGTTAAAATATAGAGGGCAATAGTGAAGAATAGCACCATCATAACAATAAATAGGGTGTCAGGATTCCACATTTACTTATCTCTTCTTTTTTTTATTTTTCTTTTTTTTCTTGTCTTTTTTCTTCTTCTTCTTTTTAGCCATTTTTCCTCCTTCCTAATTAGCTGTGGCCGGATCCCCGCTAGGTTACCCCGACCACTCCCAAGGGATTCTATTTTTTATAGGAAGTAGACATGATGAAGTGTTTAGGCTCGCCTTTTACAACCACACGCCAGGCTGCACTACTATTAATTTTACCTATCAATCTACTCTCCTGTAATTCCATTTTCTTAATCTCTGCTAGTGTACCATCCTGCATTTCTATATAAACTTCGCAATCAGAAATAGCTGTGCCTTTTTGGCCATTAGTGAATTTAGATAGAAATTGTTGCATATCTCTCATTCTCATTTTCTTGTTTCCTTACCATTGATAAAGGCCCTGACCTGTAGATTTCCATGTTTATTAAAATAACTACACCATCCACTGAATTGAGGGTATTTAAGAAGTAAGCTTTTAAATAATTTTTTCCAGCTCATGTCATGCATGACTTCAGCCTCACCTCCTTCTTTGGTGATGGTATACTCGTATCTCATTTTCTTAATTTTTCCCATAATAGTTTAAGATATATAATAATTTCTTTATGCATAGCTATTAAATAGCCTGCAACTACGATAAAAATAAGTAGCCAAATCATTTTGAAAAGTCCTCCGCTTTTATATCTACTTTAGGTTCTTGCATTATTTCGTAATATTCTGTGACTCGTCTTAAAAAATCATGTTTGGCTCTTCTAAATTCAAGTCCTTCTATTACAAATTCTTGATACAATCGATCTTTGGTACACATCATAATGACTCCTTTAGGAATAGCCGTTCGGTATATATAGTCATGCGCCATCGCGTACCCTCCCAGTTGTAAAAAATAATCACTAATCCATTCTCTTTTCTTAGGCTTGTTACTTTGTTTAAAGTCTACAATTGCTTCTTGACCTTTATGAATACAGACTAAATCAGTTGAGCCGGCGTATAGACCGGGATAATATAATGTAACTTCTGTTCCATAATATTCAGGAATATTACATAAGCCCTGTTCAATCACCCTCTTGGCCATATGATGGGCTTCGAGTCCATTTTCCGTTAGATCTAAATAACCCTGTTCGATAATATATCTCTCGAGAATCTTATGCATTGCTGTGCCTCTAGTGGCAGCTGTATCCACGATCCGCGTTGCCTCCTTGTCTCCCACCCGTTCGCGCCAGTATTTCAGTCCTTCGCGCTTCTCCGCCGACTGGGTCCTATCGAGAATCGTCGTCACTGAAGGCAGCTTCCATTGACCGTTATTAATATTATAGTGCCGCTGACCGTCTATAACTTCGCGTTTCGTCGTCGGATATCTATACTTGGTGTTTTTTTTCATTTTAATTTTTCAACCATATCAAATGTAGATGATAAACAGGTGGGACAAAAAGCAACTGGAATAATACCAAATTCACCCTTAGTTCCTCCTTCGGCATCTAGATCAAAATCAGTTCCGCACACTGAGCAGATTTCTAATTTCTCTTTTTCCTTTTTCATTTTAATAAGTCAGCCCCATCCATTAATTTTATATTATGTTTATTAGCTAGTGCCATCGCACCGCTAGAAAATTTACCGGAAATCATAACCATTAATTGTGTTTCATATTCTTTGTCTTCTGCTTCTTTAGACCCCAATAGTTTTAGAATAACATCAGGACCTATATTTTTTTTCTGATGTTTACATTGTACAAAAAGTCTAATTATTTTTTCCTCTTGGCCCCTCACAACGTTTCGATAAGCCTCAATATCAATACCACCATCTTTTATTCTAACCTTGGTAGCATCCCATCCCATTTGAGATATTTTATCACGACAGTGTTCTTCAAAGCCGGCCCAGGACATACGGACAATTTCTTCTGATTTAGATACAATATCTTCAGAAAAATAGATAGTATTGGTCATACTACGACTACGATAAATAACTTCATCATTAGACATATTTTTTTGTCCCCATACCGCACCTCTGACGTAGGTATGTCCCAATGGAACTTCAATGTTTTGTTTACGGGCTAAAACAATTTGTAAAGGACTCGGTTTATAACTCTCAGGTAATTTTCTAATATGATGATTCCTGAAACCTCCCGAAGGTTGTTTTCTAATTAATTTTAATTCATCATCAATAGGTTTTCTTTTTTCTATGTAATTATATTTTATTCTTGGAAGATAAATTATTCTTTTTCTATTTGTTTTCATACCGGTAGGAACTCGGTATCTAACAGGACCCAACACGACATCTCTATTCTTAGTAACCTTAAAATCTCTTATAACACTTGAGAGAAAAATATAAAGTTCTCGGGATTTATTTATTAAAAAAGATTTAAATTTTTCCTCTGTAAAATTTTTTATTTTAAAAGTTTGTGGTTTAAATAAATAACCTACGAATTCTTTGTAGTTTTTATCCAATATCTCTAGGATGAAACGTTCTTTTTCATCGTATAAAAATATAAACATGATGCTTTCTGTTTCTATTATTCTTAATCCTTTTAAAACATCACTTTGTGCCGCTTTCATTTGATATTTTTGTTTACCGGTCATTTCAATAAAATTATGATAGGTAAATGACCCATAGGCATTGTCTAAAGCTTCGGATAATACAGTATCAATTTTATCTTTTATTTCTTTTGATACAGGAGGTGGCATTATAACTCCACCACTATCAAACTCTTTTACATGAAATCTTTCATCTTCGTGTAATGAGTTTAAACATTTATCATCTTCAAAAACCAAAGGACATTGATGACCTTCTAAATATTTAGAATTAATTAATAATATATCGGGAAAATTTTCCCAATATAAAAAAGCATCAGTTCCTGTCATTTCTTCAGGCACCAATGAAGTTCCGCAAGGAAGCTGATTCCCGTTGTTAACTTTAAAACCTAAAAATATTACCTTACCCAAACTTTTAAAAAAATGAAAAAAGTAGGCAAAACAATCTTCTTCTCCTGAGTTAACAAAATCATATCCTCTGTTTTTATAGGAATCAAATTTAAAAAAATCAAAGAATAAATATTCTAAATCTTCCAGATTTCTTTTAGAAAAGTCTTTTAAAAGATTAAATAAAGCAATACCCTGATCCCCAGTATAGTCAGTTTTTTTATGGGTTATACAATAGTCCACCGCTCTAAAAAATAACCTTGCATTTTCTTTATTAATTAAATCGAGTACATCTTTTCCATTTTGTTTTTTGTGCCCACCAAAAAAATGTTCGGCTATTTCTTTACAACGTTGGGTAGGGTTTTTTTGCCATTCTTTAATTTTTTTTCTAGTACTCTCTACTATAGGTCTACCTTTAATGTTGTCTAGTTCTAAAATTTCCTCCATAGAAAAAGCTAAAAGTTTTTTATATATTTCAAAAAATAGATTGGTGCAGCCTATTTTTAATGTTTTTTCAGTGTTAAGGTGTTCGTTACCCCCTCTGATTACAAAGGATATGTCATGTAATTTTTGTAAATAAAAATCTCTTTCCATTCCAAAAATACAGTCTTCGCTGTTGGTTATAGTAGGCTTAATTAAAACTTTTTTTACATCAGCATAATGGTCTAATTCATTTAATGAAAATTTTAATAATTTATTAAAACCTTCTATTTGGATATATAAAAAATCTTTATATTCATTGCTTTGCCAGCCTTTAAAAAAAGATTCTCCGAAAAAACATTGAGGTCCCATTTTCATTGTTCCGAATGCATCATAACTTTTGCTGCTGGTCAAAGATCTAAAGAGTATATTAAAAAAACCATCGTATAAGGGAGACTTGCTATCTTTCTTTTGATGAAATAGTTCGTGTTGTAAATGAATTTCTACATAATTAACTTTTTTATGAGCGGGAAGTTTTATTAAAACACCATCTTTGTAAAATTGGACAAATTCGGTTTTAAATTTTGAACCATTAACAGAACGTTTAAATTTAATTTTATCATAATCAATATTCTCTAATGTAGTTTTTGGAAAAAAAAGTCTCTTGCCCTTATGGTCCATTGGTTTTCGACCTTCTTTATTTTCTAAATCATGAAACATAAGACACGCCATATCACCAGCACGTGCTTTTCTTTTTTCTTGTTGTCTGTAATGTTCTGCATTTTTAATTGAATCATGTTCGGTAGTTAGCATATTTCTCCTTTCTTTTTATTATTCATATTCATGGTTATTGGGATCATCTTTTATTACATCAGGTACATTTATAGCCTCAGCCTCTTCCCATCGATCCGCGTCCCTATATTTCTCCAGTTCCCGGTACGTTTTAAGCGGAAACTGTTTCGCTAGTTCATGTATTGTTTTTTTCTTTTTCATTTTTCCATCCTCCAAATAGTCGATCAAAGATAAAAATAAAGGGAAACAGAATACACCACATGATAACGAGGTAGATATTCCCGATTCCATTCATTATATTTTTAATCTTTTGTTTTAGTTTTTTCATTTTTTATTTTAAATCCTTCTCCAAATCTTCCTTTATAACCATAGCTTCCATGGTGTGTCAGCGACGATTCAATATTACCATAAAGTTTAAAGTCCACGCTCCGCGCTAAGTTGCAGAAGGCTATGTCATCCCCGGTCCACATTCCGTCCTTGAAGGTACAGTCCCAAAAGCTATAGATCTTTAAGTCTTTAGGGAAAAGATCCTTATGCTGATGCGTCAGAATTTCCAAGTCCGGTCTTTCTTTCATCAGTTTTTCAAAGACGCGTCGGTGAATTATCATCATACCGGCAGGGCCTTGTAGAATTTCAATGAGTCCTCCAGGCAGAATGGTGACGTTTTGGGTATCAGCTACCGTTGTAGTATATTTTGTAATTGAAGGGTCGTTCGTTTTAATCCGGTAAGGGGTACAGACAATATCTTTCTGTGCAACCAGCATCCGTAAAGGACATTCCGGTTCAAACTCCACATCGGAATCAATGAACAACAGATAGTCGTACTTACTTTCCATAAAACGCGCCGTGAGAATATTTCTAGCGTAAGCAATGTAAGGGGATTTCATGGTATTAACTTCCATTTTAATTTTTGCTGTGGTTAATTGTGCTACTAGTTTTACCATCGAGATCATGGTATTGATCTTGACCATGTCGTAACATGGCATCGCGATATAGAGGCTTGGCTTTTTAATTGTTTTAGTTTCTTTTTCGTTCTTCATTTGTTTGTATCATATTAATCTTGCTTCAACCATTTTTTTTGGTATTGTTGCCAACACTAAACCACCAACTCCAATAAAACCTTTAAACCTTCCTTTGTCTATTACAGGAAACCTATTTCTGTGTTTGTTAGCTTTTACTAACTCATAGCCAGATCTTAATTTTGATCTTGTGTCATCTATAGAAATTGATTCAGCTCTTATCCATCTATGAATATATCCACTTGGCGCAGTCGGTGCATTTAAAGATTTTCTTTTCTTCTTCTTTTTAAAAATAGAAATTGTATAATTAAATAAATTTATTTTCATTATTTTTCCGTTCTTCATAAATTTTATAAAAGGTATATTCTAAAGTAAGTTCTTCTCCCTCTTTGATGTTTTTAATAGCAAATAATCTCCAGGCTTTATAATCCATCTTTAAAGCAGCATCGTGGAAATTACTAATTCGAAACATAGTCTTGGTACAATTAGGATCATCCGAATGATTAATAAATCCTCCAAGAGGAGTTCTAATAATTTGTTTACCAAGTTTTAAATGACAAAGACCAAAGTCATGACCTATTTTAATTTTTTCTTTAGCAAAGAGTCCTATATCATGAATGTCGGAAAATCCGAGTCTAAGTTCTTTGGGAAGAGGTTTATACATGTGATTCATCTTGATAATAACGTCTTATTTTTATAGCTAGTTTATTCTTTTGATAATATTCTCTTTGCCATTGTTTTGTGTGTTCTCTAGTCTTTAATCGGTAGGCTCTTTTCTTTTCCTTATTTTTAATGGCATATTGTCTATCGTACTCTCTTAACTTTTCTTTATTCTTTAACTGGTATTCTTTTCTTTCCTCTTTGTGCTGATGATAATAGTTCCTTGCCCACGTTTTCCAGTGTTCCTGATTTTTATAGTAATAAGCTCTGTGATAGGCTCTTAGTTCTTCTTTACTTTTCATATCTCTTCATTCTTTCGGTTGTAAGATCAATTACATTTTCTCGATTAGGCTTTGGAGCATCATAATGATCTATAATTTTTTCAATTCCATGAACTTTAACCTGAATATAAGGCCAAATTAATTTGGCAAAAATTAAAGCATCTTGATATCCACAGCACCATCGCCATTGTCTTTTATATTTAGGTTTATTATTATATTTTTTTTCTCCAAACCATCCAAAACCGAGGGTATCATAAACCCATTCTACAACGAATTTATCCGTCATAGCTATTTCACAACGAATGTACCACTGGTTATAGATTTTTCCTCCACGATCTTTTCGCTTAGTAGGTTTTTTCTTACATGTTACACAACCTTCCCCATCAAAAAGTCCAGCAATATAAGCTAGGGTAGATGTTCCCATTTCAGTCACAGTCCTGCCTTTCGTGCACGATCAACTTGATCTTCTATTTGCTTAGATAACTGGTGATTGTCATATTTTAATTCTTCAACTTCTTTTTTTAATTCTTGAATTTTTTCTTTTGCTTCTTTCATTTCAGGTGACGAGTGAACTGAAATAGTTTTAAGAATAGTCATTTCTCCTTCGGCTTCTTGACGAAGTTTATGTTCTTTATTGTATTT
>Ga0208315_1001662_pt1 | contig 10848 bp, 10 predicted proteins | sample MalvireepMed_215_FD_184239 | JGI IMG/M metagenome (GOLD analysis project Ga0208315, IMG submission 184239) | Marine viral communities from the Global Malaspina Expedition - Malaspina viral metaG DeepMed_215 (SPAdes) (version 2) | ecosystem: Environmental > Aquatic > Marine > Oceanic | place... | reverse complement strand
GAAGCTTGGCCCCACTTCATCATGGAGGAACAACAAATGAAACAGGTAGACATAACACTTGATATGATTGACAACGCCCGTCAGAAGGCAGCAGAGATGGGTAAGCTTAATAATTCTATATTGTTTGGGAGGGGAAATCTTGCAGGCTTTGTGGGAGAGCAAGTTGCTCTTACCTGTCTGGGAGGTACATGGGAGAATACGTATGAGTATGATCTCGTGATGCCTGATGGCACCAAGGTGGATGTCAAGACTAAGCAGACATCTGTAGCGCCTCTGCCTCATTACGATTGTAGCATAGCCAAGTACAATACCAAGCAGGACTGTGATGTCTATGCCTTTGTCCGAGTCAAGAAAGACTTGACAGAGGGGTGGTATTTAGGTATGCTAGGCAAAGACGAGTACTTCAAGAAGGCAACCTTTTTAAAGAAGGGTGATGTCGATCCTAGTAATAACTACACAGTCAGGGCAGACTGTTACAACCTAAAGATTAATGAATTGCAGGAGGGATTAAATGGTTCGAAGTAAATTTTATTATGAGAAGTATTCTAAACCTCCGCTGAAGATACAATACAAGGCTGGGTATGAAGCCTTCTATAACCCCAAGCAATGGACTAGGAGGGTGCGTAAGGGCGCAACTGTGATCACTACCTCTAACCCCTACCCTAAAGAAACTATGCAGCATAAGGAGTGGGAGAGGGGCTACAACAGGGCGTACTTTAATAATTTAAAAGAGTTGGAAATGTCTGGATGAAAAATTTAGTAGATGAAGCGGAGGAATTTATGAAAGAGAAGGGAAGTGCTTTCACGTTTGATGCCTATCAGGTAGAGGCTAAGGAGACAGCTATCTATCCTCACAATATGAAGATACTCTACCCTGCACTTGGCCTGACAGGCGAAGCAGGTGAGGTAGCCAATAAGGTTAAGAAGCTTGTAAGGGATGGCGTGGATAAGATGCCGTCCGATTGGCGGGAGCAGATAGCTGGTGAGCTAGGAGATGTACTGTGGTACTGTGCAGCCATAGCCACTGATCTTAACATGTCACTAGGTCAGGTAGCTATGAGCAATAAGAATAAACTTAGCTCTCGTAAGCAGAGGGGTATGATAGGTGGGTTTGGAGACAAGCGTTAAGTTATCGGCCACTACCACCAAGCCCAGAAGCTCTCCCATATATAGTAATCCTGTTTAAGTCTTTTATATTTGTAAAATCAGGAAGACGCTTCTTTCTCTGCATAAATTTTGTAAGCCCATTTCTCCTTCTGTCTTTAGAAAGCTTACGGTATGCTTTCAAAGCGTGAAATATTTTCATCGCTTTCTTGTTACCTTTATATGCAGATATACTAACTTTAGCAACCGCTGATCTATGCTTTCTCAGCAAATCGTTAGTAAGTGGCCGTAACTCTGACCTTACGTGCTGATCTTCAGTTAAATCTTTTTTATATTCAGACGTTTGTTTTTTATAACTTTTCCTCAGTTTTGTCTCTTGTCGCCTTAATACATCTACAATACTAGGGAGTACCCCTTGTATGTATGCATTTTCATATCTTCTTATAGTAGGAACTTTAGACTTACTACCTTCAGTCCATTCAGCATAACCTAGCTTATTTAGGTACTCCATATCTGCTGAGTCTCGCTTCCTGAATGATAGGCCGGTGAGTGCTTTTATTCCGGGGAACATTCTTTTATCGTCGGGTTGACCAATACGAACCCGTTCAGGTAATAGCCTCTCTTCATCTGCAGTTAACCCAAAACCTCTAGCTTGTAATGGCCGCATTATTTGTTTGCCTACTTGTTCTGAGAAAGGTGTATCTAATTTGGGGTCTTTAGCAACATCCTTATATTCCTGTGTTCTTGTGTCGAACCATTTAGCCGCTGCACCTTCCTGTCCCAGAAGGTGTTCACCACCTAACCATCTTTGCGCCTCTTTAAGTTGCACAAAGGGTGTCAACCATGATACCGCATAGCTTCCTATAGCTCTGCCTAATGTCTTAGCTGCTTTCTCTGTTGCTACTAAGTCTGTCTTGTCTACATCTCCTAATCCCAAGCCCTCCACCATCTCAACCAAATCAGTCATCAAGCCAGCACCAAGTTGACCTGTCCTGATATTAGTACCTAGAAAGGTTTCAAGCAATTCTTTTTGATTGTTCCCTCTGCTTAACCACTCTCCTATATCCCCTTTCATTGCTTGCTTGGCTATTTCACCAACCATGAGCATCTGCCTCATTGGAAACTGAGGTGTGGTATCCACTACTGTTCCATCACTAGCTTTCATCATCTTGTAATCTGCAGGTGCATCTTCCATAGTGCGGTACTGGTATGCAGCCGTAAAAGCTGCCACCCCTGCTATATTACGAGATATTCTCTGCCTATCTTTAGTTGTTAATTTAATCTGGGCAGCACCCATTTCTGGGATACCATCAAATGCGTGATGTGCTTTACCTCCCCTCATCAAGCTGATGAATTTTTTAGTTAAGGGTATGGATGCACCGCCTGCATACTGTCCAATTAATTCCAAGGAGTTCATCATAAATCTTGGGAAAGGAAGCACCCAAGTAGCACGAGCAGGCCCAAAGCTTGCATTGGTTATCCAATTAGCAACCGCCCTACCCATCTTAGTATCTGGTTGTTTGGCATATGTAACATCTAATGCCAAGCGAGTACTGTCCTCAATCATTTCATGGAAAGACCTCTTCCCTTGTGGCTTCATTGAATCATTTAAAAGACCAGTTAGTTTGCCTTCATTTAATGCTTCAATAAGATCAATGCCCCACTCTCGCTTTGTTAAATTTTCTAACTGACCAAGGAACATTGCTCTACGAACCGTAAATTCTTGTAGCCTGTTGAATATATTTAAATCCATAACAGCGTCTTCGCCTACGGATAAAACACTATCCACTACCTTACCTGTCCTAGTAGTAGCCTGCCCTCTACCTGTTAGCATTTGAATTTCATTAAGATTGCCGAACAATCTTTTATAGGTAGGTGCTAACTCCTCCTTATTTAAAATTAAATCAACGTATGCTTTAGCCTCTCTGGGATTTCTAAACGCATGATGAAAGGGCTTGAAGGCACCCTTCCATGTAGAACTAGAAGCAGCCGAACCTAATCCTTTTCTGAAACCACCATGTTGAAAATTATACATGGCTGTTTCAGCTACATTTTGCAATGCTTCTAATGGCATACGTATGCCAGCAGAGGTTAAGTTCCTTGCTGCCGTTGCTATCTGTGATACCATACCACCTCTACGAATATTCTCTACTCGTTGAGAGAGGTTTTTAAGTGTGCCATCCATTGCTGCTACAGCAGCCCTGTTAGCTTCATATATCTCATCGGTGGGCCTAGACCTACGGATTTGAGATAACTTATTTAAAACCTTACCTGCTTCAGAGCCAGTGCCTACTATGGTCATAACATAATCATCAAAAGAAAAGCCATACTTATTCAGTGTATCTGCAATTTCTTGTACACCTTCGCCAGTAAGTTTTTTCTGTACGGTTAGGTCAAATAGATTATCTATTACAGTCTTACTATCATCCCAAAGGTCAGGGCTTGCCTTTTTTAAATCACTAGCTATACCTATAATATGATTAAATTTATCTGGATTTAATAGGGGGTTGGTTAAAGCATCTATGCGATCATCAAATTTTCCTGCTGCCATTGCCTCTTCAGTTTGTTGCAATGCCGCCTGAAGTTTAGTTGGCTGACCCTCATATTTTTTAGCTAGTTCAGCAGCACGTTCTGCATGGTATAGTCGTCTAGCTTGTTCTTTACCCAGCACACGAACTTTCTCAGGATCAATTTCTAATAACTTAGTTCTCTTATTAACCATAGATATAGAGGGTAGGGGATCACCTTCTTTCCAGCCGGGAGGCTTAGGAAGGGATGCTTCAAATTCTTTGATTGCTTTCTGGGCTATGTCTTGGTTAGCTGCTGCTGCTTCATCCGCTAGTTTGCTTGCCTCTTCTGCTACTTCACTTCCAGCAATCATTGCACGAGTGGGGCTTAGTCTTCCTGCTGCTTTACGCCCTCGTTCTGTAGCTCTTGCTGCTTCCTTAGCTACTTCTACTGGTGTTTCCCGTCCAAGTGCTGTCGATGCGGCTAACTTCACCGCTCCTCTAGGAGCAGCACCGGCTATAGCACCTACCTGTCCCAAACCAAGAGGATAAGCCATTTCCGAAAATTCTAATGCAGCCATTAGTGTCTTACCAAATTTCTTAGTATCCGTTACTGTATCCCCAGTTAAAAGTTCACCAGAACCCATACCTAATTTTTGTAAGCCTTTATACGCAGCATTAATACGATCTCTAATCTCTGGATTTTTATTTAACTGCTTGACAACTACTTCTGTACCATCTAAAATTGTGCCGCCGGTTTTCATTACCTGATTTAAAGCACCCATAGTACCCTTAAATAGCATAGGATGAACATCAGCCAGCATACCAAAAACGGAATCCTCACCAAAGGTCTTTTTTACTCCCGCTGTGTAAGAAATAGTCTTGCCATCGTCATCTTTTCTATATATAGAATTTTCATCCTCAAGAGCTGTCGTTATATCACCGATCTGTTCCCCAAACTTTTCCCTATAATCTTTTCCTGTTCTTTCTTCTATCCCACTAGCTCTATACTCAGGTGTACTTCGCGCTTTATCTTTTGCTAATTGTTCTCTAGCCTTCTCTTCAGTCATCGATGTACGATAGTGCAATAGGGACATTGCATCTTCGGGTGTAAGTTTTTCAGATGGGGGAGGGGGTGCTGTCTCTTGTACAGCCGGGGAGTCTCTTCTTATAGCAGTAGCTTGTTCACGAGAAGGTCGTCTTGAAGGAAGTTGTTCTTCTGGCCTAAGCTTAATTTGGTCTGCTTGGTCTGCTCTTGGCGGCAGTGTAAGTTCAGACTGACCTGCCTCCCTCCTTCTAGTATTTTCATCCTCAAGACCTTTGCGTGACTCATCAGCTATTCGTCGTGCGTATGCCAGAACCTTTTCAGTTTCCCTTACTTTCGGATCAGGAAATCCAGTTATCCTACGAGGGGGTAACCGTTCTTCAGGACGCAATGCTATATCAGCCATGCTTTTATTTACCTACGTTCAGCAGAGGAACCTGCTAGTTCACCTATCAGACCATATTTTGTCCATATAGCTTTAGTAGGATTGATGTAACCAGAGTCCCGCCGCATATCTGCATAGCTTGGCCAATTAATTATAACTGGATCATTTGCCTCAACTCCTTCAGCATACTGAGGTGATCTAGGCTGACCTTCTTTCCAGCCGGGAGGCTTCGGTTCGTAGATTAAATTTCCTTTATCGTCTTCCTTGTATAATTTCTTTGGCTTAAGACCATCCTCTTTTGCCATCTCCCATAGCTTTGTAAATATCATAACTTCTGCTGTTCTTGCTTGGTTATCTGCTATTTGAAGTTGCATTTGTATGCCTTGATGACTACTTCTACCAAAGGTCTGGTACATATCGTTAGCATGTGCTTTATATCTACCTAGTACTTCTCCCAACTTGCCTTCGTCAAGACCAGTTATCATCTCATTAATATTCTCTGAGAATTTAACCCCCGCTATTGTTTGAATAGAAGTCTTTAACGCATCATTAAATATTCCTTTAGGAGAATCCTTTGAATATACAGTCGAAGCATCAGCAGCCATTGTTTGAGTTAAAGCTGCCTTTGATTTTTGTATCTCTTGAATCTGCATATTCCATTCGTTAACTTGATTAGGATTAACAGTTCCGGGTGTTGCCTTACGCACGGCATCTTTATAAAAGCGTTCCCGTGAATCTAAAATATTCCAATGTTCTTCTGCATCACTACCCGATTCACTAGCTATGATATCAGCAACTAGTTTACGCCTAGCCAGAATTGTATCTTCCGCTGTATTGTTCCGTTCAAAAATAGCAAGTCTGGATGTTTTATCTTTAATGTTGAATTTGGCACTTGTCATACTAGAATTATGTGCCTCTAATAACCGTTGAAATTCTTTAGGTTTCTCTTTAATTTCAAGGTCTAGTAATTGTATTTGTCTCGCACCTCTTGTAAGATTTTGTTCCAAAGTTTCTACTGTTCCACGGGCATGACGTTCAGCTAATCGTTCTTCAGGAGAAGCTATCATTCCCCAATTAACTTTACCATCTCTCATCTTAGCTAGTTGTACAGCTTCTGAATTACTCAACCCACGAGCAGTTAATTCTTTTCCAATAGTCTCTCTTTGCTTGGCATAGTTAGGACCAAATAACCTACTAAACAGATTATCTTTTTGTGTAGCCTCTCCCAACGCCGCTGGTACTTCAAAATTAAACGGCTTTCTTACCTGATTCATGGCCTGCTCCATCGTCATGTCTCCATGTTTAGCTTCCATGAATGGTACTACCTTTGCAAGAGTCAAATCTTTATTGGTTGCCAGTGCTGATGTAAATCTTTTAAAAAATTCAGGTGCCTGCGTTACACCGCCAATTTTTCTAATAACTTCCGCTGCGTTCCGTAAGTTTCCATCTGGAGTAAGACCCGCTATTAATTGCAAAGCCTCTTCTGCTTTATCTGATTTGTCTTCGTGCTTTAACTTTCTTGCAGTAGCAGACTCTAAGATTTTCATCATTCGGTCATCAAAATTCTTTCCTACCCTGTCAAAATGTTTTTGTAAACCAACATCAAGACCTCTGGCAGCACCACCAAATAATCCAGTAATAAAAGGACTCGCCATTTAAACTCTCCTAGCCATTAATCCAGAAGGACTAACAGGTTCCTCTGCTTCATCCATTGGTTCTTCAGGAATATCTTCAACACCTTCTTCAGTACTAAAACCATCTAATGTTTCACCAGTAGTTTTCTGCTGTAGTTTCAATACAGCCTTACGTACCAGAGCATCATCTGCTCCTGTAGTATCTCCTTTTGTACCCATGTCATAATCTATATCAGCCGTATCACCTATGAAAGCAATAACTTCCATGAGTACAGGCAATACAAGCATACTAACATCTAACGTATGCTTCCCCTCCATGATCCCATGTGTTTGTATCATATTAGCTAAGTCCGTTACGGGTACTCCCATATCAAGTATATTAACTACTTGATCTGCCGCTTCATCTGAAGACAGTCTTGTTACATAATAATCTATAGCATCTTCCACAGTAGAATACTGAGGAGGGTTTTTCCAAGCACGTCCTCCCGGTTCAGCGGTTAAGCTACTACCGGGAACTGGTGCATCAAAAATGGGATCAGGCTGTGCCATTAAATTCTTCTCTCTTCTTTCTGATAGAAGTAAAATATTTATTTACTACACTTAATGGGTCATTCAAATTGGGTGCAGCCATAGCTTCAGGCCGTTTGAATAGACCCTTTCTTTTAGTTGGATCGAACTTCTTATCATTTTGAAAATATGCATCTTCAGCAGCTTTATGAAGATGACGTGCCCTATTTGTTATCATACTAAAAGTGCCTTCCATGTATTAACCTTATAATACCCAGTCTGTTTATCTTTCCATACTAAATCAGGAAAATGTTTTAAGACATCTTGAGCAATAACGCCTTTAATACGCCTGTTATTTATACCAAGTTTCTTGGCAATACCATTCCATTTCCATGTGAATAAACCAATACCAGAATCAAACCGCTTTACTAATTTCACATCATCTTTTAGGCGTATATCTGAAAACATTCCACCGATTACTGCTGACCCTAATGTACCTATCAAACCACCAATAGCACTACCTGCTGCCGAAGAACGATTAGCTTCAGCAGTATCAGACTGTGTTTGTGCAGTCAGTTCAGCAATAGACATCTGTACATTACGATCTAATTCACCTTCAGCACTTTGATGGGCAAATTCAATTACATCAGAATAATGTTGCCATAAATTATTGTATGCTGCATTAGATATATCTAGTATAGACTTTGCATTAAGCTCATTAGCACGATTAACCTGTGCAGTAGCTGCCGTAGCTACATTCCTGCGCCATACAGCATTACTCTGGTCAATTACTAATTGATTTCTGGCATTAAACTGATCTCTTTGATTTGCAATTTCTTGATTAAATCTACCTATAGTATTTACCTGTCCCGCATTATATTGTGATTGTGCATTTGCTTGACTGGTATTAAACTGATTTGTTTGAGTAGCTAACTGAGCAAAGAACTGATCTGTTTGATTATCACTAGTAGCATTAAATTGCCTAGCCGCATTTTCTGCTGCCGTATCAGTAAACGCAGCTTGTGTTCTTTGCTGTGCCCTAAACAAATCCGTTTGCTGTTGCAATGAAGAGTTAGTCATATCTACCTGCAGGAAATTCTGAGCATTTTGTACCGCTGCTTGCTGCCTATTATTTAAACTACTTGCTTCTAGCTGGGCAACTGAAGCAGCCTCTGCCATAATCCTAGCCTGATTGTTACTAAGATTACCTAAATTAATTGTATGTACTTGCCTAGAATTTTCAAGCTGTATCTGTTGATCAGCAGTAAAATTCATGTTGGCTATATCACCAACCCTAGAAGCATTCTGAACACGAGATTGAAATTCCTGATTAAACTCTTGCCCCATAAAGGTTGCTCTCTGTTGTGCTGAGAGCATAGCTTTTTGCTGCCTATTAGATAAATTCTGCCTTTCAAACTGTGCTACCGTAGCCGCATCAGCCGCTGCAATGGGAGTAGCTGCTTCTAATGCGGCCTGTACAACAGCTTGACCAGCCATGCTAGAGGCTCCTAAACCACGTTGAGCCATCTTCTGCGTAGCTATACGCAATGCACCTGCTGCCCACGGAGGAGGATTAGCTGCATCAAAATCTCTGGTTAATATATCAAGCTGACCTTGAACAGTAGCCTTATCACTAGGGGAAGCTTCTGCTGCTTGTATCTGTTCCGTAAATGCCGCTGCTGTTTCAGCATTAGCGGAAGGACTTACAAGTTCTCCAGCTTGTATTTGTCTTTGTACAGTATTTTGTGTAGCAACTGCTGTGCCCTGTGCTGCCTGTATATTAGCAACTGCTGAAGCATTCTGATCTTGTCCTACTATAGCAGCTTGCTGACTTACCTGAGCAGGAGTAAAGGGTGCTAATCCCGCTTCTACTCCTGTAGCTGCTTGTTGTGCTGCCATAGTAGTAGCATCAAATTGTGGAGCTATCCCTGCTAAATTTGTTCCGGCTAAGGCAACACCCAATTGTGGTTGGACGCCGACCTGTCCTGACGTTGGGGCAACAAACTGTCCTTCTTGTAACTTAGTTGCTTCAGGAGTTACTTCTGCCCCGAAAGGTAATGATGGCTGATAAGTACGGCGAACACTTTCGCCCGTAATAGGGCCACCCTCTTGTGTTTGAGGGGGTCTATATTGTGAAGAAGCTACACCAGTTACTTGAGGCGCTGCCAATCCACCTGTTTGATAATTCTTTCTTGTTGGAACCATGCCACCCTTAGCCATCTGTAGAGCTTGGTTTTTATAATGCTTCATCAACTGACCAGCATCAGGATGCTTTTGTAAAAATTCTCCATACTCTTTCATTGCCGCTGGTGATCCATCGATAGGACCAGTATAACCAACAGACTTGGCTAATCTTTGACTGGCTTCTGGTGTAAACCTTAGTGTTCTTTTCTTTGGCATTATTCACCTGCTCCTCTAGCACTTAACATTAAGTCAAGCTTATCTTCTAATCGTCTTAGTGAGGTCATTATCCTATCTTGAGCATCTCGCATATCTTCTTTGGTAGAATACTCTTCTCGTGTTCTGGCTAATAGAATATCTATTCTTTTAATTTCTTGCTGCATTGCCCGGAATGCAAAAAACGCTGGAGCTATTACAAGAGTTAATAAAACATTCCAAAAAAGCATTGCAGTTATTTCCATAATATAAATATTCCCGTTACTAAAAATTTAAACACTATTATTAATTCAACGTAATGACATTCTCTACAAATTTATATTCTGAAAACGCACTAGCAAAATCAACGCTGTGTATTCTTGCTTCTATATTTCTTTGCCAGAACTTAATAAATTTATTTAGCTTAGGATACTCTGGCACTATATCGTATTGCTGAAATACAAACTCCTGAAGAACGTGGTCATAATCAGGAAGGTAGTAAATCACCTTTACGGTAGTAAGATCATTTCTTATTAAATAACTCAAAGAGTGTCTGCACTTTATCTTCAAGTACTTTTACACGCACTAGTATCTCTGCTCTGAAGGCTACTCCTACCGCTGCCACTACGATTACTCCAGATAGAATAGGCCATATGTCTACTACTTGTTCCATTTATTTTAAAGATTTAGAGTTCACTAGAAGAAACATGTGCTGCATAGTTATCTTTGCAATCCTGAGTAAACACTACATTACAAATTGCTTGAACATCTGGGTCTTCAGACGATATATCTTCATCGGGCATAACTACATGACGATGATAAGACCGTGTTAATTCTACGCCATCACGACTTATAATAGTGGCATTACGAACCTGTACACTGGACCAATTACCAGAAGATACTACTTCAATTTTATCATTTTTTGATACTTCACTAAGAGCCATAATACTCTCCTTTTTTATTTCTAAAAACTAACCTACTAGGTCGTTGAATAAACACCATTGCAATAAAAATATTTCCCTGCACCGGAACCTATTATACTTTGGTCTGCTCCTGTTGCTGTATTACTCGTACCCGCTGGCAAAGCAATAAACTGTATATTTGTAGCGCTAGCATTAACACGGCATCCAATATCCGTAGTATCTATTCTATCATTAACATTAAAAGCTATTGCAGAAGCAGCAGCGGAACCAGATGTGAATGGTAGTCCTGTAATATGTAGGTTACCTGTACCACTGATAGTAGAATCTACAGGTACTACAATACGAATCCAAACAAGTGATCCATATT
>Ga0208315_1001661_pt1 | contig 10851 bp, 10 predicted proteins | sample MalvireepMed_215_FD_184239 | JGI IMG/M metagenome (GOLD analysis project Ga0208315, IMG submission 184239) | Marine viral communities from the Global Malaspina Expedition - Malaspina viral metaG DeepMed_215 (SPAdes) (version 2) | ecosystem: Environmental > Aquatic > Marine > Oceanic | place... | reverse complement strand
CCTTTATTGCAGGCTCCAACACGGTGTCTAACCTAATGCTGGCGGAGTTCCAGTTTAGCGTGGCGGAAACGCTTGGGCTCTCCACGGCCATGATGGTCGCACTGCAAGCCGTTGGTGCTGCGGCAGGTAACATGATCGCGATTCACAACGTGGTGGCGGCGTCTGCTACCGTCGGCCTACTCGGCCGCGAGGGCACCACCATTCGTAAAACGATCATCCCAACCATCTACTACCTGGTATTCGCTGGCGTTATCGCGATGATTGCGTTTTATGTTTTAGGGGTGACAGATCCGTTGATGTAAAAAAGTAGCTTCACCTCACTGTAGGAACGGCTGGGTAGCCCTAGGGCTACCCAGCACTATATTAAAAAGATGTATTTTACCTGACCGACCACTCCTCAAGCACTTTATGAAAAACAATTCCAAAACTACTCATACGTTATGGAAGTATTTTCCATAAAGTGATTAGATAGCCATCTATCCTCCTCATCCATAGGAGTTAACATGAATATCCTTTTCGACGAGCGCCTCGATGGCGAGCTTGTCCACCGTGATAAAGCTGACGTACTCAGCGACCTGCAAGGCGCTGTCCCCTCTTTGACGCTATTGCATCGTGAGGAGGATTTACGTCCTTTCGAGTGCGATGGCCTCGCCGCCTATCGCGTGCTGCCCATGTTGGTGGCCCTGCCGGAAACGTTGGAACAGGTCGAGGGCCTGTTAAAGCGCTGCCATGCACTGGGCGTACCCGTGGTGACCCGGGGCGCAGGCACCGGCCTTTCCGGCGGCGCACTGCCGCTTGAGCAGGGCGTGCTGCTGGTTATGTCGCGGTTCAACCAAATTATTACCGTTGACCCCGACGCGCGCATTGCCCGCGTTCAGCCTGGGGTGCGCAACCTTGCCATTTCCGAGGCGGCCGCCCCTTACGGGCTCTACTACGCCCCCGACCCCTCCTCACAAATTGCCTGCTCGATTGGCGGCAACGTGGCTGAAAATGCAGGCGGCGTACACTGTCTGAAGTATGGTCTTACCGTGCATAACGTCATGCGCGTGGATGTCCTGACCATTGAAGGCGAGCACATGACGCTGGGCTCTGAAGCCCTGGATGCCCCCGGTTTCGACCTTCTGGCTTTGATGAACGGTTCAGAAGGCATGCTTGGGGTGGTCACGGAAATCACCGTGAAGCTGCTGCCCAAGCCACAAACCGCCAAGGTATTGATGGCCAGCTTCGATGATGTGGAAAAAGCGGGCCGCGCGGTGGGCGATATCATTGCCGCAGGCATTATCCCCGGTGGCCTGGAAATGATGGATAAGCTCGCCATCAAAGCGGCGGAAGATTTCATCAAGGCAGGCTACCCCGTGGAGGCCGAAGCCATTCTGCTCTGTGAGCTGGATGGTGTGGAAGCCGACGTGGACGACGACTGCGAGACCGTGCGCCGCGTACTGGAAAAGGCCGGAGCCACTAACATTCAACAGGCGCGGGACGAAGCCGAGCGCGCCAAGTTCTGGGCCGGACGCAAGAATGCCTTCCCTGCCGTAGGCCGCATGTCGCCGGACTACTACTGCATGGATGGCACGATTCCCCGCCGCGAGCTGCCGCGCGTGTTGAAAGGCATTGCCGCACTTTCAGAAGAGAGCGGCCTGCCCGTGGCCAACGTCTTCCACGCGGGTGACGGCAATATGCACCCGCTGATCCTATTCGATGCCAACAAAGAGGGTCAGCTTGCCCTGGCGGAAGACGTAGGCGGCAAGATCCTGGAGCTGTGCGTGGCCGCCGGTGGCTCGATTACTGGCGAGCATGGCGTTGGGCGCGAAAAAATCAACCAGATGTGCAGCCAGTTCCAGCCCGATGAGCTGACGGTCTTCCACGCGCTAAAAGCGGCGTTCGACCCCAAACGGCTGCTCAACCCAGGGAAAAATATTCCCACCCTGGCGCGCTGTGCCGAATTTGGCGCGATGCATGTGCATAACAACGAGTTACCGCATCCAGAACTGCCACGCTTCTGATGCTATAAGGATCGACCATGACCGAACTAGCGATACACGCTGCCGACCGAGATATCGCCAATGAGCTGTGCGAACAGGTTCGTAGCGCCTACCACGACCGCACCCCGCTACGCATTGTAGCGGGCAACACCCGGGCCTTTTATGGCCGCCCGGTGGAAGGCACGGAACTCAATGTCGCAGCGCATAGCGGCATCGTCTCTTACGACCCTATCGAACTCGTCGTCACGGTACGGGCAGGCACCCGCCTGAGCGCGCTGAACGCGGCACTGGCAGAAAAACATCAAATGCTGCCTTTCGAGCCACCGATCTTTGGCGACGCCAGCACCATTGGCGGCGCGGTGGCCACCGGCATGTCCGGCCCTCGCCGCCCTTGGGCAGGTGCCGCACGGGATTTCGTGCTGGGCACCCGGGTGATCACCCAGGAAGGCAAACTGCTGCGCTTTGGCGGCGAAGTCATGAAAAACGTGGCCGGCTATGACCTGTCCCGCATGATGGCAGGTGCCCAGGGCACGCTGGGCGTGCTGGCCGATATCTCGTTTAAGGTGCTGCCCATACCCACCGCCAGCCACAGCCTGCGCCTTGAAATGAGCTTGCAAGATGCCTTAGCGAAGCTCTCTGAGCTTGGCCGCCAGCCGCTGCCTATTACCGCTGCGGCATGGCACGCAGGTGAGCTGTTTATTCGGCTGGAAGGGGGTGAAAGCTCCGTCAAGGCCACGAAAGAGCGCCTAGGCGGTGAAGAACTGTCTGCGGATTTCTGGCAACAGCTGCGTGACCAGCAGCATGGCTTTTTCAGCCTCAATGAAGGGCAAGCACTGTGGCGCCTCTCGCTACCGCCCCATACCCCAGCGCTAGAGCTCGCCGTTGATGAAAGCGATATCTTCTATGATTGGGGCGGCAGCCAACGCTGGGTGAAAACCGCACTACCCGCAGACACGCTGCGCGATGCATGCCAGAAGGCCGGTGGCCACGCTACCTGCTACACCCCGCATGCCCAAGGGGGCGCGGAGTCACCGTTTACTCCGCTGAATGCTGTGGTCGAGAAGTACCACCGCAACCTGAAGGCCGAGCTGGATGCCCACGGCATTTTCAACCCTGGTCGTCTTTATGCGGCATTTTAATCAGGAGAGCTGACATGCAGACGCACTTTACCGATGCCGACCGCCAAAAACCGCATATTCAGGAAGCCGAGCGCATTCTACGTACCTGTGTGCACTGTGGCTTTTGTAACGCCACCTGCCCCACTTACCAGCTACTGGGCGATGAGCGAGACGGGCCTCGCGGGCGTATCTACTTGATGAAAGAGCTGCTGGAGAGCCGCGATGACGATGACCAAGTCACCGAAGAGACTCGCCTGCACCTAGACCGCTGCCTAACCTGCCGCAACTGCGAAACCACCTGCCCCTCCGGCGTGGAGTATCACAAGCTGCTGGATATTGGCCGTGCGGAAATCGACCGTCGTGTGCCGCGTTCAGCGGCAGAACGCGCTCAGCGCTATGCGCTGCGCAAAATGCTGGTCGACCCGAAACGCTTCAAAGCGCTGCTGGCCCTGGGGCAAACCTTCAAGCCTCTAGTGCCCGGCAAACTGCGTAGCAAAATGCCGCCCGCACCGGTCGATGCAGGCCAGCGACCCGACAGCCAGCGCCATGCCCGCAAGGTGCTGATCCTGGAAGGCTGCGTGCAGCCAGGCCTGTCGCCCAACACCAATGCAGCCACGGCGCGCCTGCTTGACCGTCTGGGCATTAGCGTCACACCGATTAGTGAAGCTGGCTGCTGTGGTGCTATCGACTTTCACCTCAATGCCCAAGAGGCGGGCCGCGAGCGGATGCGCGCCAATATTGATGCCTGGTGGCCGCAAATCGAGCAGGGCGCGGAAGCCATCGTGCAAACCGCCAGCGGCTGCGGCGCCTTCGTCAAAGAGTATGCCGACATGCTCAAGGACGACCCCGCCTACGCTGAAAAGGCCAAAAAAGTCAGCGCACTGGCAAAGGATATCGTCGAAATACTGCGCGACGAGCCGCTGGAAGCGCTGCAGCTTAAAGAGCACCAGCGTTTAGCGTTCCACTGCCCCTGCACGCTGCAGCACGCCCAGAAGCTCAACGGCGCAGTGGAAGGCGTGCTTAGCAAACTCGGCTTTGCACTCACGCCCGTGAAAGATGCCCACCTGTGCTGCGGCTCGGCAGGCACCTACTCGGTCACACAGCCAGAGCTCGCCACTCAGCTGCGCGATAACAAGCTGAATGCGCTAGAAGCAGGCAACCCTGAGGTGATTGTGACCGCCAACATCGGCTGTCAGACCCATCTCGCCAGCGCCAACCGCACGCCGGTACGCCACTGGGTAGAAGTCGTAGACGCTGCCCTGGTATAACCCTGTACACTCGCTGCGCTTTCACAACGTATTAACGGTTGGGCGCAGCGCTTTAATCCCTATGATAAGAAGGATCCTTTGATGCAAACCAAAGCTGTTTTAGGCCAAGCCGACGTTATCCAAGTCCTCGACGCCGCACAGAAAGAAGCTGACAACAACAGCTGGCCGGTCACCATCGCCGTCACCGACGATGGCGGCCACCTGCTGGCACTGCGCCGTTTAGACGGTGCTGCCCCGTTCAGCGCCGATGTCGCTACCCAAAAAGCGCGTAGCGCGGCCCTGGGTCGTAAAGAGACCCAAGTGTTTGAAGAGATGATTAACGGTGGCCGCACGGCGTTTGTCTCTGCGCCGCTACAGGGTCTGCTATCTGGCGGCGTGCCGATCATCGTGGATGGCCAAGTCGTCGGCGCTGTTGGCATTTCTGGCGTCAAGCCAGATCAAGACGTGCAAATTGCCAAAGCAGGCGTCAGCGCAATCGCCTAACGCTTCCATAGCAAGTAACAAAAGCAAGTAACAGCACCGTGCAGCTCATTGACTGCACGGTGCTGTTAGCGTGTTATGTACGCGCAATAAAAAAGCCCGAATCTATGATTCGGGCTTTTTTGGAATTTTTTCGGCTTTATCTTAATGACTGCCGACAGGTGCTTAATGGCGGACCGGACGAGACTCGAACTCGCGACCTCCGGCGTGACAGGCCGGCATTCTAACCGACTGAACTACCGGTCCACTGTAAGACACATAACCATTCAACAGACAATTTAAGCGGTTCAGAGGCGCATAAATGTGAAACTGAATGGTGGGTGGTACTGGGTTCGAACCAGTGACCCCCAGCTTGTAAGGCTGGTGCTCTCCCAACTGAGCTAACCACCCGGGATATTGAAAGCTTATCGCTTATCAATATAACTACTTATTAAGTTATCGTGGCGGACCGGACGAGACTCGAACTCGCGACCTCCGGCGTGACAGGCCGGCATTCTAACCGACTGAACTACCGGTCCGAATAGCGATAACTTAGCGCATGCAAATAAACATAATGATGGCGGACCGGACGAGACTCGAACTCGCGACCTCCGGCGTGACAGGCCGGCATTCTAACCAACTGAACTACCGGTCCGCATATACATCAGTTACCGCATCACGTTTCCAGGGCACCAAATCAATGGTGGGTGGTACTGGGTTCGAACCAGTGACCCCCAGCTTGTAAGGCTGGTGCTCTCCCAACTGAGCTAACCACCCGCTGGTCACGTGGCGCTGCATTCTACAGAAGCCTGTTGGAATGTCAACACGTTGTGTTTAAATTTTTGATTTAAACCAGCGTGCTGCACGTTCTCGCGGCAACCGCTAACTGAGCGCGGACGAAGGATGCCGCAACTATGGCTGCTTCGTCAATCAAAACTTGCTGATTTACTCCAGAACTTCGTCGTGGCTTAAAATCATGGTCGCCATCGGTTAGCCAATGAACGTGTAGGGAGTCAGGTAAAGCGTAGTGGGCCACCTCATCACGAGAGCCAAACGGATCACGCTCACCTTGCAGAATCAGCATAGGCATAGAGATGTCAGGAAAATGATCGGTGCGAAGGGAGTCGGGCTTTTTGGGTGGGTGAAACGGATAGCCTGCCGCAATGACACCTGCGACACCTGCACAGCGATGCTGGCTGGCAAAGAGCGATGCCACACGCCCGCCCATGGATTTACCCCCAACCCACAAAGGCGAACCACTGCATGACGCCAGCAGGTCATACCAAGCGGCAAAGTGTTCCAGCGTTTTCTTGACGGGAGGCGGAGGCCGGCGCTTTGCTTCCTCGCTCATCTGCTGCATATAGGGGAAATCGATCGCCCACACTTGTAGCCTCTCACTGGCCAGCACCGCGGCAAATTGCCGCATAAACTCGGATAGGTGGCCTGCCCCGGCGCCATGGGCTAGCAGAATTCGCCCCAGCTCGGGGATGCCCGAGACGCTCACCGGGCCAACCCCCTCCACGAGAAACCGCTGAACAGCGGGGCTGGCGGTGCGTTCACGCAACGCCTCTGGGGTGATGGCCTCAAACCCAAGATCAGCGTAATAGGACACCCAGCCCTCCTAATAATTCAACGTTACATCCATTGGCGTGTTCAGCTTAGGGCGCGGCTGCGATAGAATCTAGGCCGGATCTTGACCTGCATCATCAAGCGGGTGGCCGCACCCGTGCAAAATGCCACGGGTTACCCCCTAACCGCGTTCGATGGGAACATGAAATGAGCACAGCATTGGAACACCCGACCTACAATTACAAGGTGGTTCGGCAGTTCGCGATTATGACCGTTGTGTGGGGCATCGTAGGTATGGCGCTTGGCGTTATCCTTGCCTCCCAACTGGTCTGGCCGCAGCTGAACCTCGGCCTACCTTGGACTAGCTTCGGGCGCCTGCGTCCGTTACATACTAACGCCGTTATCTTCGCCTTTGGTGGCTCAGCGCTTTTTGCGACGTCCTACTACGTCGTACAGCGAACCTGTCAGACACGGCTGTTCTCTGACAAGCTCGCAGCGTTTACCTTTTGGGGGTGGCAAGCGGTCATCCTGTCTGCAGTAGTAACGTTGCCGCTGGGCTACACCACTACTAAAGAGTACGCAGAGCTTGAGTGGCCGATCAATATACTGCTGGCAGTAGTATGGATCAGCTATGCGATCGTCTTCTTAATGACGATTAAGAAACGCACCACGTCGCACATTTATGTGGCGAACTGGTTCTTTGCTGCGTTTATTCTGACCGTTGCCGTTCTACACATTGTTAATAACGCCGCACTTCCCGTCACGCCTATGTACTCCACCTCGATTTACGCAGGTGCTGTCGACGCCATGGTGCAGTGGTGGTATGGCCATAATGCGGTCGGCTTCTTCTTGACCGCAGGTTTCTTGGGCATGATGTACTACTTCGTACCGAAGCAGGCAGAGCGTCCGATCTACTCCTACCGTCTGTCTATCGTCCACTTCTGGGCGTTGATCATGATCTACATGTGGGCAGGTCCTCACCACCTGCACTACACCGCGCTACCCAACTGGGCGCAGTCACTGGGTATGATTATGTCGATCATTCTGCTGGCACCTTCCTGGGGTGGCATGATCAACGGCATGATGACCCTGTCAGGCGCTTGGCATAAGCTGCGCACCGACCCAACGCTGCGCTTCCTGGTAGTAGCTCTGTCGTTCTACGGCATGTCGACCTTTGAAGGCCCGATGATGGCGATCAAGACCGTCAACGCGCTGTCGCACTACACCGACTGGACCATTGGGCACGTACACGCTGGCGCACTTGGCTGGGTAGCCATGATCACCATCGGCTCCATGTACCACCTGATCCCGCGGGTCTTCGGTCGCACCGAAATGTACTCCGTCAGCCTGATCGCCGTGCACTTCTGGCTGGCCACCATCGGTACCGTACTGTACATCGCCGCCATGTGGGTCAACGGCATCATGCAGGGCCTGATGTGGCGCGCCATCAACGCCGACGGCACGCTGATGTACACCTTCGTGGAGTCTGTTGAAGCCAGCGGCCCCGGCTACATTGTCCGCATGATTGGCGGCCTTTTCTGGGTAACCGGCATGCTGATTATGGCGTTCAACGTGTACATGACCGTCAAGCGTCGTGAAGCCATCAGCTACTCGGCACCACAAGCCGCTTAAACCGGGGAAGTTCAGACCAATGAAACATGAGATTGTCGAAAAGAACGTTGGCCTACTCGCCGTCTTGATCCTGGTTGCGATCAGCTTTGGCGGCCTGGCCGAAGTTGTGCCACTGTTCTTTCAAAAGGATACGACGGAGCCCGTGGAGGGGCTGCGCCCGCTAAGCGCGCTGGAGCTGGAAGGTCGAGACATCTACCGCCGCGAAGGCTGCGTGGGCTGCCACTCCCAGATGATTCGCCCGTTCCGCGCCGAAACCGAGCGCTACGGCCACTACAACGTTGCTGGTGAGCAAGTATACGAGCACAACTTCCTGTGGGGCTCCAAGCGTACTGGGCCAGACCTGGCGCGCGTAGGTGGTCGTTACAGTGATGATTGGCACCGTGCCCACATGTACAACCCGCGCGATGTCGTGCCCGAGTCCATCATGCCGGCTTACCCCTGGCTGTTCGAGCGCACCCTGGATGGCGAAGCGACACCGCGCAAGATGCGTGTGCTGCGTCAGCTGGGCGTTCCCTACACCGATGAAGATATCGCCAACGCCACCGCCGAAGTACGCGGCCAGCAGGAAATCACTGCGCTGGTGGCCTATCTACAACAGCTAGGAACCGTGCTCGAGGGCACTCGTTAAGTTATGGATACGGGAACTTTCCGCGGCCTTATCACGCTGATTTTGATCGTCGCTTTTATCGGTATCTTTTTCTGGGCCTACTCCAAGCGTCGCAAGCCAGACTTCGACGAAGCGGCTAACTTGCCCTTTGCCGACGATGATGAGCAGCCGACCCGTGACAAGCATGCTTCGACAGAACACGAAGCGGATTCCCGCCACGACAGGGGAGATAAGAATAGATGAATAATTTATGGGGTGACTCCCTATCCAGCTTCTGGAGCGCCTGGATCATCGTCATCACTTTGGGCACGATCGCGCTAAGCGTTTGGATTTTGCTAGCCAACCGCCGCACCGATAAAACCCCAGATGCTGATGGCAACATCGAAACCACTGGCCACGCGGCTGACGGAATTGAAGAGTATGACAACCCACTTCCGCAGTGGTGGTTTAAGCTCTTTATCCTGACCGTCGTATTTGCCCTTGGCTATCTGGTGCTCTACCCAGGCCTGGGTAACTACGCAGGCATACTGGGCTGGTCCCAGGAGAGCCAGTGGGAAGAGGAAGTGGCCGACGCCGAAGATCGCTTTACGCCAATTTTTGCTCAGTATCAGGAAGTGCCTATCCCCGAGCTGGCGCGTGATGGTGAAGCCATGCAGGTGGCCGAGCGTATCTTCTTGAACAACTGCGCTGTGTGTCATGGCTCGAACGCCCAGGGCGGCTACGGTTTCCCCAACCTGACCGACGATGACTGGCTATACGGTGGCGAACCCGAGAACATTCTGACCACGCTCAACAACGGCCGTAACGGCCTGATGCCGTCCTGGCAGCAGCTGGGTGAGAACAACATCGAAAACCTGACTCAGTACGTGCTGTCGCTCTCCAACCTGGAGCACGACGAGGAGCGCGCAGCCAGCGGTGAAAGCACCTTCCTGGCCGCTTGTGCCGCCTGTCACACGCCCAGCGGCACCGGCAACACGGCACTCGGCGCGCCCAACCTGACCAACGATATCTGGCTGTATCAGGCACCGGGGCAGAGCGTTGCCGACTCCATTCGCCAAACGCTGCGCAATGGCCGTAACGGCCACATGCCTGCCCAGGCGGCGTATATCGGTGAGGAACGCGTCCATCTCGTCGCCGCTTACGTGTATAGCCTGCGCTTCAACGACTAGTCCCGTTGACAGGCGTTTAACGCAAGCGTAAACGAAGGGGTGCGGTTACATACCGCACCCTTTCTACATCTAACGACCGCTCAGCCGCCCGACGATCCGTTACACTATTGCTAGTCATGTGCGATCAACGACTCGGCATAACACAACGCAACCGGCACTGTGTGCTGACGTCGAGTTTGCCGGGCTGATGTCCACTCCTGCCTATTGAGCTGCGATCACCGCCATGGAAAAAATACCTAGCCACGATATTACGCCGCCAACCGTTGGGCACCACACGCCTGGTGAAACAACTACTCAAGAGATGTATGCCAAACGGCGACACATCTATGTACGAGAAATCAAAGGGCTGTTTCAAAAGGTGCGACGCAGCGCCAACTGGGCGCTGATGATGGGGTTCTTTCTGCTGCCCTGGTTAAACTGGGGCGACCGCCCTGCGGTGTGGTTTGACTTAGCGGGCCGAGAATTTCATATCTTTGCCGCCACGTTTTACCCTCAAGAGTTTGTTCTTCTGTCGTGGCTGCTGATTATTTGCGCCTTTGGGCTATTTTTTATTACCGTTTTTGCGGGGCGGGTATGGTGCGGTTACACCTGTCCGCAAAGTGTTTGGACATTTCTCTTTATCTGGCTTGAACACCGGATCGAAGGCTCGCGCAACCAGCGCATAAAGCTAGACAACCAACCGATGAATGCCAATAAAGCCTGGCGTAAGGGCGCGAAGCATACCGCTTGGCTGCTGATCGCTCTGGCAACCGGTGTGACGTTTGTAGGCTACTTTACGCCGATTCGTGAACTTGTCATGGAGCTTCCCACTCTAGAAGCCCACGGCTGGTCCTATTTTTGGGTTGGGTTCTTTTTAGTCTTTACCTACCTCAACGCAGGCTGGCTGCGTGAGCAGGTATGTATTTATATGTGCCCCTACGCCCGCTTCCAGTCGGTCATGTTTGATCGCGATACGCTGATCGTCTCTTACGACGAAGCGCGAGGCGAGCCACGTGGTAGACGTAAGAAATCACTTAGCCATACGCAAGCGCGAGAAGCGGGCTTGGG
>Ga0208315_1001657_pt1 | contig 10893 bp, 22 predicted proteins | sample MalvireepMed_215_FD_184239 | JGI IMG/M metagenome (GOLD analysis project Ga0208315, IMG submission 184239) | Marine viral communities from the Global Malaspina Expedition - Malaspina viral metaG DeepMed_215 (SPAdes) (version 2) | ecosystem: Environmental > Aquatic > Marine > Oceanic | place... | reverse complement strand
GAATAGTATATCTTATTAGACCTTCATGGTGTTGCCAAGTACTTAAAACCCCTTGATGAAGTTTATATTCCCATTTACTATCATAGCCTTTAGGAACTCCTTTCTCCTTTGGCCTAGCCTTTCTTGGTTTTCTTTTAGGCAACTTCTTCTACTTTAGGTAATCGTTTGATTTCTGTTAAATAAGTAAGGCCTTTAGAATATTGAAAAACTCTTAATCCTTTACCGTCATTAGAATCTTTATGGCATTCAAACTTATGCGCACACCAAGTACATTCACTAGGTAGTTTCATATTACCAGATTTTCCATCAGGTACAGGTAAGTAACATCTAGGAGGAGGAGTTTTCTTTTTTAATTGTTGCTTTAATGTTTTAATCTTTTCAATAACATTAGGTTTTTCTAAGCTTTGTGGTCTGAATAAACAGAGTTCTCCAGACTCTTTATTAATAGCTAGGAATCCTCCGCCTGTAGTTTTCTCTGCTTCTTCATATCCTGATAATTGTGCAAGATAACCGAAAGAATCTTTTTCAGGAAGTGTACCATATTTGAATTTTTTAAAAGAGAAGTTTGATGCTGATTTAATATCTATAACTTCTCCATCTATCTTACAATCCATATGCCCTTTGATACCTTTAACAGTTACTTCTTTTTGTTTATCTGTTATTTTATGTTTTGCTAATTTAACTAAGAATAAAACAACTTCTTCAAGTAGATGGCCATATAAAAATTTAATCTGTGTATCTGGAGATACTTCGCTTTGTTTAGGATCTGACTTCATATCATACCATAACTGTCTTTCAGGTTTTCCTATGTTTGACATACGAAGATAAGGATTCTTTACTTCTCTAGGTGTAAGCCAATGTCTCATTGCTTCTTTCATTCCTTCTGCAAAGTTATCTAAATCATCTTCTGATATAACAACATTTTTTCCCTTACTGATTTTAGATACTTCTTTATATATATCTTCTACTATTGTATTAAGATTTTTCATATTGCTTGTATAAGGTTAGTAGCTTCTTTAGTTGAAACTTTAAACCATTCTCCTTTATGTTTTGTTGAAATCTTTTTTAATTTTTTATGTGCTATTTGTTCTGCACTTCTTCTATCTTCAAAGTATTTAGTATAGCATAGTTTATAATCTCTGAAAGGACTAGATGTTTGATATTGATTACATCTATCTTCTGCATCAACTGCCATACCAACTTTAATCCAACCATCCCAACAAGGATTAGATATAATATATACATGGCCTTCTGTAGATTTTTCATAGCCCTCCAGAGATGAAAAAGCTGCGCCTTCAAATGTCTTATATCTTCCTGGTTTGTGTAAAGGGTGTGTTTGTGGTATATATTTACTATTAACAAACATTCGATCACTATTTCTTTTAACATACTTATATAAAGTTGAATAACAGGGTATACATACTTTTATACCGTGTTTTTTTCTAGAAGGATACCAGTTATCTGTTGTTAACTTTACGTTACATTCTTTACATTTAATGTGTTTCATTAATCTTCAGCCTTAATATATAAACCGTATTCATCCTTAATATATAAACCCTCTTTAGCTATTAATTTATTTAACCATCGTTCTTCTATTTCATCAAACAGTTCATAGTTTCCTTGTACTCCTACTTCTAATAGTTCACAATATCCTTCCTCGCAGTTAGGCCAACTGCTACAGCCTAAATGATAATCCATATCATAAACAGTAAGTCGTTCTTCTTCTTTAATGTATTCTTCTTCTTTAATGTGTTTCATTCCAATTATTTCCTATTTTATATTCACCATCTAAAGGACAAAGCATTTCTAACACTTTTCCTGCTTCTATAATAGAGTCAACGCCTAGTTGACCTATTTGTTCTGCTTGACTTTCAATAACTTCAAGTTGCCATTCATCGTGGATGTTAGCCACAAACTTAGCATCAAAATTCTTTTCTTTAATTTTTCTATTGAATAAAACAAGAGCTACTTTCATAACAACTGCTCCTCCTCCTTGCAATAAAGTATTTAAAGCAGTCCAAACTTTTTCTTTTCTTATATGTATAATTCTTTTATCTAATGCTTTGAGGTAATGTTTGGATTGTGCCGCCCTTGTAACGCTGTGTGTAAGATGTCTAAGTGATGGCAAGCTGTCATAGAAACGACTTCTAAGAGCTGCGCCTTCCTTTGAATTTCCACCAACTGTTTTTCCAAGTTTAGTATCTCCTCCTCCGTAAATGAGGGCATAGATAAAAGTTTTTGCTTGATTTCTGTGTTCAAGTCCAGCAAGTCTTTGATTTGTGCTGTGAATGTCCGTGTTGATAATTTCATTTATATAATCCTTATCTTTCATGTAATGTGCTAAGACTCTAAGTTCAAGTCCTGACGCATCTATTCCTACTAACTTATATCCTTGCGGTACAGTCCAACATTCTCTGCATTCTTTACCATAAGGTTTATGAGAACCAGGTGTCTGAGCTACATTAGGACTTCGATGTGTCATTCTTCCTGTTCTAGCTCCATTGGGTATAACAAACCCATGTACTCTACTATCTTTAGAAAGCTCTAACCACGAAGTAACTTGTGCTACTCTCTTTTGTAACATCATAAACTCTGCAATAAGAGTAGCTTCTGGTATACCTTTAACTTTTTCTAGTGTGCTTTCATCTACAATAGGCTGATCAGTAGGTGTAAACTTTTTTGGTTGCCATCCAAAGTGTTCAAGATATTCTCCTATTTGTTTTCTACTTGCTAGGTTAAATTCTGTCCATTTCATACGATAAAAAGAAGTAGGTATACGTGGATTTACTACAAAACTTTTATTATAATTACTATTTCCTAAAGCATCTTTACAGCCATTTTTACATTCCCATTTTCCAACCTTCAAAAAAATATTAGGATAATAATCACCACAAGAATAACATTTAGCTGATCCAAAGCTAAACGAGCTCGCCCACCAGGGATTAACTTCTTTATGATGATCCCAAGATTCTTTTGCGTTTCTTTTATATTGCCCTTCATCAGTAGTTATATATGTATATTCTTCATCTGTTAAACCTACTTTAGATAATGTATTATCTTTTTTTAATCTTGGAGTAACAAGTTTATCTTTATCCCATTTAGGCAGAAAAGTTTCATGTACTTGTTTTTCAATCTCTGCCATTTTAGATTTTAGTTTAGAAGATAAAAGAGTAGCTTTCTTTTCATCCAACATAAACCCTGTAACTTCTTGTTCTTTAATTATTTTAGCTACTGCGTGTTCTAAATCTATGGATTCTTGACTAAATTCTTTTAAATCTTTAAGCAAGGTATAATATATATCTGCATTTAATTCCACATCTTGGATACAGTATTGCCCCATTTCTTCTGTGTATTCTGCCCAACTAGGAGGTTGTTCTGCTTTTCTTTTAGTAGCATCGTTGGGATAAAGAAGATAACCCCAATTATCTAGGCTATGGCCTCCAGTAAGAATAGGATTAGCTAAACGAGATAATACTAATGTATCTTCTATATGATTAGTAAAGGTAACATCAAAATGTTTTTTTATTACAGGTATATCAAAACCAATAATATTATGACCTATCAGAACATCTGCGCTTGATAAAAGATCGATGCCTTCCTGGAGTTTATCAGGTGGGAATAAGTAAGTATCCCCTCCTAATACTTTGGCTACGATACAATGTATAACATTGCCTTCTAAACCGTTTGTTTCTATATCAAAGAGTATCTTTTTAAAACGGTACGGACATATCTTGTTTGGGGGCGAAGTCAAAATCTTCTTCATAAAGTCTTCCTGTATTTGAATTATATTTTAAACTGCAAGCCAATCCTGTATCCCCCGTATATCTAGATTTTAAGACTCTAACTTTAGTTGTGTTAGCTTCTTCTGGATCATCTGCTTGTTGATTTCTTTCTAAGGCAATCACACAATCGGATAATTGACTTATCCCTTGTGAACCTTTAAGGTGAGAAAGAGATACTTCAATTCCTTGTTCATGTCCTTTCTCTCCTGCTGCTCGCCTAAGATGAGATACAAGTATCATACCTACACCTGTTTCTTCTATTAAGGAACGTAGACGATTCATTAGATTATCTATTCCTCGTCTTTCATCTCCTTCTGTTATTACATTAACAAGCATATGTAAGTGATCTATTATTATCCATTCACATTCACAGCCTATTATAATGTATCTAAGTTTAGAAAAAATTTCATCAATATTTGTTGCCCCTAAATGAGCATGAATAAATACCCTGCCTTTTTCAATTACATTATCAAATAAATTTTCTAACTGTTCACTTGAATAATTATTTCTTTTTTCAGAAAGATATATTCTATCGTTAGCTTCGATTGAAATTATACCGTCTGCTGTGCGTAACCAGTTTTCCTCAAGAGCTACAATACCTACGTTGTCAGTAGTATTTTTAATAAGCCAATGTTCTAGTTCTCTGGTAACTGATGATTTTCCTAGTCCTGTGCCTCCTGTAAGAGTAACAAGTTCTCCTTTCCGCATACCGTATAGTTTTTTATTAAGACCTTCCCAAGGATAAGGAACACTTATTTTATCTTCCCGTTGTATCCAATCATTCTTTTTACTAGACAGTTCTAGTATTCCTGAAGGTGTATATGTTTTTGAATCCCACCAAGCTTTAGTAAATTCTGCATACTTCCCTTGTTTTAACATATCATTGGCATCTTTAAAGCCAGTAGGGAATGACATTATCTTAGTCTTATTTGGCTTTAGTATTCTTGCTACTTGTCTTGCTGCTTTTCTTCCTGCTTCATCACTATCAAAACAGAGAATTACATTATCATATGCCTCAACAAACTCTATGCTTTCTCTTATATCTTTTACTGCTGATGCACAACCGCGCTTAAGAGAAACAACTGACCATTTACCATCAAAGATCTCATAAGCGGCCATTGCGTCACATTCACCTTCTGTAATCGTAAGATATTTCCCACCTTTTCGACATAGTTGTTCTCCAAATAATCCTGTGCCTCCGAAGTCTCCATCTGAAAAGAATATCTTAGTATCTATTTTCCTGGTTTTAGTAGCAACTATTTCATTATTATTAAAGTAAGGATAAATATGTTTGTTGGGAGAAGATAAGACACCGAAAGCCTTTGCAGTTTTAAGACTAATTTTTCTATCCTCTAAGGCATTATAAGAACCTTTATAAGATTGTAAAAAAGTATTTTTATCTGTTGCTAGTGTGCTTACTTTAGGACTTTCAATAGTCTTTTCTTTTCTGTTATTTTTTCTTGAGTCATCTTTACAGACAAAGCAAAAGGTATGTCCATCTGTATATAATGCATTGGCATCACTACTACCACAAGCATTGCATGGTATGTGCTTTACGAATTTACTTTCTTTGGTATTCAATTTTATTCCCCTTGAATAAGGTTAAAAAAAGCTAGACACCCTTATGGTGGATGCCTAGCTATAGAGGTTTAAGTATCTTTCTTATCTGATGTTTTGGATTTAACCTCCTTACTAGTATCATCAGTTGGAACATTTTCTTCATTGTAAATATTTACTATACGACTGGTAAACCAATTAATACTAGCTTGAGTCTCTTCCAAATCTAAAGTTTGGGTTGCTCTCTTGTGATTCAGACGTTGTACTCTTCCAAAGATTCCTTGAGCTTCTTCGGGTAAGTCATCAATATTAATTTGAACATCTTCGATAGTAAGATAAGGTTTCTGTGTTTCTGTTTCAGTAGCCACTTAAAAATCCTCCTCATCATACATACCTACTCCATCAGGTTCAGCATACTCAACAAGATCAAGTAACTGAATTGCCCGTAAGTCACGCCCTTTACCTACTTTATCTGCATATTCCCAAGAGTATTCAGCATATTGTACTTTAACAAGAGAACCGTTACCTATTTTAGGTAAGGTATCTACACGTTGTCGTTCCTCATTAATAAGAATAGGTCTATTATTTTGACCACCACTTTTCTTGTTGACATTTCTTTTAAAATTCAAGAACTTTCCATAGTCTTTTTCTCTGACATGGTGTCCTCGTCTTTCAAAATCAATAAGAGTTTCATCATCTAGAACTACATTGACTTCCCACTTATGATCAAAGGTTGTGTTTGGTGTAACTACATTTGCATAGTAAGCACGACCAGTTACTTCACCAACACCGCTTGCTGCATTAAATGTATTTTCTTCTGCCATCTTTATTTACCTCATATTTAAGTTACATTTAAATTAAAATTCAATTCACAATTAGATAATATTTTATCTGGAATAAAGTTTAACCTAGAAACATAAGTTTGTACAGCTTTTTTTAAGTTACTAGGCGGTGCGTTATCAGATTGTATATCTATATCTATTGCTTTACCCCTGGAATTAATATTAAAAAAGGCAGAGATGTTATATGTACCCTTTTTCCTAGCTCTATCTACTGCTCTTTGTATTACTTTAGTACTTATTTTTGTATCGTTATCCAATATAATAGAACATTTTTCTTTTGGAATATCTTCTATTATCTGAGGATCTTTTGATTCTTTTACAACATATGTTTGAACACTAGAAATAGATTCGCTTTCTTCTTTAGGTATGGGAGAAAGATCCATTGTTTCTTCTTGTTGTTCTTTCTCTTCTCGAATAGAATGAATTTCCTTTAAAAGAAACTCTAATTGTTGTTGAATACCTTTGTAGTTATGTTCACTATTATTTAGTAGACGAGTAAGACGATCCATATCACTATTAAGCCTGTCAATAAATTCCTGTATACTTTTCCTTGACATATTCACTTCATACTCTGTGAATTTTTTATTGCTTTCAAGAATGAAATCTCTAGCATCAGCAAATTCTATTCTAGAAATAGCACTAGTTGACTCAGCCCTTATAGCTTGTATATCTTTTTGTATTTCCTCTAAAGTTTTATCAATGTACTTTGTTTCAGTACGTTGTTCTTCAAACTGTTCCTGGACATACTTGTTAAAGACATTAGCACAAAGACCAACAATGATTAACGTACATATAGCTGTAATAATATTATTCTTCATAATTTAATTCTCCGATTAGAGCTTCCAATTTAACTTCCCTTTATTCTTTACCTTCCAATTCTCATAATACTCATTTAACTCTACATAAGAATTTATGTGTGGGTACTTCTTTAAGTATTTCATTATCCATTTGGGAGTCATGTAAGATAAATACATAGTTCGATTAGCCATATAGTAGTCTTGAGTAGGAGCTAGTTCTTCTATATTATCTATAGAGACCTGCTTGGCTTCTTCTTCGTTCAATAATGTTTTTAACCATTCTACTTGCAGCCTCTTAACTTTTCTTCTCAAAACTTTTAACTTTTTCTGATTCATCTTTATGGCTCTTTAGAGTTATTGTAATGTGTAATTTAAAAAAAAGCAAATTATTTTATCGTTGGTAAATATAAATATCTAATCTTTGAGCATCTTCTAAACGACATTCACGATAGTTAATTCTACCAGAAGGCATACGATAACGTTCAATATTAGGGTTATTCTTACCAAATCGGCCATGACATTTAACATAATAAGTGTGATCAATGTGTGCGTTTAAAAATTTTACTATCTTTCGTATGGCTTTTAAAAAAAAGTCACCATGCGCATCTTTTTTTACTGTTGCCACGTATCTTTTAGTTCTTTCTTTCATCATCGGAGTTTCTCCTGTGTGTTATAGTTTAAAATCAACTTGCTCTTGGGTATAACCTAATTCTTTAGCTGCACCTTGAGCAAGCTCTAGTTTTTCTGCATCACTTAGTGCTACTAATTCCTTTCTAACATCACTTAAAGTCTGTCCTTCTTTACGTTCAAAATAATCTCTAATGCAAGCGATTCTTGATTTTGGTTTACTTTGCATTGTTAGTTTCCTCGTTGTTGAGTTCGTGGTTTAGTTCTTTCAATGTGAATTGTTTACGATGATATTTGCTTTTATCTCGGTGAGTCTTTGGCCTATGAAATTTGTCCATATTCTTTTTAACTGGATCAGGTTTCATTATCTATTGCCTGTTGCATCATAGAGTATTCAATCTCTAGTTCTTCTGATTGAGCATCAGCATAACTTGGTGCAACTTCATTTCCTTTTTCAGTTTCGTTTTTGATATAGCCTTCGATCAGTTCTCTTATGTTCCATAGAGCTTGGTGTATTCCAGATGATTCTCTTAGTCCATAAGCAATGTGAGTCTCTAATTTACTAAGGGTTATTTCAATTTGCAGCAGTCTTTCGTATTCATATTTCATAGTCCGTTCAATCCTTTTTTAAAATTGTCCTTTATTTATTTTATCTTTGAGGGCCTTGAAGTAAGGCTCTCTTAAATCTTCAAGTAACGCTAAAGAATTTTCAAGATCTTCTTTGCCTTCTTGTCTAAGCATTTGAGTAGTAGCATATTCTCGAAGGTTACTTTTTATTGCATTGCGAATATAATCTATCTTTTCTATTTCATTCATTCGTTCTTTCTCCATCCATTTTCTATTTTTCCAACGATCAATAAGTAGAAAGCCATCCTTTACTTTCTTTTTATCTTCGTAATACCCAGCCACCTTTCTTTTATCTTTCACCTTTTTGTTTCCTTCTTATTCTTTCTCTTTCTATCATGATGAAACGTAATTGTTGTAATACCATCTTCATCACAATGGAAATGCATTTGCTCTGTTGGACATGTGGAAAGCCAGTCAAAAAATTCTTTTCTAGTCATTGGTTTGTACCTGCAAATCGCTTATCTTTATATAATCCATCATCCATTCAAAATCTTCATCAGGTGCAGAATAAATTATAACTTTATCATCGTTATCTCTAAGCGGATTACCTTCATCATCCAGTCTATAAAACTGTACGTTCCATAAACCTACGTTGTTGTATTTATCATTCATCTCTTTTCCTCCACTTAAAAAAATCTTCACGTAAAGACTTGTTAATCCACACGACATAGTCTCCGTAGTCTGTTGTATCCCATAAAATATGTGTATCTGCTTTATATTTTTCTTTATAATACTTGGACACAATCATAGCATCTAAATGATTACCATCTATCCAAAGCATAGAACGATCTTTATTATTTTTCTTCTCATACTCTATCAGTTTTTCAATTAGACCTGCTGTATCTGATTCGTATCTATCAGGCTGCAAATATAAATGTGATTCACATCCTGCCCACCACAGCTTATCTATATCGTAATCAGTAAAGTCCAGTTTAATTTCCATTAGCTTTTCTCCCTTGCTTGTGTTTCATAGTTCTTTCTTCAAAATATCGAGAGCTTTCATTTTACCTCATTCTGTGACCGCGTTCAATCCCGTTCAATCTTATCTTTCCAAGTGATGTTGCGATCTTTATAAAAATAATAGTTAAATGTTACTTTGTCTTTGATTAGAAATTCACAAGTAAATTGTGATGATAGTTTATCGATGATTTTTGCAGGATACCATTTTTTAAAGTTATATTTGTAGGTCACCAAAACATTATTAGTCTTTGGTTTTTTAATCATAGAAGATCAACTTGCATTTCGGAACGGATTGTTTCGTTATCTTGCCACTCAATTTCTTCAGGGCTATAGCGTGCTTTCTCATCTGCTGCTGTCCATGAATTAGCAGTTACAATTCCTGTCCGCCTGATTACTTTGCGTTCAATAATTTGATAGACAAAAGGTTTTCTTTTTTTCATATATTCAATTGGTCGCACTTTGGTTCTCCCGATTGTTAAACTTTTCAATAAGGAAGTCATGGTTCTTTTCTAAATAGATATCAAAACTTTCATAGGGGGTTTCGTTAAATTGTAGACGCTCTTTAGTATTGGCATAGAATTTATTTCTACAAAAACATAGGAATCTTTTTCCTTTTACTTTCATGTGCTTGTCTCCAATTATTTGAAAGGCGCTCTGTGCATAAGACTGTTAATTTAAGTGTTAGGCAATCTCAACTGGCGGCTTGTTTCTGCTGAGTTCGTCATGACATACCACTTGCCCGTCTAACAGGAATGAGTTTAATTAGACTTCCTCTTCTATCTAAACCTTTCATTTTATTTCCAACATTTATATCCAGTGCAATTTTTTTTTGGTTGATAACAGTGAGGACAAAGACCGCGCTTGTCGGCTTCTTCATCTTCTTTCTGTTGTTGAAACGAATCCCATTGCTCTGCTGCTGAATCAATGAGACTGCTCTCATGGATATTCTTTATAATAAGTTTGTTATCTTCTTTAGTTACCATTATTTATTCGCTCCTATTTAAAATCTTCCAATTAAGCTCTTCATCTTCGTCAACACTTCTTTCAGCGTTTTCTTTTGCACTATCTCCCATAGTACAAAAATCTTCTTCATATATTTCACCATTAGGTTTCAATATAACATAACCCCCTTCGCCTATTTCATCTCCGTTATATTCTTCATCAGTATTTCCGTATGTAATTCTTATCCAATTCTCGCAGGGCTTTTGTTCAAATTCTAATATGGTATAACCTTTATATAGATAATTTTTAACTAGTTTTGGATTGCTTTCATACTTACTTACATCAGCTATAATTTTATTTATTTTTTCCATGCTTGAAAGATCGTGAGTCTGCCATATAGATTCTTTGCATTCATTCCAGTTGCTAAATAGCAAAGACATTTTCTGATCTGCTTCATGATAAGAAAATTTTTTAACTAATCGATCGTATGTAAACATCATGCTTTTAAACATTACTGCGTTCAATTCTGTGTTGTAAGAGTTTTCCATTTTAGTTACCTCGTTCAATCTTATTTTTTCCTCCTTCCTAGCCTGAAAAGGCGTTTGATTGCTTGGCTTTAATACGGTGCTATTCGTAACCTTTCCGTTTGCTAGGGGAGCAATTAGTTATTATTAAATACTGCGACTCCTTCATATGCGGGTAATTCTAAGACCATATAACTATGTTCGAGGTCATCGGAGTATGACTTCATGTCAAAAT
>Ga0208315_1001656_pt1 | contig 10894 bp, 7 predicted proteins | sample MalvireepMed_215_FD_184239 | JGI IMG/M metagenome (GOLD analysis project Ga0208315, IMG submission 184239) | Marine viral communities from the Global Malaspina Expedition - Malaspina viral metaG DeepMed_215 (SPAdes) (version 2) | ecosystem: Environmental > Aquatic > Marine > Oceanic | place... | reverse complement strand
GATTCTGCACTATCCCCTGGATAAGACTCATAATCTCTTTTTAATATATCATTTTCCATCAATGTATCGTTGGTTTATTTCCATGTGGAATTTGGTCACGCATCATGTCCTCCACGACAAAAAAGCTGTCCGCTACGGCACCAAACATCCTTGCGGTGTCCTCCGGACCCAAGGCCGCGACATACATGTTCCGCGTCACCGCCATGAGGGCGGACGCCACAATAAGAGTCTCCTTAGGATCCTTTATTTCCTTTTTCGCAAGCTCTTCCACTTTGCGCATAACATCGGTAATCTTAATTACTTGTTTGTCCATTTGATTTTTTTCTTGCATTGGTTCTTGCAATCCTTTCCTGCGAACGTGCCTTCATGGTCTCGCGCCTCGTTGCATTATTATCCTTCATCGCCTCACGCGCCGTGGCCATATTATCCCTAAGCATTTGGTTGGCCTCAGCCGTTTTAGCCTTGTCAATATCAGAGGAAGCTTTCATTATATCAATGCTTGTTTGTGATTCAAGTTTATCACGCTCAAGATCCAATTTTTCAGCTTCAACCATCATATCAGTTTGTGTCTTTTGGGAATCACGTTGCTGGTTAGTCATAACTTCCATAGCACGCAAATCAATTTCTTGTTGTTTTAGTCGTACAAGTGGATCGTCCTGCTTCATTCCCATACGTTTTTCTTCTTCCTTGGCAATCTGTTCAATTACCTGCGCTTCAATTTCAGACTGTTTTTTTGCCATTTGATTATTTAATTGTGCTGACTGTTGCTGTAATTGAGGATTCTGTTGTCCTTGCCCTTGCTGTTCCATTTGTTTTAGCTGTTGCAGTTGTTGGGCGAATTCTTTTTGAATCATTTCCCCAGCTAATATTGCAACATGCTCGAAAACATGCGACTGCATCATCGCATAGAGCTGCGGATTAATTTGAACCATACGCGTAAACATGAAATCACCGTGTGCTTTCATATGCGATTGGTGATCCTGCATTGGAAATGCTTTTGGATTTTGTCCTTTCATCGCCATTGAATTCTCCATCGCCGGGCTCATTGGTTCCGGTTCATCGGGGTTTGGTTTAAGTATTGAATCAATATTGTCAACATTCAACGCCTGATAAACCCTTCTGTATGCCTCACGCATATCATGCAATTGTGGAGCTGCACCAGCCATTTGTAATTGAGTTTGTGCCAACATGACACGCTGCGACATGGAAAAAATATTAGGATCTGAAACTGGAATAATATCAACACGCTCGTCAAAGTCCTGTTGCTTGATCATCCTGTTTCCGCCTACAACAAAATACGGATATTCCGGTGGAAGATAAAGCTGGAATATTCTAGCGAGCATAGTAAATTCCATTCGTTGCGCACAATGAAGGCGCTTGTGAATTGCTGACATTACCTTTGTTCCTCGCTCTAATAGCGCGAGTGTTGTCCCAACAGGATTCTGCTCGTTTCCTTCCCCCATCTTCATGTCTGCAATCGCTGCAAAAGATTTTCCTGCATCAACCGCAAATCCTAAAAGGGCAAATAAAACCTGTGATGGTTCCTTAAAAGGAAGTGGTAATAATGATTCCTTGATTGAAATTCCTGTTACATCAACATCCCTAAATTCCCCTGGTTGCAAAGGTTGATCATGGTCGCGTATGCGCATGCCACGTGCCTTAAAACCTGCCGGAAGGTTCGCGAGTGTACCAGCATCAATTAATTGCCGCAAAACACTTGTTGCTGTTCGCGATAACCCTCCAAGCATGTGTATTAGACCAAAGCCGTAAAACCCTAGTCCTGGGAGGAATTTGTAATGTACAAAGTATTGTATTTTTGCAAAATTTGGATCATTCTGATTCCAATTTCGTCGTATGGATAAAATAGTTTGGGAATACTGATCCAATGTTACAATGTAAGGAAGCTTAACTCCACTAGTATCCTCAAATCCTGGAACATCCAAATTGGCATGCATCTCAAGAAGAGTATACATATTATCTTCACTTGAAGTTCCTTTCTGCGATCCTTCAAGCTCGCTAACTTTTTCATTAACATCAGTTGCATCAACAAAACCATCTCTAATTTCTATGTCCCTATAAAACCCACTCACTTGATTTTTAATCAAGTCGTTCTTTGTTATTTTTATGATATGCGTAATACGGTCTGCCGTATCCATATCCGTTGCAAAATAATTAATAACCAAGTCTTCACTGGACACAAATTTGGCAACTGCTCTTTTTAAAAGTCCGTCATAATAGACTTTCTTGAATGCAGACCCTGAGAGTGGCAGATAGAAAAGCAATTGATCCATGTCCGGATCATATTCCCTCATCACCTGCGTAATCTGATAATTCATAAATTCTTTAACTCTTTCAGATTGTTGCTCTATTTCAGGGGTTGAATCCCCTACAATTTGTGTCCTCACGGGGCCATCCGGCGGAAGTAATTCCTTGTACGCTTGGGCTTGGAATTGCGTCACGGATTCCGATAAGAGAGGGTGAACGACCCCTGAGGAACCTTCAAAAGGTTCAGTACGCTCTTCGTACTTGAACCCTAACATGTCTAAACCTTTAATGTATGTATCTTCCCAGTCTTTCCTGGTATGCTTGTCGCTTTCAAAATTTCCTACTAATTCAGAAGCTAATCTCTTTAAATCTGTTTCTTCTATGTAATCGGCAAGATTTCCGTCAAATGGAATCTGGCTTTGGTCAACGGGTGCATTTGGATCAAAATTAACTTCTGCACCTCCATCGGGCATATCTGTCAATTCTACATTTGGATCTGTATTTTCTACAGGCTGAGGTGGGGATATTTCAACTCCTTCCTCTTCAATCTCCAGTGCGCCCTGCAAAGCTTGCATTGCCTTATCAATATTGTCATTTGGGTTTATTGCCATAATTACTCCCTATAGTAGTGGTGGTGCCACTTCTGTAAATACCTCTCTTACTAGACCACCTTTATAATACGCAGACTGCCCTTTGTCAATCTGTTCTATGGCCTCTTTGATTGGCTCCTTCGCCTTGCCTCTTGTTATCAAAAGAACGGGGACATCACCCCATGTTCTTCCTTGGCTTGGTTTATCTACTCTTCCTGATTCAGCGTGTTCCTTGATTGCCGTCAATGATAATTTTGCCTTGGAGTCACGCGCAACTTCTCCCAGTGCATCCTTCAAAATAACTTCCTTGAAGGAAGCAGGAACAGAAGGATCCGGAAGACCCCAGTTCCCGTAGAACCCAAAATGACCTTGAAAATCCTTTCCACTCTGTCCTGACATTTTTCTAGTCTTGATCCATGCATTCGCGACGCCAATCCCGTCATAGCCGTTTTCACGCGCCATCTTCAAGACATACTTGATGACGAATTTTGCGTAGTCCTTGGAATTCTTGAAAGGTCCTTCAGTCACCTCTCCTTCACCACCTCTCGCTGCTTTCAAGTCTTTTATTATTTTATCCTGTTCTTCAATTTCCTTCATGTAGGAATCACGCGAAACGTTCAAGTCATCAATTAAATCCTGTCTCATTGTAATCTCTTCCGGCGTCCGTCCGCGTGTTTCCGACGCTTGCGCCTTTTCAAGATTTTTCTGTATGTTTTTTAAAGCTTTCTTTGCATCTTTGTTCAAGGCAACCATTTCTTCCAGTTCCTTGTTCACAGGTGTTACGCGGTCTTTTCGCGGTGCGTATGATTTTCCTCCGTGGTGCACGCCTTGGTGCATATCGGACTGAATTTCCTCAATGAATAGAATTTTCCTTCCTGCCTCATCAATCCTGTCCGAGATCCTTGCATGAACGAATCCTCCTTCCGCATCCTTTCCTAAATTGAATTCATGGTTGGGTTTAAATTTTTTCTCCCCTTGTCTTAGCTTTCCGCCTTCAAAAGTAAAGACTAGTTCATTATGGTTGTATCCACCTGCCATTACTTGATCCCCTTCATGCTGTGGCTGTCCTCGGACATTGTACTGCACTCCACGCTTGCTGAATATATCCGCAAGGTTATTTCCTAGCTTAACAACCTCAAAAGGAAGATTAGGATGCTTGATTTGATCCACACCCTTTCCTATGACATCATCAACACCATAACGGTCCTTATAGAGTGCATTCAGCTTTGCAACGGCATTTTCAACCATTTCAGCTTCAAAAATACCTCTAGCTTCAGCCTGTTTTGAGCCAGGAGTGTCCTTCGCCTTGGATCTTACAAAACCAATGATATCCTTAACGGATCTTAAAAAACCCTCAAATCCAACGTCAAAATCGGCACGTGGATAGTCCAGGTAGTATTTGGCCCCTTCTATGTCCTCATGGTAAGCTTTTCCTTTAATTTTCCTTGCAACAGGAACTAACGTCCTTTCCAAATACTGCAATCCGTCAAAGAAATTACGGTTTCCAAGGAGATGAACCCTGATTTTAGGGACTATTTCGTCAAATTCCTTTAGAAAATCATTTTTTGATACTCTAACAGTATCATCCCCAAACAAGAATCCACCTTCGGGAATCTTGATTGGTTTTCCGTCTTTTCCTACGCTATTTTTTGTAAGCAGCAATGACGTATCGCCGAGCTCCTTATATCCTATATTTCTGCTAAGAAGGTATTCCAGCCAGTTTTTCTTGGGGGCCATCTCGAATGGAGCCTCCTCAATCGCCTTTCTTGACTTCCAGTAGAGTGCCCCCTCCGTTTTTTCCGGTAATTTTGTAGCTCCAAGCGTTTGAGCCGCCTGTTTTTGCTGTTTTTGGACAAATTTGTTCGCAGACCCTTGATCCTTGAATGTCTTTATGACATCAAACTTTAAATTGGGGTTTTTTACCCATTTATCCTTAACTTTTATTTTTCTGTCGCCATAAATGGTTCCAACTTCCCATACATTTTTAGCCTTATTGAATATTGAGGATAATTTTCCTTTTACCCCTTCAATTCTAGGGACAATTTCAGCTACTTTGGAGAATACGGGTGGAATATTGTCCTTGAGGAATTTTCCAACTGCCTTGACGGGCTCTCGAATGAAATATTGCCCAACTTTTCCTCCTCCGGCATAGCCGTGGAGTCCGCCGCGTGAATTTAAAGTTTTCATTTCGTCTTCCCCTACTATTGATTTTATTAGTTCAAGTGATTTTTTTAATTTTTCTGCCTGTGGCTGATGATATATATCAATATCCCCACGATATTTAGGATCAGCTGTTTCCTTCATCATATGAATTCGTTTTATTTCATCTAATTGTTCTCGTACATTTTTAATGATTTTCTTATAGTTATCCATTTCCTTGCTTCCAGTAATATATTGCTCACCGGCAACAAAACCATGAGGAGCTTCTATTTTTGAATAAAGCATATTCTCCAACATATCAGCAAAAGCATCATATTCATTGTATGGAATATTCTCGTAGTATTTTCCAAGATCTTCATCCAATAATAATTCCTTGTTAATATTTCCTGGATGATAATCGAATATTCCTTCTTCATGCTTTCTTAATGCTGTTGGGGTATGCATCCAATCCGGTAAATATTTCTTAAGCGGATCAGTATGCTCTTTTAAAAGGTCTTGCATTTTCTTTACCCATATAGATTCATCTATTGGATCCATAAGGTATCCTAAGATCTTTGATATATTTCCGCCTTTTGTATATCCACCACTAGCCATGTGCACCATTTCTGATTCTGTCAACTTCGGAACGACATCTTCCATTACATTATACTTTATATCATTCATTTTGTCAAATTACTCCGCTAGAGCCTCTATCTCCTTTTTCTCCTGCTGTCCTTCCTGAAGCCATTTATAGATACGGTATGCATCCCACGCTGTCAAGCCTGCTGCCGCAGTCCATCCAACTGGTCCGGCAAGACTTCCAGCTCCAAACTTAGCCGCTGCTGAAGGGGTGAGTTTTTTTAGAATCTGTCCTGGAATTCCCTTGCTCCAGTTCGTCCAATGCAGTTTCATTAACTCCTTAGGATTTCTCCATAAGGATTTTTTCCAGTTGGACCAGCTGAACGGACCTTTTTTACTCATCGTCAGCGGAAACGCTTCCGAAATAATTTTTGCAACTGCCGGACTTCCAAACTTTCGAATAAGCGCACCAATGCCATAAGCAGACGCCATACCAACAGGGAGTCCAACCCCCAGTCCGCCAGCTAGTTCATTTAATAATTTTTCAGGGCGTCCTGTCTGCGCACTCCACTCTTCAACGTTTTTGGCGTAGGCATCCATTGGAGCCGTAAGGGTGTGCCAGAATCCTCCGACAGGTCCGTGCACTCCAGGAATGTTTCCTTCCCCGTAAGCTTTCCACCATTCACCTTCATCGAGCCCTAACTGCTTTAATACTTCCTTCCATGTTTTTACCTTGTCATATCCGTAAGGAGCAACTTCCTTGTGCTCGCGCCGTTGCTTGAGGATGTGGGGCTCATTGGCCCATTGCTCCTCGGTCACTGGGGTATCCTGATAGCCTTCTGTTTCAGGGTTCCAATAGGAATAATTCCTGAACGGAATGTAGTCCCCCTTGTAGTCCTTTCCGTGCTTCTTGCGCATGGCCTCTTTCCAAATCTCCTGCTGTTCCTTCGTCAGTTTATTCCAGTCACGCGTGTATTTCTTTCCCTTAAAATCTCCAGTAATCCATTCCACGACATCGCCGTACTCGCCACCTTCTTGAAGCGCCGCGATTCCTCCGCGTGCGTTCTTGGGTAGGTCATCTTCAGGAAATACGCTTCTATATTTAATTGCTTTTTTCATTGCACTTAAAATTTCTTTAAAAGTATGCACTGTCGAATATGCACTTCCTAATGCGTTCCTGAGGTCTTCTTGTTCAATTCCTAATTTAGATAAATCATCACCTACTCCACTAAATTTTGGATATTTTTCCATCGCTGTTTCCATTATGTCAGGATAATAATGTTTTCCAGCCTCCATTCCAGCGTCAACTTGGTCCACATGCATTAAAGTGCCCTTAATAGAATCTTTTATTTTTGGATGAAAAAAGAATTCATCACCCACGCTCAATCTAATCCAGTTCGCGACGTCTCTTGTATATCCTTTCGGGTCATCTCCAATCACAGGGCCTTCTATTCCCGTCTCTTCGCTGAACTTGTTAATCAAGTCATCCATCATGTCCCTGATGAATGAAACTTTTATCTTGGGCTTGAACGCTCCTCCCCCTCCGAATTTTTTCTTGGGAGGCAATTCTCCAAAGATGTTTTCAAATTGCTTGTCAAACTGAAGGTTTTCCATGTCTTTCAAAAATTCAGTTTGTTTTGCACCTGGTCCCTCGAGCCCTGACTCCTTGATGAGCATTTGAGGAAGGATTGTTTCCCTAAGCTGCAACAGCTGATCATAGTCCATCCAGTCCATGATGCTTTCTTCTTTCTGAAGCTTACTCATAATTTCCTTTACCGCATCGTTCTCCTTGAGTCGTGATGTAAGGTCCTTGATGTATGGCTTGTCTAGAATTTGCAATAAAGCACGGTCGAGCGAAAGCTCACCTAATAAATTTTTTAGATATAATTTTTTAATGGTAGCCATTAATAGTATTCCCTCTCCGTTTTAACTATTGGCTCATCTTTAAAATCGTCACTCAATCCAACATAATAGCCCTGGCGGTAACGCATTAAAGCCTGCGTGGTTGAATCAACATAGTCATCATGATCACCGAAGGGAAATGCCGCGCATTCCTCGATTACTTCCTCGGCAAAAGTTTTTTTGGGCGCCCATATCGTCCCCGCTTCGAAAAGCGGTGCCACGCTGTTTACCCTCGTATGTTTATCATTTCCTTTCGAGGGTGTAAAGTTTATAACAGGTATTCCCATCTTTTGCAACTCATGAGTTAGGGGTAGTCCAGAAGCCTTTGCCTCTATCAAAACCACCTCAGGTTCCCAGTATTTATACTCCTCCATTGCCTTCTTTTTAAGTTCCGGAAAGTTCCACCTATCCCTTTTTGCATCAAGAAGAATCAACGCCTCATTGCTTTCGTCATCCGGCTTGAAAACTCCCCACGTGGTAATTGCCGAATAGTCGGCCGTCTCCTTTTTGGAGAATGCCGTGTCATAGGACTGTATAATCAATTTAAGATTTGGAATCTTTTCTCCTTCCCATATTTTCCACCATTCACGCTTGATAAGCGCACCCTCCTCGGAGGTTGGTGCCTGCATCCACTGTGCGTTCCATTTGGTTAGTGGGATGGACGCTTTCACTTTCATGAGGTTGTCCATGTCCCAGAAATTTCCCCACATCGGCTTTTCGTTCAAAATGGCAGGAAACTCGACAACTTCCCATTGGTCTGCCATCGCTTCCTTTCCTTGGGCCTCGAGCAATCGGCTGGTGAGATCCTTCACCGACCAACGCGTCATGACTAGCACAATTGCGCCGTTAGGCTGCAAACGCTGCCTAGGGCCAGAAGTATACCACTCGTAATGAGAATCAAGGATATGAGGAGATAGCGCATCTTGTTCACTGTGAGGATCATCAATAACAAGCAAATCAGCACCACGGCCGGTAATTGCGCCACCAACACCAGCAGCAAAATACTCCCCACCATGATTTGACTCCCAACGTCCAGCAGCTTTAGAATCAGCCGCAAGATGGACATCAGGGAAAATTTTCGCATATTCATCGGATTCCAGTAAATTTTTTGTTTTTCGACCAAAACGGATCGATAATTCGCCCGTATGGGTCGTTTGTATCAGTTTTGCCTTCGGGTGTCTACCCATGAAGAATGCAGGAAACAAATGAGACGCAAATTCGGATTTTGTGTGTCTTGGGGGCATATTTACGATTAAACGCTTCAATTCGCCCCTTGCGACGCGATTTAGCTTCTCCGCATAGATTTTATGGTGATATCCTTGGATAAAATCGGGCCAAACCTCTTTTACAAAGCTTAAAAAGTCATTTTGGGCTTTTTCTTGCTTCTCGGCCAATGCTTTTCTCAAAATAAGCTTGAGAGTGTTGGTATCCAATGATTCTATATTCGAAAACGTTTCCATTTTTTAAAAATTTTTTAGATAGGGTACCTTATATCATATTCAAAACAAATTTTCAACAGATTGTCACTGTCAAACAGTGTTGAAGTATTTTCAAAGCATGCTTTTCATAAAAGGGGGGGATGGGGGGTCTAGGAGGTTGATTGGAGAGGATAGGTCCGTCCTGTGGATAAGTAGAGGTAGTTTGAGGGATCGCGCCGAGCGGAGCGAGGCGCATAAGTATCCCGGGCGCGAAGTTATCCACAGGTTATTAACAGGTTATCCCGGTCGAGTTATCCACAGGATATCCACATAGTTATACATGAAATCTTAATATTATCTAAATTAACTATATAAACTGTCATTAATTAGTTTAATGTAATACTTGTTTATTTAACAAGAATTAGAATCGAGGATAAAATGAATAAACAACAACTAATAAGAAAAGTCAAAACTAACACATTTAGGGTTAAGTTTGACAATGCACGAAACGAAACTAAAACTGTTCGTTGTGCAATTCTTGGTGGTTTAATGAAGCATAAGCAACTTGACCCAACTGCACCAACAAAACAATATCAAGGTCAAAACATATTACTTTATAATGTTTTAACTAATCATTGGTTTGTAGTTAATGCAGGTAGGATTTTAGAGCTTAATATTCATAAACACCATAAAGCTATTAATAGATATGGAGTGTTTAATGCCTAAAGGTAAAGAACTCATAACTGTTAATAATACTAATATTACTCCACTAATCACAGAATTAGTGGAGTATGTTAAAACTCAAAAAGCCATTGAAGGTGTAGAACTTGAGGATTTATTAAAAATGCCTAAAGCGACACACCCAGACTGGAAAATCATTTGTGGTGTTCTGTGTAATGCTGTAGTTGAATGGTGTGCAATGAATAAAACGGAAGGTGGAAAAGATTTATTAGTGCATCTACAAAATGACATAGGTTATGTTTTGAAAAGACTAGGTTTAACAGAATAATCAACCTCGATTGATTGAAAAGGGCGATAGCAATATCGCCCTTTTTTTATGCCCAAAATTCCAGCATCTCCTGAAGTCCTGCGACCCCGGGCGATTCCAACCAGTAATCATCTCATCTTTCTAATGGAGTTTGGGGAGTTTGGGGAGTTTCGCCGTTCAGCAGGCGGTCCCGGGAAACTTCGTGTCAAGTTGACATCTCGAACTTCTTCGGTAATGGGGAGTTTGGGGAGTTTTAACGCCGGGCGCGCCCGGTGCCTGTGGATAACCTGTGGATAAACCCTTAATACTTTGTGTATAAGGGAGTTTGGGGAGTTTCATTATGAAATGCCTTTAAGTTATTATCACTTTAATAACACCACCCCAAACCCTATATTTATGCTCTTTAATAGTGGTCGGCGTTGACCGATTGCTTCACTATCGAGGGAAGATACTATGTATCGCCTCTAGGTCAGTTTCTTAACTGTTCCGCAAAACGAGAAACAGAAGGGCTTCCAAGGAATTATTACAAGTGTGCCAACCTTCTATTTCTAATCTCTTTATACAACGAATCCAAATTCAAGGCAATAGTTATTTGAACTTTCTTGTGGATAACTATTATCCTGAACTGGAACGCCCGGCGCGCGATCCCGGCAACTCACAGCTCACCCCTCGGACCAATATACTTGGGTCACATTCTTCAGGGAGTTCTGGGGAGTTTTAAAGCAGGTGCTGCAGCGTCAGGTATATAAAATAGCAAATAATGGCTATTTTCAGCGGTATTAGTAGTGTAAATAAATGTTCCATATTTCTAGGAGCTATTATATCACATTCCAGGATGGAAGTCAATGGAAGAAATGGCGGAAATCTAGGAAATTTAAGCTTGACACTCGGCGCGCGCAGCGCCCGGTGCCCGGGAAGTTATCCACAGGTTATCCACACCTTTGGGCAATTAACCCTTGACAGGGAGTTTCGGAGTTTTGCGAACTTTCTATTCGTTGCAGTGAACTCCTACT
>Ga0208315_1001655_pt1 | contig 10899 bp, 5 predicted proteins | sample MalvireepMed_215_FD_184239 | JGI IMG/M metagenome (GOLD analysis project Ga0208315, IMG submission 184239) | Marine viral communities from the Global Malaspina Expedition - Malaspina viral metaG DeepMed_215 (SPAdes) (version 2) | ecosystem: Environmental > Aquatic > Marine > Oceanic | place... | reverse complement strand
TACCTGATTTAGTCGTGACACTCGACGTACCAACATGATATCCCTCGACTGTGGGAACCTTTTTGTAACCAAGCCTTCTGTATGCTTCTAATCTATGTCTACCGTCTGAAAGATATTTTGAGGGACTAACAACAATTGGAGGCAACTTCTCACCACTTCTTATGTATTGCATCAGCTTACTAACATGCGAATCTGCCGCATCGGTACTCGGGTATTCATCAATACCTTCTTGTATGATATCTTTTATGGAGGTTTGTTTTATTGCTGGTGTCTTTGGTCCGCTTACACCCTTGGGCTTACCCATTGTACCCATAGCAATCATTTCTAGGTACGCAGGATTCATTTCTTCCTTTAGTCCCATTTTCAATAGCTTGGGATTTTTAGTCGGGACCATCTTTTGTGGGGGCTTAAGGAACTCTAACGCAGATAACGCTGCAACATTTTGTATGCCCATAGGTTGTCCAGTTTGTTCCTCACGTTCAGTCCACCGTCCTTTAAGTAGCTCTAAGAGCATACCTAAAAAACTATCACTCTGTGGTGTAACTGCTCCGTTAGGCGATGTCACTGCTCCATTAGGCATATTTTTTACCTACGCGTTTCTCTCTACGTTCCGCAACCTTACGAAGTATCTCTCCATAGGACAGCTCTTCAGTGGTGAGACCAAATGATTTCCACCTACGTTCTTTGTCAGTGTAGTAGCCCATATTCCTGTACGCCTTATTCCAAAGCTCCCATTTTTTCTCACCTTCTTCACGTACCTTTATGGCTTTCTCTCTCTTACCTTTGCCAGCAAGTTCCTGTGACTCTATAAATAGGTCAAGGATTTCATGTCGCCTTACGCCCTTGAGTTGCAGAATACGGTTCTTCTTCTGCTCTTCTGGTTGTATTCTCTTGGCGGCTTCTTTTGTAAGTGTACCGAATACACCTGCGACTCTCATAACACTCCTGTGGGAAGCTTCACCTAGACCGTATCCTTCCTGCAGGTCCTTCTCGAAAGCGAGTACAGCACTATATATCTTTGCTGTATCAGATAGTTGTACTGGAGTAACAAGAAATCCAAGACTTCTGACATGTGATTCTGAAGCTATTATATCAGTAGCCACACCAAATGCGCCTACTGCAGCTATATTGTTAATTACAGCCCTAGCTCCAACATCATCCCTGTAATGAGGCTCACCACTTAATAACTCTCTTATCTCGTTCTTTGCCCATATGACACCTGCTCCACCTGCCATACCTCCCATAGCCATACGAATTGTTGGAAGTACGTTGCCACGTTTATAGTCTTTCCACATTAAATCTTTAGAATAGTAAAACTGCCTGAGTCCAAATCTTTTAAATGTTACCAGAGGTCTTCCTTGTGGACTATTGAAAAATTGTGGGTCCTTGAGAACACTCTTCTGCAATTGAGAATCACGTGCAAACTTTACCATACCCTTGGTAATAGTTTCCTCGGTCATTTTCTTTTTGTAGTCTATGTTCAAGTCCTTAAGCTTTTCTCTAGCCCAATCTCTTTTACTAAATGTCTTACCACCAACCTTGAACGTGCGTTCAGTCTTAGCATTAGCCTGTTTAATTAGTTTAGGAATCCAATCCGCTGCGGTGGAAGCTGCAAGCCAGTTATTAATTTTGTTGATAGTTTGGAAACCAGAGAAGAATGTAATTTTATCTGCTACCTTGGACAGGTAAGAATCATGCCTTTGTCCAAACATTTGTTTATTAACATTATAGTTAATAGCACCAGATGTGCGTACAAACTTACGACGACTCTCGGTAGCACCTTTAATTGCGGACCTAAAGAAGTTCATATATCCAGCATCTGCTATGGTAGATATCAGAGACTGTGTAATATTGGGAATCGTAGCAAGACCAAGACCAATCTTAGTTCCTACAGAGAATGACATCCACTCATCTAGAAACTTCTTAGTAAGGGGAGAGTAGCCCTTATCTGGATTAAGCTCCACGATACCAGTAAGCTGGTCAAACATTTCTGTTGCCATTCTAGCGGCTTTCGGGTCTCGCCTCTCAAGTTCCTTTATCCTGCCAAGCATCTTCTCACCTTTCGGTCCGAAGTTCTCTACATATGCTACACGCCTTGCTAGCTTGGTAGCATATCTGTGCAATACTACATCTGCACGTCTTTCATAGAAACCAGACGGTAACTCAGCTTTTCTAGACTTCTCAATATTGCCAAAGGATATGAACTTATCTCTGAATGACATCTCCCTGAGTCTGTGAACAGCTTGAAATGTTGTACTTATTCCATTACCCTGAGTATTAATCAAGTGTTCTATTGCGTCTTTAGTATAACGATGTAATTTTCCTTTTTTCTGTTTTGAAAGGTTCTCGATAATAGCACTAAGCTTTTTAAAGTCACCAGCGGATAAGGCTTTCTTTGCGACCTTCTGGTCAAATGCTAGATGTTCAATCTTGGAAAGCTTTGCTATTTTATATGTATCATCAAATATAATATTAGCAACATCCTCACGCATTATGCGAGGAAAGTAGTTACCAATCCTTTTCTGTACCTCCACACCCTTATCGGCAAGTGGCTTTACAAATTCATCATAGAGTCCGTTCATAATCTTATTGAACTCTGTCTGTGTCCTAGGGTCTTCCATAGCGTCAGCAATCTTCTCTGCGTGACGTCTCTGTGCGCCGGGTCGAAATGTCATAAATGGAAGATGGATACCAGCCTCTCTCAATCTTTCGTATATCGTTCCTTCGATGTTCTTCTCCGTTGATAAGTAATTATCAACACTGGATGTCACATCCTTACCGGTCCTAGTCCTGTTGAGTGTCTTCTCAACGGGCTTGAGAGCGTCTGAAAGTGGATTAGAAAAGAATCCCTCTTTAGGAATCTCAGCAATATTGGCTTTGATTGCAGCCATACGCTTCTGCGTATTGGCAACATCACGTTCAAATCTTAATCTTTCTATAATCTTCTCAAGGCTTTTGTTTGACAGTCGTTCAAGACGTACTTGCTTGCTTGTACCTAAAGCAGTACTTTTTATTTTGGCAATGTCTGCCTGTTGCATACCATATTTACGTAGTGTTTTTTCCATACGCTTGATAGCACTGATTCTATACTTCTTAAGATTAACCTTTTTAATCCTTGTGGGTGCTTTTTTACCGAGTATGGAATCAAACACAGTTTCAAGAAGTTGTTGCTGCGAACCCCAAGCCTTATTACGTGACCTTACTTTTGCTAAATTCTCAGCAAGACCTCCCATCATATTCTTGTAAAACGGAGCAAGCTCTCTTATAGGTAATCTTTCTGTTAAAGCATATTCAGCGAAAGCCCTAGAAAAGAAGTTAGCAGGATTCTTACTTAAAGTCTTAGCTTCCTTCGCAGTGGCACCACCTTCTCTGAAGTATTTTTCTAAAGCTGAAATTCTAGTTACAACATCCTTACCACCTTTGGAGCTAATCACGTAATCTACTTTCTCGGTCTTCATAGCCCTAAACATCTCACGAACAGCATTGGTTTGTACTGTTGTCAATCCTTTGAACCACGTATGAGCACCGAATGTCTCTAAAAATGTGTTCATTACGTTTGCATTCTTATCGAAACTCTTGCCCTGCTTAATACCTTCTCCACGTAGTTTCTCTGCAAGCTTCGCACGAATCCTTATTCTTGGACCTTTTTCCTTAGTGCGTCCACCTTTTAATGTATATTTAGCACGGGGTTTCTTTAATTGACGTGAAAGCTCAACACGCAGACCTTTAATTGTCTTCTCATCCACACCCTTGAGTGTTTCCATAATTATCTGTGCCTGCTCCGCAAAGATTGTAGGCTCTTTACCACGAGTGAGTGTTTCTAGGTCCTGTGCAAGACTTTTGTGACTTGCACTCTTCTTGGCGAAGTTTGTAAAACTTATAACCCCGGATGCCTCCCTGACGCCAGCCTTGAAACGCACGTGTGTATCGTAGAATCGATTTTCAAGCATGGGCTTTAGGGCCCTGCCTGATGCTACATCATAGAGAGGTATCATATTCTTTTTAGTCTCTGGGTCCTTAAAGACCTTTCCTATAATAACCTCACGCCTGCCACCTTTGGGAGTGCGACCAAGTTTAGAATACCATATCTCAGCAAGTCTTGGTAGTTTATCACCACGTTCCTGAGCTTTCTTACGAGCAGCTAGTATCTTCTCAGGCTCTGAACGCTGTATAAGTACCTTCTTTCTCTTCTTCCTGACTTCCTTACGAGCTTCCTTTGCGATGACCTCTGGAGTTAGGCCACCGGCTTCAATTTTCTTATCACCAATATACTTAATAGCGTTATAGGTTCTTTTGGTCATACCAAGACCCTTGCCCGCTGCCTTCAACCCAAGGACCATACCCGCTGCACCTACTACATCATTTGGATTAGGTACACGTGCTTCGGATACTGGTATAGCCACACCTAACGTGGCAATCTCTGCCGCTGTCTTAGGAACAGCCTTTACTCCCTTGCTTGTAAGATATCCTCCAACACCACCCATAGAAGCGCCGAGAAAAGAGCCAGCAGCTGTAGACTTGAGAACCTCTGTGAGGTCCACTTCGCCTTTCTCTGCCTGTTGCTCAATACCGCTGTGCAGGCCATCATAAAATCCAAGCATAGTCGCATCTGTAACACCGCGATTAATAGCTTGAATTTTGGCTTTGGCTGCTCCCAACGTCGCTGCCCTTTCTGCAACTCGTGGTGCTACTTTACCAGTTATTAGCTTCTTAACAACTGGCTTTGCAAACGTAGCTCCAACCTTACTTCCCACTCCAAACGTAGCAAGGTCAAGTGGCATTACCATAGAAAATATTTTTGCTGCTATATCTTCTACGATATTGGGGTCATACCTACTAAGGTCAAAAGGCTTTTCGCCTTTCATAATAGTATGAGCGAGTCCTGTAATGGACTCGTTATATGCGTCTTTTAAAAAATCGGGAAGGTGGTCAGTCCAACTATCTACATCCCTACTGGGTGCAGTAGTAGCTAAATACCGCAGCGATGCATCATCACGTCTACCTTGTCTATCCGGACCTATTAAGTTGCTCGGAGGTGTGAGATGTGGAAAAAGTACTCCTCTGTCATTATCTGGCATTTTTTAAGGGAATACTCTTTCTGGAGGAGAAAGTTCTGGATGGGTTGTTCTCATATATTCAAAGAAATTATCAACCTTTGTTATTTCTCTAGTAATCTTTTGAAGGAGCTTGATAAAATGAAGTTTTTCATACTGTCCTGTATTAGGATTTCTTATCTGTTGCTGTATCTTATCACGCATAGCTAACATCTTAGCCATTCCAGCATCTCTCTGGTTTAAAGAATTAACAAGTGTGGTTTTAATTTCCTTTTGAACATCATTGTCCAAACCTTTCTTATATTTGTTGATATTCTGCTTAAAGCCGGCAGTGGCACCATCCATAGTATCATGGATTTCTTGTGATATACCTGCATATTCTCTTACAATATTAGGAACGTAAGAATGTTCATCTAAAGGATACTCCTTGCCTTTCGGGTCTTTAATGTCCTGTAAGTACGATATATTATGAATATATTCACCCATTGCTCCACTAGAACCTTTGGCGGGTATACCATCTTCAATCTTAACCTGTATTCTTTCCTCTAGTTCTTTTCCAAACTCAGCTATAGTTTTTATTTTTTTAGGGTCTTTAGGGTCTTCATCTAAAGGTGGGTCCTTCTTAATTCCCAGCCCTGCTGCCTGCCATTGCGCACTCGTCAAAATGCTACTAACTTTTCCATTAGTATAAATTGCTTTTGCGTCACCAGACTCTAGAAGACCATGTATATAAGCTCTTGCATCAGGTGTGTCTCTTTCAATTTTACCTGTTGCGAAACTTGGTTTAACCATTTTAATCCAAGTACCTATTGCATCGTCTAATTGTTCAGGTCCGTATTCATAATCAAGAAGCGTAGATTTATTACGAGTATGTGATGGTAAAAAAGCTGATGGATTGTTTCTAAGGTTACTTCTTTCGTCTAGAAGATTTGCCTTTTGGTCATACAGTTGTTTCAGTACACCAGTTGGCTCACCAGTCTCGTCGTCTCTAAAAGTACCTCGTCCTTCATACTCTATTATAGATTCAGCAAGTTGAGCCTCTGTAGCAGACATACTTTTTAATTCATCCTGTAAAAATATTCTTTGTACAGCCGTCAAATTAGCAAAATTTCTGTTCTCATAATTTAGAAGTATATTTCTATCGTTGTCGTCAGCATAATTTGTCCAATCAGCAGTATTTAATAGGTCACTTATCTCCCCAACACCTCTTGTTACTTCAAGTACCTTTGCATTAACTCTATTTTCTCCTGCTTTTCGTGTACGTCCCGAATCAATCTCTCCCTTATAACGGTCTGCGTCTTGCATTCTATTTGCATTTTCAAAATCTTTCAGAGAGCCAGCTAAAAGAGTAGAAGCATGCTCAATCTTTCCTTGACTGAGTGCACTCCTAATAAAATTACCAGCCCTATCTGCTCTTGCCTTATTCTCTTCAACTAACCTCTGAGCCTCCACTCTCGCGATATCAGCGTCTCTTTCAAATTGTCTGCGTAATTCATTTTGCTCTGCAACAGCTCTTCGTTTTGTCTCTTCCCCACTACGCCAGTCTCTTTCTGCTATATCACTCTGCTTCATGAACTCTCTACGACTACGTTCAGCTTCAGTCTCTGCTTTAATCTGTTGAGCACTATTAAGAAATGACATAAGATTATTAAGCGTAATCTGTTGAGGAGTAGGCGTACGACTCCTAGTGTACATTATGTCTGATAAACTTGGTACTTGATATGGTGTTGCCATTATTTACTCCTTAATTAAGCTCCGCCCGTTTCTGTCCATCCCCTATCATAGTCTTCTCCATATCCATAGCCGGGACCGGGACCTGATGGTAGTGACGGAGGAGCTGGTGGTAGGGTAGCACCATACTGGGCAAGTCCAAACATCTGTCCATATATACCCTGTAATGCACCCAGTAGCGAACTTTCAATACCACTAACGCCAGCTTGATACTGTTGTCCAATATCGTATAATCCTTGACGTTGTTGCAATCCCGTCATACCTTGTTGTATTCCCAATCCTTGTAATAGACTATCAATTCCATAAATATCTTGTTGTTGACCGAGAAAGGCTCTATCATATTCTGTGCCCAATCCACGCTGAGCTGCTCTCTCTGCTAATGTTGCCTGTCCCCGTTGTGTGCCGATTGCACCTGTTGCTGCTCTCTCTGCTAATTCTGCTTGAGAAAGTGCTGTGCCTAATCTACCAGTAATATAACCTTCATCCCCCGGTTCACCTACACCCATTTCTGTTTGATATCCAAGAGTTGCTCGCTGACCAAGTGTTCCTAATGCACGTAAAGCCGCTGTCTCCTGTAAGCCAGCACGTCGATACGCTGCACTTCCAGTTCCCGGAATTATATTTCCTTCGTCATCGAACTCAGGTCCGCCATAGGCACGTTGTGCCGAAGTTAACTGTTGACCTAAAATATCCTGTCCGTATGTTCGTTGCAAGCCAGCTTCACTTAATAATTGTGAAAGTCTACGTGCTTCCGCACCCTGTTCACCGTAAAGCTGTTCAGCTTCTGTAACTCTTCCTAATCTTTGTGCACCTGCAACATCAGCACGAGTCTGTGCTTCACCATATGCAGCTTGCCTCTGGGCTGTTGACCTTGCTGCCCTAGCTTGAGCCGCGGCAAGTCTCTGCTCGGATGTTCCTCCAGCATATGCTTGTTCTGCTTCTGCTTCTGTAAGTTGCTGTGCCAAACTTCCAAGACCGTATTCCTCTGTCTCCCTAGCCTCTTGTTCCGCAAGGCCCGCAGTTCCAAGCTGATAGACTCCCGCCTCCTGTGCGGCGGCCTGCCTACGAGCGGCTTCTCCTATTCCAAAGCCTGCGGCTGCTTCAGTCTCTTCCCGTGCAAGCCTTGCTCTTTCAAGACCATATGCCCCAGAAGCAAGTGCTTCTTCATATTCTCCACCTGCAGCACCTAACTGTTGTCCTAAAATATCTCGACGATAGGTCCCAGCTTCTTGCACACCTCTTAATTGTTCTCCTGCTGCGGCTTCTCCATAGCCCACTTCTGCCTGTTGAGCGGCAGACCTAAGTGCTGTGAGAGTCCGTTGAGTTTCAACGTCTCCAAGCTCTTCTCCTCTTTCTGCTACCATAGTCTCTAATGCTCGACCACCTCTTTGAGCCATAACCCTCTCAAGCATTGATTCTCTTCCCGCTGCAGTAAAACCAGTCTCAGCTTCTCTTTCTCTTAATGCACCTCTCTGTGTAAGTAATTCTTCTCTAGCTCGCTCTCCACCTTCTACAAATCGTCTCTTGGCAAGAGCTTCTCTGCGACCTAATCCAGCCACTGCACCCAGACGTTCTGCTTCAATCGCACCCCTCTGAGTTCCAAATCTTCCCATAGCAGTCTGAAAAGTTCTTCCAGCTGCTGCTTCTTCTCTTCCTAGTCTTTGTTGTTCTATTCCACCTGCACCAAGTCTCGATACTGCTCTTTCATACTCGGTACCAGCCCTAGCTGTCCTACCGCCAACCCTTGTTATTTCAGCAGTTTCCGCTTCTCCAGCACGAGTAGCCTGCCCTGCATACCTACCTGCTTCAGCAGCATATGCCTGTTGTGCACGTCCAACCTGACCACCGATACGTGCCTCTTCAAGCCCGAGCCTCTGGGCGGCCCTACCTGTGGCTTGTCTCAGCCTTGTGGCTTCTAAGCCCTGTGTACCATACCTTGCTTGCGCGGCTTGTGCCCGAGAAGCAATCTGAGCAGCTTCGAGAGTACGAGCAGTACCAGCCTGAGCCAATTCTGCAGCTATAGCTTGTGATTCGGCTCCACCCTCTCCGTATAAAGTCTCTTCCCTTGATAGTTGGTCTGCAATTGCTCTTGCTTCTGCACTTGTATCTCCGTACAATTCTTGCACTCTAGAAAGTTTTTCTCTCCGCGAAAGCGTCTCATATCCTTCTTTACCTTCTTCTGTACTGTATCGAGCAGCTGCACTATCATATTCATCTTGTAGTCTTTTATATTGTGGACTGTCAGTGCCATATTGAGCTTCAGCGTCAGCAAGTTGCTCACCAAGCTCATCCCTTGCAAGTTTAGTTTGGTCTTTAGCTTCCTGTTCTCTAGCTGTAATATCAGATTCTGTAATTCTTAATTCTTCGCCTACTGCATATTTTTGTCTTTCTAGCTCGTCTTTAGTAATTTTTAGTCTGTCTGCTTCCTCTATCAGTCTTCTATCTAAGGCAGCAGTGGTAATGCCGAGTCGGTCCGCTTCCTCTTTTTTTCTTTTGTCGATATCTGCGGTTGTGATATCATACCCTGTCTCTACAAATCCACGTTGTGCTTCTTGTGCAGCTATCTGCCTTTCAAGCTCGGCTCCGCGATATCCATATTCCTCAGAAAGAAATGCTTGTTCTTGTTCTTTTTGGGCTTGCAATTGTTGAAGAAGAGTCTCATAGCGTCCCATCTGGGGCTGCATAATAAACTGTTCAATAGTTTCTCGCGGAATACCCGGAAACATCTCTGAAAGATTAGCATAGAAATCATCTCCAAATAAACCTTGTTGTTGCTCTGTCAGACCAAGGCCTGAGATAAGCTCATCATAACGAGCTTGTTGTTGCTGTTGTGCAAGTATTGATTCTTGGAACATTTTCTGATAATCAAATCCACCCGTAGGGTCAAAGCCTGACATCCAGTCAAAACCGCTAAACTGGCACTGAGCAATCTCGCCAGAATATTCGTATCCCTCGCACGCTACTTCAGCGTACTGAGTTCCATCCCATTGAAATTCTACTTTAGTATTAATCCACATAGTATTAGTTCTGAAGACTTCGTGCTCGTCTAAGCATCTGATAAGGAGTTAATTGCGTATTTGGGTCAACGCGTTGATAATTTAGAAAAGTTGGTATTGGATTACTAATTCCATATGGCGTCGACATAGGCACGGGAGTAAATGATGGTCCCAGACCTATTGCCTTCATACTTTCAGCAAGATTTTTAGGTGTATCTGTCTCCACTCCTGTACCTGCCCCTGTAAAAAGACTTGATAATGCCTGCTCTTGAAGAGCGGCGGTGCCAAATTGTACGGCAAAAGCCTGTGCAACGGATTCGCTGGAAGCCTTCATAATATCTTTAGCACTTCGGATTTGAGTATTGATTTGACCAATGTCAAATCTTATTTGCTTCGTTTGGGGTTTGCGAAAATATTCTGTTTCAATATTGGCGATGTCAGCTTCATTTATTTCCTTACCTTTAAATTTTTTAGCTTTTGTATGCGAGAGTGCTTTTGATAATGCATACGCCGCCATTACAGGTGTCGCAACAGCACCAAGTGAGCTACCTAAAACAGTTTTGACAGCACCACCAGCAGCTTGTTTTGCTGCCCAGCCTGCGAGTGCCTTACCAAGAGTACCTCCAATAAATCCACCCCAAGTACTTCTTTCTTCTATTTTTGCAACTTCCCTCTGTGTACGACCTGCTTCTTTTTGTTGTGCTCGCGCAACATCTCTCTTAGCTTCTTCTTGCTGTTCTGTTTCTTTCTGATACTGAATACCAGCCCTAGACGTTCCGATGCCAGCCATAGCTGCGTTTCTAGCGTCAATCGCTCGTAACTGTGCTGAAAAAGCGTCAGCCATTACTCCATCTCCTCCCATACATTAGTTGTCACCAGTGTCGAATCTCTCTCTTCAACTGGTAAAAATTCTGTATAATATAATTTTGCTCCCAAACGAATATATAATCTCAGGTTCTTGCCGGGAACTCGTGCGTAAGCCCTTTCTCCGTCCATCATCTGAGATACTGCAGGTGGCTTATCCGAAATGGTAATAGGACGCTGTGTCATATTCCTGAGTTTTCGTTCCTGTGCCTGCATTAACTCACTCGCTTGTATACAGGTCTATATTCAATAGA
>Ga0208315_1001654_pt1 | contig 10900 bp, 21 predicted proteins | sample MalvireepMed_215_FD_184239 | JGI IMG/M metagenome (GOLD analysis project Ga0208315, IMG submission 184239) | Marine viral communities from the Global Malaspina Expedition - Malaspina viral metaG DeepMed_215 (SPAdes) (version 2) | ecosystem: Environmental > Aquatic > Marine > Oceanic | place... | reverse complement strand
CCATACCTTGCTATGTATGTCGAGATTAATTGACTTAGTCATCATACTATTATAAACCTCTGCTATCCAATTACCAAGCCTACTTTCATCTCTACGGAAAAAGTATCGAGTTTGAAGTATCCTGCTGGCTAAGTCACCAATCCAATAGAACATCCAACTGAAAAGTGTTCTCATTATTTTATTCATTATTTCTCCTTTTTCACTATATCCATTTGAAATATTTATCTATAAACTTATCATAATAACTCATATCTTCTTTTCCTATTGCATGTAGTAAGATTATTAATATTATTGGTAACATTAATATAATTGACACAATTCTCCACATACCTATTAATACATATTTCATTTTATTTCTCCTCTATTGTTGCAGACATAAAGTCTTCTGTATTATTAAGAAATTCTGGCATCTCGTCTGCCAACCAATCTCTTGCTATACATTCAGCAGCTTCTTCCAGTGTATCATACTCACCGTCCTGTATTATACTTTCAGGAACTTCATAGTGTCTATGAAATACTACATTGTATATTTTCATTTTATTTCTCCTCCTATTTCTATAATTTCAACTTCATCAAATTCAGGTTCTATCATTGTGCTTTGGGCAGTACCATATACATTTCTTTCAGTTCCATCTTTAAGTATACCCTCAAGGCTGTACTCTGCCCACTGTCCAGCTTTTAATTCATCTTCTATACTGTAATCTATCCATTCAACTCTTTGGTCAGAATAGGATACTGTCTGTCCTGTTGTAATATCTTTCATTCCTTTTATTTTTCCTTTCTTATGTAAAATAAAGTTTCTTCAAGAATTTCATAAACATCTTGATTGATTCCATCAAATCCATACCCATCTGTTCTATTAATAATTTTATTCCATTCTTCGTTTGTAACAGGGTCGTCATCGTTATATAAACTGTCTGCATCCCACCACATTACGAGCATTTCATCTTCAGGGTTATACTCTTTCATGTATTTAATTACATCTTTTGCTTTCATTTTATTTCTCCTTTTTTTTCCTATACATTCTTTGTCTTTCCATTGATGAAATATGGTTTCCATTCCACCAACCATTACCCCACCACCATCCATTACCATGCTTATTAAACATCTCAGCTTTATCTTTTATGTATTGAGGGTCTTTTAATGCTTTCCATAGTCCATCTTTGTATGGATATAGCAACGAATCCCTCTCACTCTTACTCATGGTCTATTTGCAAGGTAATAGTTCTTGTCTGTTAATCTCTTTGAATTATTTTCCTTTAGATTATCAATCATTCTATTAATATGCCTATTAAATTCATCTCTAATCATGTTTACTGCTGTTGCTGAAACTTGTAATCCATTATTATGGAATACCTTTTTTACTTTACTTACTTGTATCATCTCGTTTCTCCTTTAGAAAATAGCTATCTATCTTCTCGTTTATTTTATGTTGACTGCCAGTAGTTTTAATTTCTTTTAGAAGTTTCTCAACCTCTACTAATTGACAGTAGGTTGTGTATGCACACATCTCCATTACGTCATACCTCCACTGGTCTATATATTCTTTAACCATTTTATTTTTCCTTTAGTATTGAACTTGCGAGTGCTATGTCAGGAGTCTCGTACATCTTGCATTTATTGCCAGACACACCTATAATCACAGAGCCTGTTCTACCATAGCGGTTCTTGCCAATGACAACTTCTAGTCCGTACTCTCCAAGGGTGGATTCTCTTTCGAGGTATCTCCACTCATAGTACATGAATAGTATCATCTCTGCATCCTGCTCAATGCTACCGCTTTCACGTAAGTCAGAGGGAAGGGGTCTCTTATTAGTACGCTCTTCACATTTTCGGTTGAGCTGAGACAGGAGCAGTGCACACATATTATTATTCTTACATGCCCACTTATATTGCTTCATTATACTATCTATCTTTAGCCTATTATCATCTATACCCTTAACATTGATAAGACCTATATAGTCATCTACTACTACATCAGGCTTATGCTTACGTATCTCACGCATAGAACCTGATATGTCCATTATATTATCATACATTATTAAATTTTTATACTTGTTACGTATTACTTCTACTATCTTTTTTAATTCTTCTTTATGTGCCTTAGTATATGTACCAGCTCTGAACACATCATAGGTTATATTCTTAGACTCCATCACCATAAATTTTTTCATCATCTCTATATTGCTCATTTCACGATTCATTACCAATACTTTATATCCCTGCTCTATAAGATTACTTACTACATTAATCATCATTGTTGATTTGAAATGTCCTGGTCTTCCAGCAATAATAGAAATCTCTCCCCTTGTCATACCACCTACCATTTTATCTACTCCATCTATGCCGAATGGAATTATATTATCTTTAGCATAGAGGTTCTCTACCGTATTAAGTATTAAGTCATCAAGTACGAAGTTATCGAATGTCTTTAAATCTAGTGCATTACCAATACTGTTGTATAGTTCTTCGAGGTGGTGCATTGCACTCTCTGTAGGATTGAGTGCTGCCTTCTCTATATTTTTAGACTTTATAATTAGGTTTCTAAGCAACCACTTCTCATACATGGTACGTGCATAGTTAGGAGCCATAGATGGTGATGCTACTTTATCTGGTAAGCCTGATAGATGATAGCCTATGTTTCTGTTTCCGTTCTTCATACTGTCAGGTACTTCAGACATTATAGTTATCATGTCTATAGGCTTTGCTTCGCTTCTTAGTTTCTGAATTATACCCCATAGTACTTTATTTGTACTAGAGTAGAACACTGAATCTTCTGGTACATAATGCAGTACCCTGTCTACCTGTGAGTTGTCTACCATGACGCAACCAAGCAGTGCATCTTCTGACTCCGTAGAGTGCGGTAATATTATATTAGCCAAGTTTATACCTCGTTTCTTTATTCACTTTATATTCTTTTATTTTAATCCCACACGACCTAAGATAGGATATGGCATAACTAAGACTAAGAATGTAATTGTCTTTCATAGTATTGTAAGTTATGTACTTATTTCTTTTTAGTTCTTTTAGTACAAATCTATGGCTATCATATCCATACATTAAAAGGGTATAGCTTCTTCAAGCTGTTTGCCTTCCTCCCATTTAGATGCGAGTCTTGCTTCTGCAACAGTACGTATCCCATACTTTCCTTTAAAAGTTTTATGGTATACATTTATCATTACAGGTTTGCCGTATGTGTTGCCATGATTCAGTTCAGGAAGTTTAAACATCTTCTTTCCATTTACATCTATTGGTATTACCTCTATCTCAAGGGTCTTCATTGCATTACGGAATTGCCTATTACTATTTGAATGTCTTGGATTGGTAGTTTTATCCTTCATCTTGCGAAATCTCCATATGCCATTATCGTATAGCTCTACACCTCCGTATAATTCAACTGAATTAGATATCTTGTATGTAGGTTTGTATATGTCTGCACGATTTCCCCATCTTGTAGTGACTATAGTTGAGGATATGTCTATTATGTGTGCAGGGTATGACCCCTCAGGGATTAACTCATCCTCTGAAGGGTCAAAGATTACATCATCGTCATCTGAGAAGGCACTGCTCAGTACGTTATTTACATCACTCATTTCTTGCCTGCCTTAGCATCACCCTCTTTAATAGCATCGATTAATACATCAGCCTTATCATTAGATACCTTCTGATTTATTTTATCAATGGAACTATGATAGTTCTTAGGTGTGATTGTACCAGAGTCAAGTGCATCTGATACTTTCTTTACGTAAGCCTTATCTTTAACAAGACCAAGTGCTGCTTTAATTTCCTTTACTTGTGCGTTTGTAAGGGAAGGCTTTGGTGTATTAGTGCCGTTAAGCTGATTAACATATTTGTTATCATCAAACTTACCTAAGAATACATCAGCATTGAATCCCAACTTGCTCAGTCCCTTGGTCAGTGCATCAGTCGCTACCTTCTTAGCGAAGTCATCATCTACCCTGCCATTAACAGAATATTTTATAGATGAGTGAATAGGGAACTCTTTTATTTCTCCTCTAATAATTCTGCTTTTGTACCATAGTGTAGCTTGATATAAGCATAGTCCTTCTAAATCAAATGATGTGAACGTCTCAGTATGCACACCAAATCCAGTACCGAAAGGACCAAACACTTTAGTCGCTTCCATTATCTGAGACTGTGCTCCTATTGCTGTGAATCCACCTCGTTGGTTGACTCTCTTAGTATGTTGTGGGTCAGTAACACACACTGAGTTCCACAACTGCATGTTATCAGGGGCAGTACTCCCTGTTTTCTTTTTAGTTGCCATTATGTTTCTCCGTTTATTTTAATTAACTAAATTCTTGAAGGGCAGACCAATTTAGGAGTGTGCTTTATTGGGTGTTGAGGCATGTGTAGCCTGCCCTTCATTTCTTCTTCCTAAGTAAGCTTGGTTTAACACCACCGCCACATGCCGTAATAAGATTACAGTATGAACACTCCCAATCCTCAACTGGCGAGGAACGCATAGCTATTGGTGGAGGCTTATCTCCACTTGTCATCCTTTTAACTTTTTCCCAATACTCCAAAGCATCATCTATTATATCAATATTAAGTTCTATTTCTTTCATTACTGAAGTATTTTTATTATAGAACACGAGCGATAATCCTTTGATGGTATTATATTTTCTTTGATACCATAGTCCATATGTTCCAAGTTGCATCTTATTAAACTGAGATACACCCTTGCCATACTTAGTGCCAAAGGTCATACTCCAACTACGTGAGTTCATAGTTTTAATATCATATAGTATATCTTTATCTACGAATGCGAGGTCTATGAATCCCCTTACGTTTAAGTCTTCAATGTATAATTCTTTCTCTATGAATATTGGTAGACCTTCTTGTTCTGCATATAGGGATACTGCAGTTTGTATATCTTTGTGTACTATATCTCCTAATCTGAATAGTCTGTATAGAGTCTTAGGTATTGTGTCCCTATCTTCTATTGGGACTTGTTGTATAGTATCAAGGTAGTGTTTACGAATACATTTACCAGAACCAGATGAATGAAACCATTGTTCCTTACCAGCATATCTGTTGGATATTTTCTTATGGTTTAAGTCTTCTATGTATGAGTCGTATATGTCTTGTATGAGGTTAGGCATCTGCCTCTTCCTCATTAAGTTTAGACTCTAACTCTTTATAAAGTGTGTTTATGTTAGACTTTACATATTTTCTGATTAGTTCATTTAGTTTAGAGCTTACACTAACTCCATTGATAGTGCATATTAATTTAAACTTACTCCATGTGTACTCTGATGTACGGAAAGAGGTTTGTTTATCCATTAGGTTATTCATTGTATCTCCGTTTTTATTTTATTAAATTTATGTTTTTATCTCTGTTTGAACCATTAAATTTATGTATGTTTACATTAAAAACAAATTACTTTTTTAATTGTACGTGTGTTATTGATTTAATGTTTTTTGTTTTACTTTTAATTGAATCTTAATTTTTTTAAGTGTAAATTCCACATAGTATTAATACTAAATGTTAAAGATTTAATACTTTTAATACTGAAAGGTACTAAAAACTTAAACCTAAGTATTAAGTCTTAGGCATTAAGTCTTATGAGGTATTTAGTATGTTATTATTTTAGTTACTAAATCCCTACTTCCATAAGTCCTTTGTCTATATTCAAGGACATTATCTTTGAAAGTTTTTTCTTTATCCCATATCTCATCCACCTCGTCAGCGTACTTATAATCAGGCTTGTCGTATCCATACTTATCGCAACACTCATTGCAAAAAGCATCTGAACCTACGAGAGCACCACCCTTAGAATTCTCTCCGTAAGGACCATTGCATCCATCACATACGACAACCTCACCAAAGTTTGATTCATGTATTTTCATTTTACTTCTCCTTATTTTAACATTGTCCTACTACATCGTCATCCATACTACCATCATCCTTGATACACTTGAAGCCACTCATCCTCTGTTTAAAGCGAAGGAATTCTTCTATGTCCTTTATGTGTTGAGCCTTATCAGGGAAGACTAAGCAAGTGAATCCAGTATCTCCTTTAAGTGTATGCACACTAAAGATAGACATAGATATCTTGCCGTCTCCCCTATCCATCTGTCTTACAAAGGTAGTTTCTATCCCATCCTTTAGATGTTGCTCTAACCTGTGTCTTATTTTAAATAGTTCAGCGTATTCAAGTACCTCATTATCATCTGATATAATCTTAACTGCAGACATTAGGCACTACCATCAAGGTGTCGGTCTATTACTATTCCATCCAAGTCCTCGTTACTAAAATCATCAGTAGCAAAGCCACCCTTCAGTGTCATGTTTCCCCTGCTGTCAAAGCTGAACTCCATTCCAGCTACAGCACCAGTTCCATCCTCTATAGATTCAAGTATGACCTGTGCAAACTTTTCTATTAGTTTAGTATTGTCACTGTTAGTAATACATCTTTGGAAAGCTTCCATTGCACCTGGTCTATCATCTGAGCGTACCATACTCTCAAGGAGAGTAAGCGTAAGGAACTCAGAAGCCAACGCCTTATCTGATACACCCTTATCTCTAGCTATACTTGGTCTATCATTAAGGTAACCAACAACATTCTTAAAGAATCTCGTTGGACCTGGTGACTCATACCTTATTGAACTTACATCCATTGCTAATTTTAAATGGTCGAGGTCGGAACTTGTTCTAAACTTGCAGCCTTCCTCTAATTTGAACTCTATTTGTTTCATTTGTTACCTCATTTTCTTTATTAGTCTAATTAAATCATCCTCATTTCTACACCGATAGTGACTACCAGTGTACTCTTTTGCATACGTACTATCTTCATAGTAGTCAGGATTGAACCAATAGATAGTGTTATCTTTGGAAGCCTTGCTTAGTATCCTTCTTCCGTCAAAATCACCAAAGAATATTATAGTCCTACCTTTGAGTGCCTCCCATTCCATAAGAATAGAAGCGTACTCAACACCTATATCAACGAACTCCTTAGATACTCTACTATATTGCTTAACTATGTATGCATTAGGAGCATCGTACATTTCCAGGTCATTGAGATTGGCAGAGGCTTTAGCTATGTCAATGAAGAACTTAGCATACCTTGCACAGCTTGGAGAGGTGTCAAGAATAATTATTATTCTTTCCCTTTCTCTTGTTTGTTTGCAGGTATTAATATTAACCCTTGTTAATACTCTATTAAGTATCTCTGGTATTGACCACTCATCGTTACCAATGATAGGTTCACCAGCTCTGTCCTCTGCAATCTTACCTACCATAGTGGCAAGCATGTTGGACAGTCTCCTCTTCTTCATCATTTTCATAGTCAAATCAAATTGCTTAGGAGATTGACCATCATTAATGTCATACTTCATATCCCTATCAACACTAGCAGCACCACGTATATTTCTACTCTCCGCATCATTTGACCAGCCTAGATACTTCAAATACCTTCGCCTCGCTCCAGACCTCTGGTTGTTACTCATAAGGCTGACTGATTTCTTTACTTTAATTGGATTCAGAATACCTTTAATTGTAGTACTTCCTTTAATTGGAGTGATATTACTATGTTTGGATAACTTAATCCTGCTAATATTGAAGTCGGCAAGGGGGAACAAGTCCCCCTCGCCTTTACCGTCCTGCTGAGACGGTTTCTTCTTACCACTAACTGACTTAGGTTTCCACTTTCGCCATCCTTTGTCTATTAAACTCATATTACACTCTCCATTACCTCATTGGGAGCTATCTCCAAAGACTCAATCTCTTCCTCGTCCATACTGTTTAGTATTCTTAGTTTATTAAGAGATTTAAACATATCCTTGTAGTATGAGGCTACACCTGATGTTGGTATGGGAAGGAGTATTGTGAATACCATCATGTCTGGATATACTATGCAAGAGTAATCACCTTTATAGATAACCCTATTGCACTTCATATTCCTTTTCCATCCATGACTATTACACATATTCTCAGCACTAGCATATCCATCCTTGCACCTCACTGCAGTATAGATTGGTAAACCATACTTACGTTCACCATTAGGATAACGCCATTCAGTCAGGACTCTATTGATAGCAGGAGAAAAGTTACCACTAACTCTTACTGTCCACCTGCCATTACGTCCGTGCCTCTTCGCATGATAACATACTATCTCAATACCCTTCGCACTATACTTAGTGAAACTATTCTTATATTCCACCTTAGTATTTTCATGTAGTTCCATCATCATAGGGATATCACCATCAGAACAGCCACCACGTGTTGCACCATTAGGTGCATAAATAAACTCGTACTCAGCATAGTACTTAGAGTCTGGTAAATCCTTAAGAGTCATCTCTCCACTATCGAAGCTACGATGAGGAGTCATCAGACTTGTATACTGAGCAGTACTTATTGGAGTGGAGTCATAGATGGAATGATACCATCCTGACTCACGGACAGAGGAGGTGAGATAGTCAAATGAAGCACTATTACATGGTACTATGAATTCAGCACAACCTGATTCTTTCGTCCACCTGAAGTCAATGTTATACCCTTTATTACTGACATCTACTATCAATCGTCCTATACATTCATCCTCGTCCATCTTTCGTACAGTAGTAGTTGAGTTCTGAAGGAAGTTACACATGTCATTAAAGGCAACATACTTCTGAGTAAAGAGAATCTCTCCTCTTTCTTTGGCAGTTCTACTACTTCGATTTTCAGAAGGGAACATTCGTTTATACTTTTCAGCATCACATAACCTATGTTCCTTATTAGATATTAGTGCGTTATTCCTTACCTTTATCCATCCTAACTCAGCTGCACTACTACATACGTTACCACCTTTACTTAGTAGATTAGTCTTAACTGCATTTGAGTAGGATTCATCAGTCATTTCAATTATTGAAGTGGTAGTTGAATCCTTCTGTATTTCTACAACAGGAATTGACATATCATAGTTTCGTAAGTCAATAAGATTAGGCATTACTGCTTTTCGTGTTGATGAGTCAACATCCTTTGGAAGGTTATCGAAGGCATCAGCATTAAGTCTGCTTCTTCGGATATTCCTTTTATCTACTTCATCATCAATTGATTGGCGGAGGAACTCGTGGTCTTCGAAGGTTTTAGTAACGAAGGTATAAACAAGCTCATCCCAATCAACATCCTCCTTAAGTACAGCAGAGGTGTCAATCGCATCTAGTAGTTGCCGTAGTTCCTGTATAGTGGCTGGCTTACTCATCTTTGATTTAATACTATAATCATAGAGAGCAAGGGCATTGCCCATATACTCGTGTTCATCATGCGTATCCTTCAATGCACAAGCAACAATTCTGGTTGGGATAGGCTCCATGTCTATTTTAGGAAACCGTCTGATTAACGCTTCAGATATATCCCTTTCATTGTTGGATGTGAAGAAGATAAGCATGTTATCAAGGTTGGCATGAATCTCCTGCCCTGCTATTGTAAGTCTACCATATTGAAGGAAGTCTAAGAAGAATCCATCAGCAGTAGGACGGGTCTTATCCCACTCATCAAGAACAAGTATAACCTTATTCTCTTGAGATTCCTTAGCTGCTTTATATACTACTGACTCTTCTATTTTAATACCAGACTTGGTATCCTCATTTGGTATCATCTTAAGAAGCAAGTCATCCTCACGTGTTCCAGGAGTACAACCATAAAAGAATAGCTTACGGTTTAATACCTTCGACAACTTCATTGGTAAGTATGACTTGCCCGTTCCAGCAGGACCAAAAAGAAAGGCACCACCAACAGGCTTACTCGATACTGCCTGAGCAAGTACAGTAGTAAACCTATTATTACATAAATACCCTTCTTTGTTTAGTGACTCATGCAAACCTGTTAAGGTTTTGTTTTGCATTATTTTAATTACTCCTTGTTAAGATTGCATGATACACAACCCAAGCGAGGTACTCATGAAAAATACCCTTTGCCTCGAGTTGTTCCTTGTGTTTTAGAAAGTACTTCTTCAGAGCCTTCAGCAAGTCACTGTCCTCAGTATTAGACTCGACTATCCTTAAGACATCCTGCGTCTGCTCATCTGATAGTATTTCATTAAGTTTTTTAGTTTGCATTGCTACTTCCACCTATTCTTGTACTTCCTTCTCCAATACCACCACCTCTCGACAGCAGTACACAACATCATGAATAGTATTAGGTCAATGCCATTAATAGTATGCATTATATCCAAGTTGATTCACCTCCTTTAATTAGTATGAAATGCAATATTTTTGCTATTACATCCTTGCATTTTTCTAGTCTATCAGTAGTGCTAATAGCTATTGCTTTAATATCCTCATCCATCAGATGATTCCACTTACTGCAGTAATCCTTCCACTCATCACGGAGGTTACATGCTTCCTTATAAGACTGCCCAAGAGTAGGTCTTAAGCTTACAAGGTATTCTTTATCATCTAACCTTAATGTAGCAGACTCAAGCAATGTAATTAAGTCAGTATTTAATGCCTTAAACTTAAAAACGAAATCATCTAATTCTACTGAAGCCTGATAAAAATTATTCAATTATACATTCTCATTAGTATTGCTTTAGAAGCATTGCTTAATGAAGATTCTGTAAATAGAATCCTCATACCACTGTTAAGCAAGAAGCCTTGCTTACTATTAATTGAGATTGGTCCTCGTATAAATGAGTGCCAAACCTCAATAAATTTATTTATGTCCATTGTTTATTTCCTTTATTTATTATTTTAATTACTTATTGCAAATCTTTAGGTAAAAATATATATAGCTAAATAATTTCAGCCTATCCGCTAAGTTTTAGGTATTCATCAAACAGCCTATCTACCAGACTTATATTACCAGACTTCCTTGCTCGAACTATATCCTGTTTCAATCTTCTAACTCTGTCTTTTTGTATATCCTTATTGGATACACTAACCTCAATTAATC
>Ga0208315_1001652_pt1 | contig 10905 bp, 10 predicted proteins | sample MalvireepMed_215_FD_184239 | JGI IMG/M metagenome (GOLD analysis project Ga0208315, IMG submission 184239) | Marine viral communities from the Global Malaspina Expedition - Malaspina viral metaG DeepMed_215 (SPAdes) (version 2) | ecosystem: Environmental > Aquatic > Marine > Oceanic | place... | reverse complement strand
GAATTTGATGTTAGCTTAGACGAATTAAAAAATGGTTACTCAAGAGATGCCGACTATAGACGAAAGACTGAAGAACTTTCTTATGAAAAGAAACAATTTATGTCTGAGTCTGAAAAACAAAGGCAAGACTATTCCTCAAAACTAAATGAGTTGAATCAGTTAATGTCTGTTGCCCAGCAACAACTAAATTCAGAAGTTAATTCTACTGATTTAGATAAACTCTGGGATGAAGATCCAACAGAAGCTGCTAAAATTGAACATAGGCTAAAGAGAAAGCAAGAACAGCTTAATCAAGCTATGAATAAAACGCAAATTGAGCAGCAAAATCAACAACAGGCTTTTAAACAAAGTGAACAGCGAAAACTGGCTATGAAAATACCAGAATTTTCTGATCCTGTAAAAGCAACAGCGTTGAGCAGTAATATGCGATCTTATTTATTATCTCATGGTTATAACAACCTTGAAATTAGTAATATTTACGATCATCGTCATATTTTGTTGGTGAACGATGCCATGAAGTATCGGAATATGCAAAATTCAAAACCGAATTTAGCAAAGAAGATTACTAAACCTGGCAAAGTTTTTTCATCAGGAGTTAAAAAAGACAAAGCTGAAATCAGTCTTACTAAGCGAAAGGAAAAGTTAAGTCGTCTGAAAAAGACTGGAAGTATCAAAGATGCAACCAGTATATTTTTGGATATGGTTAACAATAAACAACAATAACTTAGGAGAAAAAATATATGGCACAGGTAAGTGGAACATATAGTACCTATGATGCTGTTGGCGAAAGAGAAGATCTGTCTAATGTAATTTACAACATTAGTCCGACTGATACACCTTTCATGTCTGCAATTGCGAAAGCAAAAGCTAGTTTTACAAACCATGAATGGCAAACAGATGCTTTAGCTGCTGCGTCAGGTACAAATGCTGCAATTGAAGGTAACGAAGTTACTTTCGCTGCACCAACTGCAACTACTAGACTTGGAAACTATTCTCAGATTTCAACTAAATCTGTCATAGTAACTGGTACATTAGAAGCTACAAACAAAGCTGGTCGTAACAACGAACTAGCTTACCAAATCTCAAAAGCTTCAAAAGAGCTTAAAAGAGATATGGAAACTTCTTTATGTGCGAACAACGCTAAAGTCGCAGGTAATGACACAACTGCAAGAGAACTTGGTGGTATTGAATCTTGGATTGCTACAAACGATGTTATGGCATCAGCAGGTAGTCCAGCTTCACCAGCAGGAACAGGAGCAGATGCTAGAACCAATGGAACACAAAGAGCCTTCACAGAAGCTCAACTAAAAGCAGCGTTAAAGCTGGTTTGGGATTCTGGTGGAGATCCAACAATGGTACAATGTGGTTCTTTTAACAAACAAAAACTATCTGGTTTTACTGGTGGAGCAACAAGAATGGATCCAGCAGAGAACAAAAGATTGGTTGCAGCAGTAGATGTGTACGAAAGTGATTTCGGTGCATTGACTGTAGCTCCAAACAGATTTTCACCAGCTAGATCAGTTCACATTATCACACCTGATATGTGGGCGGTTGCTTTCTTGAGAGATTTTGCTCTTGAAGATTTAGCAAAAACTGGTGATGCTTCGAAGCAGTTTCTAGTTGCAGAGTACACTCTGGAATCAAGAAATGAAAAAGCTTCTGGCGGAGTTTTTGATTTAACAACATCATAATAAATAACATTATAAGGGGGTATTCATTTATCCCCTTATAATTCAATCAACAATTTTGTTTGGTCTTTGAAGTCTTTCAAGGCGGAACGAAGCAAATAAAGGAAAAAAAAATGAGAACATTAAACGATTATTTTTTAACATCTAAAATAACTGACATCAGTACAGCAGGATCAACTTTTGTACCTGTTCCTGATGGCGGAAATGTTATTAAAATTATAACTTGCATTAAAAATGCAATATCATCTGCAAACGCAGCTCTATCTTGGGAAATAGGTGGAACAGCTATAACTGGTGGTGGGATTACAGTAACACAATCTGGATCTGCCGCTGGAGATGTTGATACTGCCGAACCAACTGCTGCTAACAGAGTTGAAGAAGATGGATCAATTGAAATGATAACTGATGGTGGTTCTTCAACTGCCTGTGAATGTGTAGTTACATTCGTTATCAGAAGATAATTATAGAATTTGGGGGATCTTGCCTAGCGGTACTTCCCCCAAATGCCAAAATTAATTTTATTAAATAAGGAAAATAACAATGATGAATTATGGTTTAAGACATGGAACGACTCAAACAATATCGGTAGCGTCATCAAGTGCAGCAGTAAGTAATGCGTTTGGTAGTGGAACTGAATTTTTAAGAGTGGTTTCTACAACAAATTGTCATATTACTTTTGCCACATCCCCAACTGCTACAACTAGCATGGCTTATTTACCAGCAGGAGAAGTAGAAATTATAAAAGTTTCTCCTGGTGAAAAAATAGCTGCGATTAGAACAAGTGGTGATGGTACTTTGTATGCAACTGAATTAAGTGCGTAATGGCTAAACCACCTAAGTATGGTGCTAAAGTTGTTTATACAAAAACTTTAAAAGGCACATCCATAGGTAGACGACCTATTACTAGCACAATGAATAAAAATAAACGCAGACAATTGGGTAGGAAGCCTTTTTATAGAGGTCAAGGCAAATGAAAACAAGAAACATTGAAACAGATGGTTTAATTACAGATAAATTTATACCCCATGAAGATAAAGGTATAGTACATCAAAGATTTGTAAATCATAAGCCTATTCTGGATCATAATAAAAAGCTTTATACTCAAAACGATGGTTATTCACCAGATAAAGGTTTAAAAAGAATAGCATCCATACCTACAGTCGTTTTAGAGATTTGGTGTAAAGAATATACTAAAGATCAAAACAATTCTAATTGGTTTGCTTTACCAAAAGATACACAACACAAAATTTTAAGACAAAAATTAAACAGTTCTGATTATAGATATTTTAGAACAGCACCAGGAAGATTTTAATGGCACTAACATCATATTCAACACTTAAAACATCAATAGCCAATTGGTTAAACAGAACAGATTTAACTGATGAGATAGCTGATGATTTTATAGTTTTAGCAGAAGCAGATTTAAACTCAAAATTAAGAATTAGAAAAATGGTTACACAAACAACTATTACTATAGATAGTGAAACTGAATCATTACCTACAGGATTTTTACAAGTTAGAAACTTTTATATTCTGTCAGGCGGTATAAAACATTCTTTAAGATATGTTTCACCATCACACATGGATCAATTAAGAGGAACTTCTACAAGTGGAACTCCAGAAGTTTATACAATTTTAGGAGATACATTTAGATTTTCTCCAAAACCAGACGCATCTTATACTGGTTATATTAATTATTATAAAAAGTTTGATGCTTTATCTGCCTCTAATACATCTAACTGGATATTAACAGATCATCCAGCAATTTATTTATATGGTTCTTTATTTCATGCTGCTAATTTTTTAGGTGGTATTGAACCATCACAAGCTCAACAATGGCAGCAAATGTATGCAACTGCTATGGAACGATTAGAAAGAAATGATAGAGAAGATCAATATTCTGGTTCTCCATTACAAATGAGATCAGAAGATACAATCGCATCACCATTTGGCAGTCGTTATACAAGTACAGTTACAACGAATAGTTAGGAGTTAAATGCAAGTACCTTTTGGAGAATGGCTACCAGATCAACCTGAACATGGAAAAAAAGGAGCTAATGTTGCTACTAATGTTTATCATGCAGCAAACACTTATAAAAGATTTCCATCTTTAGTAGCCTATAGTTCAAATACTACAAGTACAGATTCTAAAGGTGCAGGTTCATTTAGAGATAACTCTAATACAGTTTATAACTTTGTAGCTACAAGAACAAATATTTACCAATTAGCATCTGGAGCTTTTACTTCAAGAAAAGCAAGTTTAACTGGAACTGCTACAGACTTTTGGACATTTACCCAATTTGGTGAATATGTCATAGCAAGTAATGGCGTTGACCAACCCCAATATTATTTAATGGGAACATCAACTAATTTTGCTAATTTAAATGCGATAGCAACTGGTAATCCAATATTTAGAGTTTCAGGAGTAGTTAGAGATTTCTTAGTTGCAGGAAATATTGTAAATGCAACAAACAGAATCCAATGGTCAGGCATTAATGATATTACAGAATGGACAGCAGGAACAAGTCAATCGGATAGTCAAGACTTACCTGGTTCTGGTGGAAGGGTAGTTCATATAACATCAGGTGAGATTGGATATGTATTTAGACAAAACCAAATAGTTCGTATGGACTATGTGGGTGGTAATACAGTATTTAGACTATCAGTTATATCTCCAAATAGAGGTGCGATGTATGGAAGAACTGTTTGTCAGGATAATAGACAAATATTCTTTTATGCAGACGATGGTTTTTATCAAATTAATGGAGATCAAATCATACCTATTGGAGTAGAAAAAGTTAATAGATTTTTTGATTTAGATTTAAACAAAGCATACGCAGATAGAATATGTGCAGCAGTAGATCCATTTAAGCAGTTAGCGATGTGGTTATATCCATCTGCAAGTAATACAACTAATACTACAGGAATTTGCGATAAAATAATTATTTATAATTATGTTACTCAAAAATGGTCTTTAGCAGATGCTAGTGCAAGTACGATTTTTGCACAATTCGTTGGAGCTTATACTGTAGAATTAATGGATATTTTATCTCAAAACTTAGAAAATATTAATGCTGCATTAGATACTGATTTCTGGTCTGGTGGACAAGTTCTACTAGGTGGAATTGATAGTGATTATAAAGCTGCAATCTTTTCAGGAACAGCTAATGAATGTGAAATAGAAACTTCAGAACTTGAACCATTTCCTGGTTTAAGAACTAACATTACAGGTGTTAGACCAATTGTAGATGCAGATGCTACATTAACAGTTAAAACAAGAGAACGATTAGCTGACACAGAATCTGAAACAAGTTCAGTATCTATGAGAGATAGTGGAATTAATCCAGTAAGAAAATCTGGAAGATATGTAAGAGCAAATGTAAAAGTACCATCAGGTACTATATTTACTCATGCACAAGGAGTTGATTTTGTAGCATCAAGGGCAGGTACTAGGTGAGTGATAAAATTGATATAGATAATGTTAGATACTCTATGGAAACACAAGAGTTCTTTCAAAGACAAATAGAAGAAGCAGTAAATACATTAGTAAATAAAAATAACGCTGAAAACGATAAAGCTTTCAGTTGGTTTATGAATTAAGGAGCAAAAAATGGCAGGAACATATATAGGAAAATACGATACAACAGCAGGCAACAATACAGCTACTTCAACAGGTTCAGTATCTGTTGCAGAGGGTATGTTGCCATCTAATATTAATAATGCCTTTAGAGATTTAATGGCAGACATTAGGCAGTTTTATAATTCTGCTGAATGGATTGAATATGGAGATGGAGCAGGAACATACACACCAGCTTACGCATCTTCTACAAGTTTTACAATTGCAGGAGTTAATGTAACTTCTGTTTATCATGTAGGTCGTAGAGTCAAAGTCGTAGCCTCTACACCAGGCACAATTTATGGATCAATTACAGCTACATCATTTTCAACTAATACAACAGTTACAGTTGCTTGGGATTCAGGTTCATTATCCGATGAATCTATAACTTCAGTTCACATTGGGGTAATAAGTGCATCGAATACTTCATTACCTGAAACAACAGCAATAACTGGAGATTACACATTAGATGTATCAGGGGATATTATTCTTGATGCTGATGGTGATAATGTAACACTTAAAGCAGCAGGAACGACTGCATTAGATTTTGTTTTAAATGGAACTACAGATGTAACACTAGATGCACCTGGAGATATTCATTTAGACGCAGATGGTGGAGATATAAAATTTTATGATGGTGGCACTCAATTTGGAGAAGTTACTAACTCATCAACAGACTTAGTAGTTAAATCTACAGTATCAGATAAAGATGTTTTAATTAAAGGTAATGATGGTGGAAGTGCAATTACTGCATTAACACTAGATATGAGTGAAGCTGGAAAAGCTACATTCAATAATAATGTTATTATTTCTGGTCTTACTGCTAGTACAGCATTAACCTCAAATGGTTCAAAACAAATAACATCATCAGCAGTAACTGATACAGAATTAGGATATTTAGATGGTGTTAGTTCAGCTATTCAAACTCAGCTAGATGCTAAAGCAGCAACTACTTATGTAGATAATGCTGTTGCAGGACTTAGAACTAGAATAGTCGTTGAAGCAGCTACAACTGCTAATATAACTCTTTCATCCGATCTTCAAAATGGAGATACAATTGATGGAGTAACTTTGGCTACAGGAGATGAAGTTTTAGTTAAAAATCAATCTACTGATAGTCAAAATGGTATTTACACAGTAGTTAGTTCAGGTACTGCTAGTAGATCTACTGAGTATGATGCAATAGCAGAAATATCAGGACAGATTGTAGTAGTTAATCAAGGAACAACTAATGACAATACTATGTGGATGTGTACTACTAACACTTCAGCTACATTAGGATCTGATTCAGTTTCATTTACAAAAATTACACCACAAAATGTTGGAGATGTAACATTAACTGGAACACAAACTTTAACAAACAAAACATTAACTACTCCAAAGATTGCAGAAATAGATAGTTTATCTTCAGGTGATATTACACTTGATGCAGAGGGAGATATTGTTTTAGATGCTGCTGGAAACGATTGGAGTTTTAAAGCAGGTGGTACAGAAGTTTTAAAAATTACAAACTCATCAAGCGATGTAATTATCAAACCTATTGTTGATGCTAAAGATATTATCTTTCAACAAAGAGATGGTACAGAGGTTGCAAGAATTGAAGATAATGGTACTTTTAATATTGTAACATCTAAATTAGCAATTAATGGTACAGCAGTTACTTCAACAGCAGCAGAATTAAATTTATTAGATGATGTATCAGCAATTATTCCAGGTAAAGTAGAAGGAACAGATTTTACAAACTCTTTATTAGTAGGTCATTCAACAACAGGAACTTTAGATGCTGCTGAAAAAAATACAGCAGTTGGTCTTACAGCTTTAGATGCTATTACTTCTGGAGATAATAATACAGCCATTGGTTATGGTTCTGGTTCAAGTTTAACAACTTCTTCTCATAATACTTTACTTGGTATCAATACTGCTTTCTCATTAACAACTGCAACTGGCGGTAATACAGTTATTGGAAATCATGCTGATTACTACAACAAAACTGGTAATTATAATGTTATGGTTGGTCAAAATGCTGGATTTGGATCTACAAATCAAAGTCATGGTTATAATACTGGTATTGGTGCTTATGCTTTACAAGTGCTTACTACTGGTGATTACAATCTTACTCTTGGTCATCAATCTGGAAATAATATCACATCAGGTTCTGGAAATGTAGTAATTGGAAAAGCCGATGTCTCAAGTGCAACAGGAGACGATCAACTTTCAATATCTGATGGAGAAGATGGTTCAGTTGTTTGGATGACTGGTAGTAGTAGTGCAGTATGTACTTTTAATGCTGCTAATGTTACTCAACAAGCAATAACATCATCATCAAATGCTGTAGCTTGGGATGCTTCTGCTAAGCCTAATGCCTACCATATCACAACAGAAAATACGACTTTCTCTGCACCAAGTAATGCAGTTGAAGGAGCATTTATTTGTTTAGAATTAAATTACAATGGAAGTCATACTATCGGTTGGAACACAGTTTTTGAATTTGCGGCATCAACAGAACCAACTGAAACAGCAACAGATGCGAAAACAGATATTCATGTCTTTAGATATAATGGAGCTGTCTGGCAAGAAGTTGGTAGAACAATGAATTTAAGTGAAAGTTAATAGGAGATAAAAATATATGTGGGCAATAGTAAAAGATGGATCAATAACAAAGTTAATAAATAATCCTAAAAGATTAGTTATAGATGATATTCAATATTCTTCAAAAATATTTTCTTTATGGAGTAAATCCGAATTAGAAGCTAAAAGTATTTATGAAGTTATTTTTGACAATAGCAATAAAAAAGATGAACAATGGTATATTAATACCAATCAATCTTTTGCATTTGCAATAACTGATGGTGTTGGAAAAGTAACTGCAAGTTATGGAACTGCAACACCTAAAGCTCATGCTGATGCAAATGGTACTGATGAAGATGGAGTAGAACTTGATCCAGTTGTAGTTATACCTGGATTAAAAACAATTAAAATTAGAGAAGTTAAAAAACAAGCTGCTGGAATTTTACAAGATACAGATTGGTATATAACTAGAAAAGCAGATGCTGAAACAGCAGTACCATCAGCTATTACTACTCATAGAGCAGCAGTTAGAACTAAGTCAGGTGAAATGGAAACTGCAATTACAAACGCAGCAAATACACCAGCTTTAGAAACTTTATATACTTACACAACTAATGATGCTGGAGTTACATCCAGACCATTAGGAGAATTTCCAAGATTGGAGAGTTAATGCCTTTAATTTTACCAGGTAATGTAGCATCAGCAATAGGTGGTGCTTACGAAGTAGCCAACTCATGTAGGTTTGATGATGGAAGTTCACCTTATTTAACAGAATCAGTATCTTCTACTTCTAATAGAAGAACATTTACTTTTTCAACTTGGGTTAAAAGAAGTAGTTTAAGTGGTTCTGGTTATCCAAGATTATTTGATGCTTTTGTAGATGGTAATAATTTTTTTGAGATTTTTTTTAGAAATACAGATGCTTTAAATATTTATTCATATAATGGTGCATCTACTGATATTGATTTAGTTACAAATAGACTATTCAGAGATTTTTCAGCTTGGTATCATATAGTAGTAGCAGTTGATACAACACAAGGAGTAGCCGCTAATAGAGTTAAACTTTATGTTAATGGAACGCAAGAAACTTCATTTAGTACATCTACCTATCCAGCAGAAGACGCAGATTTACAAATAAATTTAGATACCGTAGATAATGTTATAGGTAGAAATGAATCTAGTGATGCTGATTATTTAGATGGGTATTTATCTGAAGTTGTTTTAATAGATGGTTTAGCATTAACACCAACTTCATTTGGTGAAGCAAACGAAGATTCACCTACAATTTGGCAACCGATAGATGTATCAGGATTAACATTTGGCACAAACGGATTTTATTTAGATTTTGAAGATAGTGCTAATTTAGGCAACGATGCAAATGGTGGAACAGATTTTACAGAATCTAATCTAGCCGCAACAGATCAAGCTACAGATACACCAACTAATAATTTTTGCACACTTTCTCCATTAAATAATTGGGAAGGTAGTTATACATTATCAGAAGGAAATTGTATTTTTACAGGTACAGGAGGAAATGATTCAACTGCTGGAACAATGGGTGCTGCAAGTGGAAAGTGGTATTTTGAAGTAGAATTTGATACAAATCCAGACAAATGTTATGCTGGATTTGCTCCAGATGATTTATTATCAACTTTAGGTACAGGACATTCAATAAATAGTTTTATCGGAATGTACAGAGATGATTATACTATTCAAATTGGGGGTGGTAGTGAAGGTGCTTATACTGATGTTTCGGCTGGAGATATATTTGGATTTGCAATAAATTTAGATGCAGGTAGTGGATCACAGACAGTTATTATTCAAAAGAATGGAAGCACAATAGATACAGTAACTATACCAACTGCAAATGAAGGTGCTTTTTGGCTACCTATTGTAGGAGATACTTCGGCAACAGATGGAATATTAAAATGTAATTTTGGTGGTTGTCCATCAGTTGCACCATCAAGTGCATTGGCAGATGCAAATGGATATGGTTCATTTGAATATAATCCAACAATAAGTAGTGTAGATTATTTAGCATTATGCACAAAGAATTTAGGAAGTGATGGAGGTTAAATGGCAACTTATGTAGCAGAAGCTCTGAATGATCCAAGTAAATTTTTTAAAGTCCAGCTCTATACTGGAACAGGTTCATCAAACGCAATAACTTTTAATGATACTGATACGGATATGGCGCCTGATTTGGTTTGGGTAAAAAAAAGAGATGCTACTGGCGATCATTATGCGAATGATTCAGTCAGAGGAGTAACTAAAAAATTAGAAATTAATTCTACTTCGCAAGAAGAAACAGATGCAAATTCTTTAACAGCTTTTGGCTCTGATGGATTTACTGTTGGGTCAACAGGTGCATTTAATAGTAGTAGTAATACTTTTGTAGCTTGGTGTTGGAAAGAAAGTGCAACAAGTGGATTTGATATAGTTACATATTCTGGAAGTGGAAGTGCAAGAACTATTAGCCATTCACTTTCTGCTGTTCCTAAAATGATAATAATTAAAAATAGAGATACTGTTAAATCATGGCAAGTTGGTCATGAAAGTATTGGTTGGGGAAATGGAATTTATTTAAACGAAACTTCTGCTTCTCAATCTGATAATGGTGCATTTAATTCAACAGATCCAACAACTTCAGTTTTTTCTTTAGGAACAAGTAGTTATGTAAATACTTCTAGTGATGATTATGTAGCTTATCTATGGAGTGAAAAACAAGGCTTCAGCAAGTTTGGCTCATATGTTGGGAATAATGGTGGAAGTAATGGTGTGTTCGTTTATACTGGTTTTCGTCCAAAATTAGTTATTCAAAAACTTTCTTCAGGTTCTGGTGCTAACTGGATTATGAGAGATACAGCCAGAGATACATATAATCCTATGGATAATCAAATAGAAGCTAATACATTAGATGCAAAAGAAGATAATCATGCGATTGATTTTTTATCCAATGGTTTTAAAACTAGAGCAAATGGATTAAATCAACAAGATAATGGCGAAACCTATATCTATATGGCTTTTGCAGAA
>Ga0208315_1001651_pt1 | contig 10908 bp, 9 predicted proteins | sample MalvireepMed_215_FD_184239 | JGI IMG/M metagenome (GOLD analysis project Ga0208315, IMG submission 184239) | Marine viral communities from the Global Malaspina Expedition - Malaspina viral metaG DeepMed_215 (SPAdes) (version 2) | ecosystem: Environmental > Aquatic > Marine > Oceanic | place... | reverse complement strand
CTGTGAATACGAATTCGTTTTTACTTAATCGTGCGGGTACGTCATCGCCTTTTTCTTTTTCACCATAAGGCATGAATCCCCCTGTATATCTCATATCCGCTTCAACGGGAAGTCCTCCAAGACCTCCTTCGCTAGCTGGTGGGGTTCCAAGAGCATATTTTACTCTTCCGCCTTTTTTTATTTTGAGTCTATCAAAATCTTCAATCGATTTGTTTTTTATATTTAAATATCCTCTTTTGATCATTTCTTCTTGGAATTCTTCTTTTGTCATGGGTTCAGCTTCTTTTTTTCCCATACCCCAGAAACCTTTGGAACCTTCATCATCCCAAGCTTTTGTATTTTCGTAGACAGTCTGAAGATCCGTAGCTCCTGATGTTAGATAAGGCATATCATGCTGCATTTGTTGTCTTTGTTTATCTGTTACCTTAGCCAATTTAATGGATTTTGCTCCAACATCAATTTTTTTATCTCTAACTTGTTCTCCAACAGGAATTCCCTGTTCCTTGATTATTTCAAAAATGGTTAAATCATCGTCTTCTGGAAATTCATCAGGGTCGGGTCCGAAAGCGTAGTTTCTTCTAATCAATCCGCCTTTAGCCAAATTGCCCGTGTAGCCTGTACCTTCGAAGAAACTTCCAAGGTTAGATTCATAAGTTTTTTTAGAATCTGCTTTAGCTGCAGTAAACATTTCTTCCGTAAATTCATCTGCTCCAAGTCCTGCTTCGTTAGCCAAGGCTCGCGCTTCGAAGAACGTAGGCACTGTAACAAGAGCAGCCATAATTGCCGTTTTGTCTAAACTTCCATCTTCTTTTCTAAAAACAGCACTTAATGCTTTGCCCCCTAAATCTGTAATTGTGTTTCCTGCTTTTGTAAAATCAAAATCTTTAGAAAGAGGGTTAAGAGTTTTAACTTTTTCCCAAATAGAAGGTCCTTTGTCTATAGCTTCAGATGCTGTTTCTGCCACACCTTTAGGTAATGCTTTTGTAAAAGTATCAGCTTCCATAAAATCTGCGCCACCTCCTGCACTTGGACGAACAGCTTCTGCTGTAATTCTTTTAAGTCTTTGTTCAGGACTAACTGACCACATATCATCAGCCATAGGACCTTTACTAATCACAGATGGTCGTTGCGAAAGTATGCTTGGAGGAGGTTGATTTGGAAATTGAGGTGCTCCACTATGTTGTATACCTGGAGACCAACGTTCAGGTTGGCCTGACCACATAGTATCACCCATAGGACTCTGACTAATTACAGATGGTTGTCCTGGTGGTGTTCTATACATATCTCCTAAAGCTGATCCTCTTCCTTTATCAATATTAATTCCTTGTCTAGCCACTCTTCTGTCTGATAAAAATTTTCCTAATCCTGTTTCTGTTCCTAAAGGTGAACTAAAGCCACCCATAAATCCTGAGGGTGTAAATGCTCCAGTTCCACCTGCGAAAGGGTTTCCTTGAAATCCTGCTCCTCCTAAATATCGTGCGGCTTGACCACCACCGTAGGTTAAAGCACCTCGTCCTAAGGATGAGCCGATTCTACCTGTTTGTTGAAACGAGCCTAAACCCGACATAGCGCCGGCAATAGCTGGATTAAAAGGTGCGACGAAAGGTGCGGCTTTCACAGCAACTTGTGCAACTTCTTTAGGAATTATTTTTCGAACAAATTTTTTAAATTTGCTTCCTAGTCCAAAATTTTCTCTTCTTAGGGGAACGGATGATATTCCGCCTTCATTATATAACTGTCGTGGTATTTGCATTCTTTTTATCATAATAATGTTAGTTAATTTCTTTTAAAGGCAGGGATTTTTCACCTGAGTTTATATACTTACTTAATTTATAGCAATAAATCAAGACTATGTTGTAACATCTCTAGGCTTAATTTCTAGTGCTGAAAGCACGACATGAAGCCTATTGGCAGTTGCTGCTGTCACCTTAATTACTTCGCTCTCCTTAGCGACTAAAGGTGCGGACAGCAATTCTGAAGTTCCGCTAGCTGATATAGCTTTAACATTAAAAAGGCTAAAAACAGCATCATCAGCATCTGTTAGTGTTATAGTAATAGTATCGGCGTTTCCTGAATCTTCCGATACGAGTATGGATTTAATAACAGCGGTTGTTGCTGTTGGCACCGTATACAACGTCGTTGCACTGGTGCTGGTTAAATCGACTTTTTTATTAACAAATGTATTTGCCATTAGGCTAAAAATAAAGCGGTAGCTTCCGCTTCCTCTTTTAATTCCTGTTGAAATGTTGTGTTCAATTTTTGTAGTACACTATCTACATCCCTAACAAAGGATTGTTGTATGAACTGGTCATATTCTTTAGAAGGCTGTGTTAATGATTGTATGATTTTAGCCATATAAACCTGTATATCCTGTGCCTTTAAAAAAATCTAATAAATTCTGACGATAGATGTTATCTAAAAAATCTTGTTGATCCGTGTATCCTGCCGTTAGATTGTTATCAACAGGAAGGGTATTTATTCCTCCTGTAGGTAAAACCGGTGGAGCTTGAGCGGTAGTTATAGGCATGACATCTGGACCTCCACCTCCAATGACAGGGGGTGGACCTTCTCCCCCTCCTGTGGATTGACCATAAGTGCCCGCTTGATAGGCTGTGGCATCTTCTGGACTAACATAGCCACTTAATAAATCTTCCCTTGATAAAGTCTGTCCTGTGCCTGTGAAAAAATTTGATAAATTTTGTTTGAATTGATTTTCAGGATTAAGATAGTTGTAAGCACCGTAAGCTGTTCCTAAACCTGGAAGAAGTAAATTTGCACCTACTCCTAATACAGTATTCATAATACCACTTGGTTCTTGATACTCATCTAATTTAAGTTGTCCTTGAAGTTCTGAAGTTGTCCCTGTTCCAGGTGCCGTGGTTTTACTTATAATATCAATGTAGTCTTTTTCCTGTTGTTGCTGGACAATTAAATCCCGCATTTCATTTTGACGATTTAATTCATCTGCTACCTTTTGTTCTTGAACTTGGGTTGGAGTATCAACAGCATGATGACGAGCAGGTGCTGTATAAGTAGGTCGAGAAACTGGTTGTGGATCTCTATCAGCTCCGCCTCCACGATGACCCCCACTACTTCCTACTGGTTGTGGATCTCTATCAGCTCCGCCTCCACGATGACCCCCACTACTTCCTGATGAACCTCCGTAATGTCCAGGCATTATCTTCTCCCGTCTGGCTGAATATCAAGTTTGAACGTTCCTAGTTTCCAGTGTTGTCCTGTACTTGAATTTGAAATTTTTAAAGAAATAGATCTCGCGCGTGCGCGCGTGTCTATTTTTGTTGTGCTAGTTGTTGCTGTAAAAGGTCCTAAAGAAGAACTACTTTGTGCTTGATTTGGAAAATCCCTTAAATTTAAAGTAACCGTTGCATCTCCTGTTTGTGTTAAAAAATCAGGAATAATTCTTCTAATCTTCATCATATATTCTCCATCTCCCCTAAAACCTAATCCTTCTCTTTGAGGTTGTTGGGAAATGTCATAATCACCTGATTCAATACTTGCGGAAATAGCACTTGCTGCACCTGCTTTAATTTGATTATTACCTGTTTCATGTTCAAAGTAGATTGTCACACCATCGGTGTTACCCACCGTCGTGTCACTCGTTGCGCTGGAATCGTATTCCGTGCCGTGAGGTTTTCCAAAAATATGTGAATCTGACCATGAAGATCTTGCGAGAGAACTCGTTGTCCATACCGGTCTTTGAGGAGTTGAATCCATATAATTATAAGTGACGGATCGATTGTTTGATGCTGCACCACTGCCTGGATAAAACCAAGTCACTTCGCCAAATAAATTATTAAGTCCCGCAAAAATATGATTTCTAGGTACGGTATTAATGTCATCATAAACATAGTCTTCAACTAAACACTGTAAGGATTCTAGTTTACCTGTATATCTAAAGAAACCATTTTCTGACATCCAATAAGCCGAACCATCCACTTCCACTGCTGCATTTTTACCAATCAGTCCGCAACCTGTTCCCACTTGCTGGAAGGAAAAAGTAAAAGGAGCTCCTACAAATCGCATGATAAATAGGGCATGATCGGTCCAAATGTAAATGGCATCACGACCTCTAATTGCTCCCATGATCCGTGTTCCATCGGCCAATCTTTGTGTGCCAGCGGTATTGGTTGCTGTCGGTGCCCAAGTGGTTAATGATTCTTGAGATGACCATCTAATGTACATATCATCCTGTGTCGATGTCGTTCCAATCGTGGTTTCCGTTCCAAAAGCAATTAAGTGCCGATCAGGAGTTGATACTAAAGTTTGTCTCGTTGCCGTTGGAGCACCTGATATAGCTGTTGCCCGTGTTGAGGTTGCGCCTGTAGCATCAGAATCCCATTCAAAGGTTGTTCCATCAACGATGGTTGCAATGAGTTTGTTTCCAAAATTGTCCAAGTGCCATAAACCTGGAGCAGTAATGATATCCCCTGTTTGTGAAGCTCCCCATTTCGTATAGTCTGAAGCATCGTAAACCGTTGCTCCATCCGAGTGGGTTGCTGCTGTGGTGTTATCCACAGCCCTTGTAATTCCTGATATAGTGCTTGTTCCCGTCGTATTAGTTGAATAGGTCATTCGCTCACTATCAATTAATAGGGTACCTGAAGAAGGCATACCGCTTGAACTGTCTAATGTAAGGCTGGTATCATCGGCATCAATCGCACCATCCAACGTTGCTGTAATTTCTCCAGCAACGGTACCACCCCATAAGCCTAATCCCCAACCCGCTGAAGATTCTTCAAGAGCAGGTCCGATGGAGTAATAATATTTTACTCTAATTCCTCCGGATGTGGTGGCTCCTGATCCACTTTCGTTTGATCCCATTTCGACCGTAATCGTTGTGCTGGTTGGTACGGTAGCCACCATAAAATTCTTATCGTCAAAATCGCTAGAACCAAAATCAGAATCGGTAATAGCAGTAAAATTATCGCAAAGGATAATATCCCCTTTAGTAATATTATGATCGCTTGCAAACGTGATTGTAACTGTGGCATCGCCATTGGTTGTTGTAAAGGCACTGGTTAAAGTTGTTGTACTTTTTAGAGGAGTGATATCATAAAAAGCTCCTCCAGAATAGACATATAAAAATCGGTTTGTTCCTAAAGCAGCGTATTTGATACCACTCGCATTAACAAAATGGTGTAGTGCCGTGTTTCGTCCAGTAAGAGTTTGGTCTCCTAATTGCGCCCAACCCCCTATTTTTTCAGGAGTGCCATATCGAAAACGTACATAGTCTCCTTTAACCCACTGACCTTCTCCGCCTGTGGCTGTGACTTGTTTATTAAATCCTGGTAAAAATCCTATTTTTTGAAGCATAAAACCTTTATAATATTAAAAGGCCCAGCTTACAAATGAATATCTGACCCCTTTCTTCGCCTCTTTAACTTCATGAGGATACATGAAATTAGAAGGAAATAAAAGTATATCTCCTGTTTTTAGCTTAATTTCTTTACCCCTGCAATAAAATTCTGCACCTTCATAATCTTCATTGAGTTGAGCAACAATGGATATGATGGGCACACCTTTCATTTTTCCATCAAAAATGCTGTGAATATGATCATAATGCTGTCTCATCATCGTACCAATGGGATACTTATTAAATCGTATCGGAGAAAATTTTGTTAACCAAGGAGGATTTGTTTTTTGTCCTTTAATTGAATACTTATTTTGATAAGCTTCTAAAGCTTTAACAAGATGAGGTGTGATTTTATTCTGTTGTTCTTGAGTACAAGGCATAACATCTAATTCTTTTGTAGGTTCTGAAGTAGAGGTTCCTGTTGTATAATTATTCCAGGTATGCTTCTTCCATTGTTTTTTATTACATTCATCAATCAACTCTTCACATAATTCTTTGGGTATGGCATTGGTCACAAATATATAATCATCAACCTTGTCCATAAAGCTCCTTGATATTTAAATGTGTTAAGCTGTCCGTACTACCTAATTCATCAATACAAAAAGTATTAAAAGACATGCTATAGCGTTCTTCATTACCTTTATTAAGTGGAACGGAATGTCTTAAACTCGATGGAAACAAGACCAATTCGCCATCGGTCATGGGTAAGAGAAAAGTTTCAGCGTTGAAGGTGTTATATTTTTCAGGGTTTAATTTAACACCATCTTGTATAGATTTATTAAATTGTATGGGAGGTAGTGTTTTTGTTTGTCTAAAATAAAAAACGCCACTGATAATACTATTCGGATGTACATGTTCGTGATGTTTGCTATTGGGTGGATTACGGTTCGTCCAAGCCTGTGTCACCACTAATCTTTGTTTAGTATTTAAAATCTTTTGTGTATATTTGTTTAAACTTTCGTAAATAAAATCTTTAATTTTGGACAGCTCTTTATGCTTTAATAAATAAGTATCGTCCGATTTAAAGTTTTCATTTTCTTTTTGTTCGATGTATCTTAATTTTTCAATGAATTTAAATTCCTCTTCAATGGAACTTTCATACTTAGTAATAAGTACCGGGATCGGGAAAATTTGCAGTAGTTCGTCTTTCTCTTTCATATGGGATTTATACTATATCTTACAATTAAAGTCCACCGTGAGAATCTGAACATCCATGTGCATAACTGACACTATTTATCATGTCTCCAAAATCAGTTCCGTTTCCAGTAGAAGCTATAGTTATATATTCAATAACATTAGAAAGACCTGGGGCCGCTCCGCCTGCATAAATTCCCCGTGTTTTATTAGAAGTACCTGATACACCTGTTCTTGCTGCGGTTAAGTCTCCAAAATCCGTTGCATTACCTGCGGATGCTATCGTTATATATTCTATAACATTTACTTTAGTTGGGGTAGCTCCTCCTCCAAAAGTTCCACGAGTAGTAGAACTAGCTCCAGCCATACCGAAAGTAGCGGTACTTAAATTTCCAAAATCTGTTACATCCCCTGTGGACGCAATGGTAATATATTCCATTATATCTACAATGGTTGGAGTCAATCCACTACCAAAAATTCCTAATGTTGGGGAAGCACATGAACCAGCTTTTGCTCTTACTGCGCTTAAATCTCCGAAATCTGATGCATTTCCAGCAGTGGCAATGGTTACGTAGTCCATTATATTGGACTTACCAGGCGCTTCTCCTCCACCCCAAACGCCACGAGTCTGGCTGGATAAACCTGTAATGCTGTGTCTTCCATCCGTTAAATTTCCAAAGTCTGAAGCATTCCCTAAAGACTGCATTTCTACAGAATCAATGACATCACTCGCTGCATACGCTCCACCAAAGACAGCCCTTGTTGAAGAACTAGCAGCACTTCCACTTCCTATGTATCGTGCAGAAACCATGTCACCAAAATCTACGGCATTTCCTAAAGTAGGAATTGAAAAATATTGTAATACATTAACGGCACCTGGAGCTGCACCACCCCCAAGTAAAGCCCTTCCACTTCCAGGCATATAGTTGACGGATGGACGTTGTAGTACATCTGATAAAATTCCACCTCCGCCTGGAGAAGGTTGTGAATACATGTTAGCAGTAACAGCTTGAAGATTACCAAAATCTATACAAGTACCACCAGTCGCTAATTGAAAATAATCGATAACATTAACTGCATTTGGATCATATCCTCCTCCAAAGCATCCTCTAATTGTATTGCTATTAGCTCCAGGATGATGTCTAGCAACAGATAGATCTCCAAAATCTACAGAGTTTCCTGTAGTGCCAATAGTCATTTTATTTAAATCTCCCGTTGCACCATCCTGTCCACCCATAAAGCCGAGGGTATTACTAGACATTCCACCGCCGCCTCCACAAGCGTTAACTAAATCCCCAAAATCAACACCATTTCCTGTAGTTGCAATTTCAACATAATCTATGGCATTGGTAGCACTAGGTGTGTTACCTCCACCAAAAAGCGATCGAGTAGGTGAAGAACATGAAGTTGGACTACTTCTTGCAGCAGTTAAATCTCCAAAGTCGACCGCATTTCCTGTTGAAGCAATATGAATATAATCAATAACATTTTGCCTTGTCGGTGTTCCTCCTCCTGCAGCTATTCCTCTAACATTATTTCCTGTTGCTTGAATACTAAAACGACTAACTGTAGTATCTCCAAAATCGGCTGCATTACCTAGAGACGCTGTTTCAACATAATCAATCGTTGTTGTTGTAGGTACTCCTCCACCCATCCAAACAGATCTTGTTGCTGAAGCAGTTCCACTACAATAACGAGTTACACTGGTATCTCCAAAATTCGCTGAATTTCCTGTGCTTGATATTTGTATATAATCAATCCATGATAAAGCATTGGATCCATCATGCGATCCTCCAAAAAATCCTCTATCGCTACGAAGCTCATTATTCATTATGGCTTTATAACGACCTTTAATGTTCCAAATATTACCCATTATCCTTGTACTCCTCCATGATTATCGGTAGCACCTGCAATAAATTTTAAACTAATTGTTCTATCTCCAAAGTCAGTAGCATTTCCTGTAGATGCTATGGTCACGTAATCTATGGTATTCAACAAACCTGGCGTAGCTCCTCCTGCCCAAACAGCTCTTGTTTTATCTGCAGCTGCGGCAGCTCCAAATCTTGCAGCGGTTAAATCCCCAAAGTCGGTAGAATCTCCTGTAGAAGCAATAGTTACATAATCCATATCAGTTGAATCATTATTACCAGCAGCTCCTATTGCACGAATATCATTAGAACAACCTGTAAGGTTTCCATTTCCACGTTGTAAATCACCAAAGTCTGAAGCGTCTCCTGTGCTTGCTATAGTAACATAATCAATAGTTGCTGCAGCAGGAGTTGCTTTTCCCATCCAAAGTCCACGAGTGCTACTCGCTGCGGCATTATTTGCTATATCAGCTGAAGTGGTTAAATTTCCAAAATCTGCACCTGATCCTCCTGATGCTAATGATATATAATCTATAATATCAACCCGACCTGCTGCAGGACTTGGACTATATCCTCCTGCTGCAACTCCTCGTGTAGAACTACTTAAACCTCCAAGATTAGAACGAGCATTACTGGCATCACCAAAATTATGAAAACCTCCTTTAGATGCAAATAGTGTAAAATCAACATCATCGGTATAGCCAGAAGCTAATGCACCAGCATAAGCATAACCTCGTGTACTACTTCCAAAACCTGTAAGAGATTGTCTTGCTTGAGCAAGATCACCCCAATCAGCAGCATTTCCTAAAGTTGGAATATGAATATAATCAACGGTGTCTGAGATTCCAGATTCACCCCCCATAAATAAAGCTCTTCCTGTTCCACTTGAATAAGTGGATCTTGTTCCTTGATACCCGTCACAAAGACCGCCGTGAGAGTTTGAAGCAGCTCCTAATCTTTTTCTTGCAACTGTTAAGTTTCCAAAATCAACTGCTGTACCCCCATTTGCAATCGTCCAATATTCTATTACATCTGTTACACCAGGATTAATTCCACCTCCCGCTAATCCTCTAACGGAATTAGAAGTTCCCGCAGCATCTCCTGTAACAGCAGTTAAATCTCCATAATCTATTGCATTACCTTGTGTTGCAATTTCAACATAATCAAGTGTTGTCACTAAACCTGGTTGAGCGCCTCCAGCAGTAACTCCTCTTGTTGAACTGCTAGTCGCACTTAAATCTTGTCTTGCAGCCGTTAAATCTCCAAAGTCTATGGCGTTTCCTGTCGTTGCAATTTCAAAATAATCTATTGTGGCAGCAAGACCTGGAGTTTTACCTCCTAAAGCCAAACCTCGAGTTGGTGAAGCAGTACTCGTATGTGCATAACGACCTGCGGTTAAATTTCCAAAATCAGTATAATTTCCTAAGGATGCCATAGTAATATATTCTATAACATCGACGGTATCGGAAGTGCCCCCTTCAACAATTCCCCTTACACTATTCGAACATCCTGCTGTGTATCCAACGGTAGTTGTAGCATCTCCAAAATCAGCCGCATTACCTGTAGACATGATGGTCACATATTCAGCAGCATTAACATAAGCTGAAGCTGCTGTGCCATAACCTTTTGTATGTATTGCTCTAGTAAAAGAACTTTGGGTTGCTCCAAAGTGTCGAGCTGTTATGATATCACCAAAATCTGTGGCATTTCCAGCCGTTTGTAAAGTTACATAATCAATTGTAACATTAGCACTTGGTGTACGACCAGTCATAAATACACCACGAGATAATGCATTAGGCCAATAGCCGCCCATGACAGCGTCATAGACTTCCTTCATATTCCAGACGCCCCGAGCGTTGTCGAGTTGTGGATAGTTCGCCATTAGAAATCCTTACGATATTTTTTTAGCCCAGATACCTGTCGCTGCACGATCTTGATCAAAAGCAACTTCTTCACCTGCATCATTACGTTCTGTCCAATCACCCGTATAAGTATCGAGATAAGATTTTACAGCCGCTTTATTCGCAAGTTCACCTAAACCTGTTTCAGCTGAACCATTAACCGTTGCACCGATCATATCCCAATCTTGAGGCGAACTTCCACCATTTGCTTTTGGATAGTAGCCACCATCATCAATATACGTTGGAATGGTTCCATTTGATTCTAGGTTATACTTTATTATCTTGTTTGCCATCAGTTTTCTCCTTGTTATCTAATAGTTTGGTATTCAATGATTTTTCATCATATAGTGTAAAGCCTCTTCGTTCAGCAAATTTTACTGCATCCCCTTGAAACTTATCAGCGCATGCTTCTAACCACTGCATGGTCATTTCATGTGTCGGCGCTTTGCCTTCATCCATCATCTTATTCTCCATTTTGAGATAAGCGTAGATTTCAGCTTGTGCCTGAGCACTATTTATACCCATGTCAAAGAGATAAATCAAGTTTCCTTCATCAATGACTCCTCCTCTTGCCCTTGCGGCATTCAGAGCCTGCTTCATGCAAGTCATGACATGATAACGGGATTCCTCT
>Ga0208315_1001650_pt1 | contig 10909 bp, 23 predicted proteins | sample MalvireepMed_215_FD_184239 | JGI IMG/M metagenome (GOLD analysis project Ga0208315, IMG submission 184239) | Marine viral communities from the Global Malaspina Expedition - Malaspina viral metaG DeepMed_215 (SPAdes) (version 2) | ecosystem: Environmental > Aquatic > Marine > Oceanic | place... | reverse complement strand
CTGTAACTCCTCCCCAGCCTGGAGCCACTGGTGCTCCCACTGATTTTTAACATAGAAATCACCCGTGCGAACCATGTTCAATATGTGCGCTGGCAATGACTTGCCTTCAAATTGTCCCTCAGTGACCCGCATCATCTGAGTTTCCATGTATAGCACATAGTTGAAGTAGTGAGGGAAGTGAAGGCGAAACGACCCACGTAATGACGGGTAGTAATCGAAGTCCACGAAGTCAGGGTCACCTGCTATCGAAGACCTATTACTGCGTCGCTCCTTTTTCCTCTCCATGACACGAGCGGTAACAAGTACCGTGCACCCTAGTGCCGCAGGGTCAAGACGCATCATGATTGCGAACATCTGGCTGAGCAGGGCGTTCCACTTTTTGAACTCGTCGCCACCAGTATTAGTAGTACTGAACACCTCTTCAAACAGAAGGTCGAACTCACTCATACCATCGACGACTAAGACATCAAGACAGTTGCCCTTGCTTGCTTCATGTAGAAGCATATCAGTCACGGCTTCAAACCTCTCCAGCCAGTCCATACTGTCAAGCGCTGGTGAGCTGAACCGTAAAGATGTACCCTTCTCCGTCTGCCTGTAGCTTTCGGGTACGGCTAAGGCCGGATTGTCCTCCCGACCAAAGGTTACGAGCTTAGCGTTGTCGGTAACGGGCGTCCCCGTCCGCCAGTCGTAGAATGAGGATACGGCAAATGCAGTTTTACCTGAGCCTGGGCCGCCGTATAGTAGCCCAGAGGTGGATGGTTGGTAGAGCATGGCTCACCTCCAAATTTATCTTCCTTATTATACCACAAATTTAGTGGCTTGTCAAGAGCCTTAGTTGTTGTGCGAGTATGGTATTCTCTTCTCGAAGCTCACCGTTGATACCACGTTGTTCTTGTGCTGCCTTACGGAGCAGGCGGTTCTCGATTTTGAGTCGGTTGAGTTCTTCCTGTTGCTCCTCAACAATATCTTTTAGCTGACTCGCGAATGTCTTTGCCATCGTTCTATCCTCCTTCTCTTAGCGTCAATGATAACCTCTAGGGATTTTCGATTGTTGGCACGAGTCCGCTTGGCATAAGCACGCTCACGTTTTTGGGCTCGGCGTTCGCCTTTTAACATCATAGCACCAGTATCCAAACTCCGATTGCAATAGCGACATCAGCCGCCGCCGCAATCATCATACCTATAAGCATGGCCTTGTTCAACTCCATCGTGGCAAGGGCTCCTCTATCTTAATCATACGTTGTACTTGATGGTATGTCCACTCGTCTGGGTCGAGCGCAACCAGCATACCAAACAGGAACCCACCTACCCAGAAGCGCCAGTCTTTAGGGTGCGGCTTTGGGGGGGCTATGCTCTTTAGTGCTCGTACCTCATAAGCTATCTTGTCTCGCTTCTCTTGGTTAGTCATGTGGTCTACGCTCCGTATATAATTCTTCGATGATGCCATTGGGGTCGGCGCCTGTGATTATGTTTTTGCAGATAGTGTTGTAATCACAGAAGCTACAGGCTCGTGAGTACCGAGGCTCCATCCTACTACGGTTAAACCTCGCACCCATGCCAGCGATTTCAATACAAGTTGCTTCATACATAGCTTGAGTGAAGGGCCACGCCGGTGAATGGGGCGGCGGGCCTGTGCCTTGTGTTGGTAAGCATAGATATTTATACATGATTTGTCGGTCAGGATACTCTTGCTGTAAGACAGCGGCGTAGTAACGCAACTGTGGTGACCACAGTAGAAAGTCTAACGGCTCTGTCTGGGTAGTCTTAACATCCATAATTTCTAGCCTGTCTATCTCGTACCCTGTCGCTAAGCCGTCGATTAACCTATACATATCTGGTCTGCCATGTAGTTCAATATCATCAAATACGCCTGATACCTCGCGTTCGACAAACCAATGAGACTTCCATACCCCCTCAGGTATCTTGTTGATAGCACGTATCACACCAGGTAGGTACTTCTTCACCTGCTTCTCAGGCTCATAGTTATTAGCGAACTGCTCTTCAAGGCAGTCCTTAGCACGCAACGCTATGTCCTCTGCCTTTGGTATCTCGTTCGGGAAGTCCCGACAGATAGTCTCAACCACGAAGTGTACTGCTGTGCCAGAGGCCATCGGCGCAGGCCTGCTCTGGTCTATCGGCTCAATGCGCTGGTCATAACGGAAGTGCCACTTGCGTTGGCAGTCATTCCACGTAGCCAACTCCGAGGGACTCACGCTAACCATTTCTTTCGTGGGTACAACGGCCTTGTCGTCCTGATACCTCATGTCACCTTCCTCCAATGCTTAAGCTCTAGTGCCCACTGTGGGTTATGCCCACGGTCTAGGGAGAACGCACGACCGAAGAAGTCGCCAAGGTCTGTAGAGTAGACACCATCATCGGTCAGCAAACATATCTCGGATACCCCACGCTCATCTAATAGGTCAGCTATGTCCTTGTCGATGCACCACGCTGGTGGTACCTGTAACATATGCTTGGCACGCTTGACATTGTGCCGGATGTAGACTAGCTTGTCGTCTATCTGGTGTATGGTGCCAGTATACTTCTGCCCCTTTGGGTATTGTGCATATATATTGGTCATTTTAACGCCTCCTCTTTCCTATCCACCACTTTTTGAGGCACCCCTAGTTCTCGCCACTCTTCTGGCTGAGCCATAAGAGCACGGCTAGTAGAGCCGAAGTGACTATGCAGTTTGGTTGCAATTCTTTCACCTATTCCTTTTATATTTGTGAGGAACCACCCCTTATACTTGGACTTGGCTGGCCTGATGTCCGTTTGTTTGATAGCTGCAAGTGCGGCCCGCCCACCACTTAAGATTGGGGAGTAACGCTTGAGCCAACGAGGAACAAGCTTGTCATCAACAGGCCCAGGTAATATGTATACCCCTAACGCTTGCAGTTGCACCAGTTCTTGCCACGCCTCGAACATATCCTCATTGAATACGTTCATCTTCTTAACGCCTCGCCATTTCTTGGGTACACCACGCATCAGCAAGCACGGAACATCGACCTCACCTATCAACGTACGCATCTGACGTGAGAGTCTGCCCTTGGTTATAGAATCCTTGAGGTCGTTTGCTTTTTTTGACTCAACACCCACGACCTTATCGCCAGCCACGAATACCATGTCAATACGTGATGGCATGGGCCGACGGACGAGCCATTGAGGCTCACCGTAAGGCACATCCTTCAATTCGTTGGCATCAATGTATAGGTTATGCACAGGGCCGAACAGCACACCGTCATGGTACAGGCTATTGCCCTCGATTGTAAACATTATACCACCTCAGGGTCGTGTTTCTCAGGTAGAGCCCGTAGAAATTCCTGATATCGTACTTCCCTTTCCAAGGCGTTGCGGCATATCTTAGACATGGACAGCCCCAGAACATGTGCCCTTTTACGTAGTTCGGACGGAATCCTTATCGCAAGAACAACTGGGTCAGTTATAGCGTACTTCGATTTCATTATATCACCTCAGGGTCGTGTGGTTGTGCCCGACGTTTGCGTGCCTTGTCAGCCAAACATATCTGGCAGTAGGTCTTGTCGTTCTTGTCGCGACTAAGCTGACTACCACAATTACGGCATCGTGTTGCGCGTTCACGCTTGGGCTTGGTTTTAATTGCTAGATGCTCAGGGTTGAGGCACCCCGTGGTACCACACGTCTGGTCTACTGTGGAGCGTGGTGGTATCGCGCCGAAGTGTTCTTCCCATACAGCACGTTGCATCCAGAGTGTCCACGCTGGGCGACCGTAATACTTGCGGCCCTTCCAGCCTGTACATCCAGACTCTAGCTCAATGAAGTAACGTCGCGCCTCGTGTGGTATCATAGCTCAGACTCCGCTAAGCTATACCGCTGAGGTCGCTTACCATCACCAACTATTATACCCTGTTTTGTCAAAATTGTCAAGGCCTCCGATAGCGTGGAGCGCGCGCGTAGCGTTCGACGCTCTAATTCTTCTGCTGTTGAGGGAGTATCAATCAATACCTCAAGTATGATACACTGTGTTGGGCCTAGGTTGGCTGGTCTAGGTATAAACATGAGAGGGTCAGGCTCAACCATCATCATGGGTAGCCTGCCAATCTCGCTCGTCCTATTACGTTGTGTTAGACACGACAGTTGGACGTAGTGCTGGTCAGGCCCGTCATGTTTCATAAGCCAGAACGACCTGGCCCACGCCTTCCACGTGAAGGCGCCGAAGTATGCGTTGTCCCCCTCGTCTATGTTGTCACCACTCTGGTCACGGATAGGTCTATGTGTGTGGTGGAGCATGATAACAGCGGAACCCGTGAGGTGCTGGTACCTATTCAAATTTTGTGTGAACATTCCAGCAGGCTCATCGTCCTTCATCGACCCTTTCATTAGCGCGTAGATGGGGTCGAAGATGGTCAGCTCAGGCTCCACCTGGGCTGAGAACTCAAGTAACTTGTTGAATCCATCGGCTGTATTCATAGCGACGGTGGGCACAGGCCAGTACCATAGCCAGTCAGATGGTACGGGGAACCTGTGGCGCATGGCTCGACCTCGAAACTGTAGCTCGTCAATGTCACCCTCACCTGCGATATACAAGACTCGGTGAGGCTCATCCGCCGCTGGGAATCCCAGAAACGAATGAGCCCCAGCCACACAGGAGGCTAGTTGTTGAGCGAGTAGGCTCTTGCCTACCTTAGGCTCAGCGACACACATAATCTTATCGCCTGAGGCTAACACCCCAGGTATAAGCATGGGTCGTGAGTCGAGGTCTATGCTGAGCAATTCCTCCGACTCATACAGTACGTCTGATTCGTAAGGGATTACCAATCTGACCAGTCCAATCGCCTACGGCGGCGCCCCTCAGGTGGTGGAGAGGGCTCAACCACAGCCGTAGCGTAAGCCGTAAGGGCTGTGCCTATCATTTCCATCTGTTTGACTGGCTCGGCAAAGTCATGTGTGCCTACTGCTGGTTCAATTTGAATGTCTAAACCATCCTCAACGACGACAGACCACACGCCATCGCTAGTCTTACAGCACACAGCACCATCCGATTCGCGCGTAACCACCTCTGTTAACTCGGGGTATGTCTCACGCCACAGCCCTTTGGATGTGGCATCCGATGAGACACGAACGCGAAGGCCTAGGTACTGTGCGAGTTTCGCGTGTAGTTCTTTAGATGTCATGTCCAAGTTCCTCTGTGTCATCGAGGAGCCTGTTTAGTTCGGAATATAATATACGTAAGTCATATCCGAGCGCATCTTCCTCGTCAACGTCACGCGTCTCAATAAATGTCGCCACGATGTTAGCTGCCTGATTTATAAGGTCAGCTACATCCTCTATCATACCTTGTTCTCGTCTACGCATCATTCCTCCGCACCTCCACGGCGCTTAAAGTTTTCTTCACACTCAGTCACTACTTGGGTGAGCGCGGCCATACGTAGGGTCTGCGGCAAATCCAGTAGTATTTCCATGTCACCATCGCCACGACAACCCGCACCTGGCGCACACTCGTTTTCCTTTATCTCCGATGTGCGTGCAACTATACCACATCGTGTACACACGGCGCCGATGTCGGCGAGCTGTGACATTAGCTCTTGCATCGCTAGCCATGAGCACAACAAGGTAGCACAGTCCTTGCTTACAGGCACGGCGGCCACGGCACGCCCGTCTGTTCTGACTCTAAACAATACATCCATTAGCTTAGCACCAAATATACTAGAGTAGTCCATACTCCAGCAAATATACCCATCGTAAATGCTAGGTTCCAACTATCTTTATTTCTACACATTTTCATTAGACAACCTCCTTATGAAAAGATGCGGTGTCCCCACAGTGTTGGCAGAAACCAGTCGTTCCGTGTCGCTCATCAATGGATAGGTCGAGTACGTGTGTTGAGTAGCAACAATCGGACAGCCACTCGAACTCCGCGTTCTCGAAACTAGCTAGAATTTGCTCGCGGTCATACTCACACAGGTCGCATAAGTCCTCACCTGTGCAATCCATTGGCCGTTTGCAATTAAAGCACACACAGTTTGCCATTACTCCTCATCCTCCTCGTACAATCCCTCTAGTTCTTCCTCTGATAGTTCGTCTAAGGTGATGCTACCAAAGAGCAGGTCGTGCATATCCTGCAAGGCTTGGGGGTCGAACATGATAGCGCCTGGCGGCACGGCTACCATAGCCGCTGGCAACGGGGCTAAGTCCTCGTTGTGCTCGACGATTGCGTGTGTTATCTGGTTGTCTTGCGACTGAATTTCCTCAAGTGCCATGTTATATGTGTTAACGATATCGACCACATCAGCCGTCACCCGACGGATATACTCACGCATAACAGTTCGTGATGTGAACGTCCCCGCGTGCCCATTGTGTAACTGCAAACATTTAAGTGGCGTGTCACATTGGGAGTTGTGCCCGCTCTTAGATAGGTTGACTGTAAGAGAATCAGGTATATCCTGTGCTTCCTGGTTGGTTACGATAGACTCCCATAGCACCTGGCCTGATTGAAAGTAACCATCGTGGTCGTTCTTGTTATAGCTGTTAATTAACAGTTTCATGAATCACTCCTGTTAGTAGATTAGAATATGCCGTGAGTAAATCCTCTTGTACCTTGGACTCGATAGCCTTGTCACAATAGCCGCCTCGTATGTACGACATCGCATCGGCGACAGCCCAACCCTCACGAATCATGAGTGCCGCTACGAATGTGCCAGTCCTACCGTGCCCACCCATACATGCAATCTCAATGATACTGTTCTTGTTGTGTAGGTATGGCAACGTCCACTCGATAGCCTCGGATAGCATGTCTACTTCGACCACCCCGAAGTCCGGCCACCCTACGTAGAGTGAGGCTGGGGCTGACATGTCTACCTCGGCGGTCGTGTTAGTTGCGAGCCGCCCTCTCAACCACCCATCATCAAGGTAGACGCCTACCGTGGGCAGTTCGACAACGCCAGGCGTTGTGCTGAGTGAGGAGCTACCTGTGAGGTGTACCGTGTACGTGTTATCCAACCCTTCAAATTGGAGGGGCACCATGTGGTGGTGGCACGCTACGTAGGTGTACCCCGTAAGAGGTGAGCTACTAGGTGCGTCCCATACATCTTGGTATGCCGTCCAATCCCAATCAGACTGGCTGGTATAGGCGTAAGACATAGTGGGCTTGAGTGTCTCTTTGAAACCCTCGTTGCCTACGTATTCAATACACTCTTTACATATAGTACCTGTGATGCCCCAGGCTGAACCCGTCAAAGTCTCTGACTTAGGTAGATTGTCCCAACACAATACGCACTTTTCCATTACACCTGCACCGTTCCCAGGTGTGCGTCCAATACTATTTTCATCCCGTTTTGCAAGACGTTTAGATTCCCTATGCTTACGACGCAGGGCTTGTTTAGTTCCCGACTTACGATTGCTGCGTGACATGTGCGTCCTCCTATTTGTGTAGCTATACCCGATGACTTTATCATCAATGGCACCATGTGTGGGTTGGTCATGATTGCGAGTAGTATGTTGCCCTCATCGAAGGCTGTGTCCAGTGGCTCGGTGGCGTCTGCCCAGACTGCGATACCCTCGGCTCGGCCCTTGACAACGGGCCGCCCCTGGAGCGTGGGGAAATTCCATTTCTTCCCACCCGTAGTGAGTGGTCGTGCCTGTAGTATCCATACACGTAGGTCAGTATCGACCGCCCACTCTATGTCCATCGGTTGCCCGAAAAACTGTGCAATTCTCTGGCAATCGGCTTGTACTCTTGCGAGCACATCAGCCGTGCCCTCTAATGGTGGCGTAAACTCGCTAGTGGCATTGTCTACCTCGTAGCTACCCTCAGGGTTGACCTCGCCTGACACCAGCTTGTCACCGAGTCCCAATGTGTACTCGATAATGCTAGTGCCCAACTCCATACTGAATGGGTCAGCCGTGAACGTGACCCCCGATAACCACGATGGCACCATCGCCTGTACTAGGACAGCGATACCCTTGTCCTCTTCACCCTTAGCCTCACGGTATGCCTCGGCCTTAACGCCTGAGGCACGGCACTCTTGGATACGAGCCATTACATCCTTAAGCTCAACGTGTAAGAACGTGTCGTGTTGTCCTGCATACGAGGAGTCCGCGCCGTCCTCAGCCAGACCCGATGAGCGTACGGCAAACGTGGTGGAGTTGGGCTTGGATGTCCCAAAATGGTTGGTATGTAAGTATTCGGCGTACTGTTCGATACGCACCAGAGTTTCCTTAGGCTCAATGACCAAGCCGTTGGGCACACGTAGCCCCTCGTGCATGAGCCTACCCAGGTTGGCCGCCTTTGACCCGTATCGTGTGAGTGGGTTGTCCATGTATGGATAATCGTGTAAGAACATCATAACCTATCGTACCTCTGCGTAAAATTCTCTGACCATTGGGCTTGCCGATTTGGTGAGTAATTCGGGCGTCCCCTCGCCCTCGCTCCAGTGTTTGTTGGCATCAAGCACACCCTGTAGCATGTGCGTGTTCCACAGCTTGCCGAAGAACTGTCCGCCGTTGTGCTCCAGGCTCCAGCACATGTCCACGAATAACAGCGGCGTGTACTCACCTGTCACATACTTGCGTACAACCTCAGCGATATACGCCCACTTGTATCCTCCGTATGTGGAAACCTGACCGAACGCCTTGAACGCCTGCTCTGCCCAGACTAGGGCATCTGGCCCATGCCGCTGTCTTACGTCAGCCCACCCATCCCACGCCTCGTGGCGTGAGCCGTGTTGCGAATTACGTAACACTTCGAGTAGCGAGGGGTGAAGGCTTGTAACATCGCCGACGTGACCACATGTATAGCGTAGTTCACCGCCAACCACCATATCTGCGTAACACGAGAACCAATTTGCCAACTTAACCACTCGTGAGTTGAACTGTCCATCGTCCAGCCCATCCAAGTGCAGGTCAAGTAGCAGGTAGAAGTCAGCCGCCTCGCGTACCAGTGGGAGGTCGGATGGCAAATTCCACGTGTTCACCGCTACGCGGCTTTCCATTTCGCCGTCGTCGTCCTCGCTATACTCATCGTCGTAGTCCGGCTCGTCCTCCTCGTACTCGTGCTCCTCGATTTCCAGGTCTATTGGTGCCAGTTTCTCGTCCATATCCCACCTGTGTATAGAAGTTTCGAGGGTAGTATATATACACTAGTACCCCCGTGCCAGGTGCTAAGCATCCTTCCTGTACCCCGCATCGCGAGCATCCCGTTCGGCCCAGACCTTGCGACAATCATCGCATAACTGACGTTCTTCGAACGTCTGTGCGTTGGGTCGTTTCGCGAACGGTGTACTGCACACTACGCAGAGTTTGGTTGTGACTTGTTCGGGCCCCATGTGTTATATATATTACCTCCGAATTTTCTATACTCCGCCACGACCCAGTTATTATACCACTCTGGGTCGATTTTGTCAAGCTCTCGTAACAGGTGGCGCACGCTACATCGGATTGTTACATTCTGCATTACGCCTCCGCGCGAGCACACCGTTGAGCAATAACTCGATGAATAAGTCGTCGGTCAACTCGTCGCTCGTTAGTTCTTCGCCAAACCAGACTGGGACACGCTCCTCAGTCTCGGTGTCAATCACCTCGCCATTGACCACGGCTATCATCTAGCCCTCCTTAAATTCGACTGTGACAATAGCGCCCACCGCACCCTGAGGCAGAGCCTCTTTGCGAATGTAGAGACTTCCGAACACATCGCTGGACTTGTCCAGCGCCGCCATGCGATAGCAGTTGTCAGTCTCTTTGTTTATCACGAACTCAGCACTCAACGAGTGCTTCGCGACAACTGCGGACTCGGCTTTCTTCGCCTTGGCGGGGGCCTTCTTCGCGACCTTTGGGGCAGCCTTCGTGCCTTTCTTCACGACAATCTCCTTCTGGACAGCTTTCGATTCTTCGAATAACGCCTCGTCTGCGGTGGTCAACATCGTGTGTAATGCGATGAACTCACCACAGGCTTCGTCATTCGCGATGCAGTTTCGGCACGCAAATACTTCGCGCCCGATGTTCCCTTGCGACAATCCAACGAACTGGCCTTCGGCCTTTTCGCAAAATTCGCACGCCACGGTCTTTATAACCAATGTCTCATACCTCTGATTCAGTTTCGGCTCTCCGACCGACCTCAAATATCATAGCACAGTTCAACCACCCCAGTCAACCCCTTTAGGGGTTGACGGGGGTGAAAAAGCCTTGCGTTACGCAAAGTCAATACCATCGCGAACCATTGCGACCAGCTTCCGATACTCCGTATCGGCTTCGCGATGGTCGTCAACCTGAAACCGCTTCGTGATTGGCTTCGGGAATCCAGGAGCGTCAAGCTCTAGCTTGACACTCCCCGCGATGTGGGGCCTGTCGTTGCCACACGATGTTTCCATCGTGACCTTGAAGCCATTCGCGAAAGACTTGGTCGCAGTTTTGCGAACCTTCATCTTCCCGACCCCTGGAGGGGGTCGGTTGTCTTTGCGATTCATCCATTGGACAGTTTTCGCGAAATCCATTATGCGCCTCCCTTTTTGCAATTGCAATTCGCGAAAATCTGACCACATTTGCCGTGCTTCGTGTCCTTCGCGACTAGCTTTGCTAGATTGGGTACCTTGCGAACCTCGGGTTGATGGTACATAACAACTCCACTGGGCCTCTTGGGCCGATTCCGCTAACTATCATACCATGTCAGCTCTCCTCCAGTCAAGTCCGTAGGACTTGACGGGAGGAGAACCGACTCCCTAAAGGGAGTCGTAGTTTTTCTCCCACTGTTCGCAATGGCTGTCTAAGACAGCGGCGTGTAATTCGCGACAAACATCGGCAAGTTCGGTGAACCGAACTTCCTGTTCAGCATCGCGAGCCACGAATTGAGGGTATTCATAGTCGCCTTCGGCGATGTTTTCACCGAAAAAGCTCGCGATATGTTCGCAAACTAGCTCCAAGACTTGGGACACCATTAGTT
>Ga0208315_1001647_pt1 | contig 10938 bp, 9 predicted proteins | sample MalvireepMed_215_FD_184239 | JGI IMG/M metagenome (GOLD analysis project Ga0208315, IMG submission 184239) | Marine viral communities from the Global Malaspina Expedition - Malaspina viral metaG DeepMed_215 (SPAdes) (version 2) | ecosystem: Environmental > Aquatic > Marine > Oceanic | place... | reverse complement strand
GATATCGTACTCGACCGCGAAGAAACCCTCCGAGAGCAGGTCAAGGATGACTTTGACCCCCTAAAAGACGAAACAGCTTATAGGATGTGACCATGGCGTTTTTCGGACAAACAAAGAAACAGACCAAGGAAGCGGAAGGGAACTGGTGGTCCAAGGGTATTATTGGGACACTTGTCGGTGCAGCAGCAGGCGCGGCTACAGGAGCGTGGGGGGGTCCCGGTACAGCCGCTGCAGGCGCAATAAAGGGAGCCGCAATAACTGGGGCGGTAAGCGGGGCGACACCAGCTTTGGCTGGAGGTCTCGGAGAAGCCCTTATGGGACCCCAGGAAATTGAGTATGAGACTAAAAAGGGCATAAGCCCAAGCCAGACACACGGGGTTGGTTTTGGTAGTCAAACAAGTCAATATATGGCACAGCTATCCCAGCAGCCCCCGCAAGCACCACAGCCTTTGCTCCCAGGCTATATGACGCAGAAGTATTACTGAGATGGCTGAGTCCATTACAAAAGATGTAGCCCATGATGCCATCATTGGCACCATAGAAGATAAGCTAGAAAGAGCTTATGAGGAAAAAGCGGAGCGCATCGAGGAAGCTAAGACAATCCTCCTGGCCCAAGAGGGAACCTATGTTCGCTCTGCTCTAAATATTGTCAGGGGCATCTCGCCATCAAGAGATGAGGGGATGCCGAAGTGGTACAAGGACAGGGCTGTAGTAAATATTCTGGGCGTTCTCGCGCAGACAGCCGCGTCTATCCTTACCTCCAACTCACCTACATGGGTTGTTGATCCGGTTGGCGAAGATACGCACAAGTTTCAAGCCGCCAGAGGCGTAGACAAGCTACTCCAATATTTCTATTCGTCAAATAGAATGGAGACCCTTCTTGATGACGTAGCCCTGAGATGCGTCCTCTTTGGCAAAGGCGGGTTCTATATTGATTGGGACTCCATGGCTAAAACAGGACAGCTCAACGACTCCACCATAGGGAGAGAGGGGTGGTTCGTTATCAATCCAGTTGACCTCTTCTCAGTACACTGGGAGCCAGGGGTAGCTGGTATCGAGAACGCACACTGGTGCATCTATGAAACCACTATGCACGTAGAAGAAGCGCGCCTTTATTGGGATGAGCCAAATATTGACAGGGAAGATACCGGGGACGAAACCGGAACTGGAACAACCAGTAGGCACCTGAATCTTGTGCAGGACCTCGACAATCAGACATCTGATGAAGATGATACTGAAAGAATCCGGGTTATTCGCTACTACGAAAAACCAGGCTACAGTCACCCCAACGGCATGGAAGTGGTTATCGCTGGAGACACGCTGGTAGAAGTAAACGAGAACCTACTTCTGGGTGAGTTTCCAATCTATATGATGGAGTGGCGTCCAAAGCCTTACCGAGACTATGGACAAGGACTCGGTGGAGACATACTCAGGTTGCAGGAAGACCTGGCTAGAACCATTGATGCTGTCCGGGCTAGAAGAGACCAGGAAATCAGGCCGCCGTGGATTGTTCCTAAAGGAAGCCTAACCAGGAACGGTCTCTCCACAAAACCAGGCGCTATCAATGAGTACAATCCGCGACTTGGTACCCCGCAGCCTATGCAGATGACCCCAATAGGAGCAGCAACTGGGAACCTCATGGAGCAAGAGATGATGCTCATGGAGTATGTTGCTGGGCTCAATGATGCATCCATGGGACAAGCCCCAACATCTAACGCTACAGGAAGGCTCACGTCATTCCTTGCCGAACTAGACCAGCGAAAGATTGGCCCTGCTGTGAGGTCACTCTCCGTTATGCTGTCTAATGTAGGGCGCAGGATGGTGCGTCTGTGGCAAAAATATGGAAGTGAGACTGTAACAATTAGTGTAATTGGTAAGGGTCACGCGCCTGAAATTTCTGAGGTAACAAAGAAAGACCTCTTATGGTCTGATATCCGCGTAGATATCCAAAGCCTTATGCCAAGGACACAGCCTCTTCGCCAAGAAACAGTTTTGAACTTGCTTCAAATGGGAGTTATAAGTAAAGAACAAGCTCTTGACTCATTGGAGTTTGGCGGGTTCAATGAAGCAACTGGAATACGAAGTGTAGAAGCACTCAATGCGCGATCAGAGAACGAAAAGCTTGCAGACTTCACGTATGATTATGGCGAAGAAAATGAAATGTCTCCGAATGAATTCGAGGACCACGCCGTACACATATCTGAACACACCAAGTGGCTTCGACTCGAAAAACCAGGCCCGCTGATTATGGCAAGGTTCAAGGCGCACATTGATATCCATAAGCAAATGATGGCTCCCCCGATGGCACCGCCAGGAGCGCCTGGTCAACCAGGAGCGCCACCAGGAGCCCCCGGTCAGCAAGGACCGGCGATTGAGGGTGGGATGGCTTCTCCAGGTGGGCTTCCCCCAGACATGGTCCCTATGCAAGAGCCTGGGGTTGATGTAAAAACAGAACAAGAACTAGCAGCAAGGGCTGGAATCGAGGTATAGTATGGCTGAATTACCTGATATTGATGTACAGCAGGCAATGGCAGACGCTGGAATGCAACAAGGTGGACCACCCCCAGGGGCTCCCCCAATGGCTCCTCCCGGAGGGGCACCGCCAGCCGGTTTGCCGCAAGAAGGTGGTCTCCCGTCGTCCGATGAGATTGACGACCTTCTCTCCAGTATGAACCAGGAGTCTATGGTCCCCGAGCCTGAAGCAGCGCCACAGGGTCCCAACTTCGAGGACCTTCTTTCAAGGTTCAAGGAAGGCGGGGATGACGGCGAAAAAGAGCTGTTGAGCAATCGAGTTCAAGAGCTTGAGCGGCAACTGAGCCAGGTTCTTGGGAGATTCGACCAGCAGAAAGCACAAGCAGAGACCAGCCGGGTCCGTGGTGGTATTGACGAGGCTGTTAGGAAAGCCATGAATAGCGTGTCTACAGGGCACGGCAAGCTTGATAAGGCAGCAGCTGATTTTGTTGAGGGGGCTCTGGTTTACAGGCTTGCCCAACAACAGCAGAAAAACCCTGAAGCGCCTGTCGATGTAGACGCTATTGAACGATTTGCCAGCAAATCAGCACAAGCTCTTAGTAGGTGGGCCAAAGAGCATGCCAAGAAAACAGAGACCGAAACCCGTAAAGCAGCAGCAGGAACCGCATCTCGACCCAAAGCAGAAGACTTTGAACTGAAAACGGACGCTGACTTCGATAAATATGTCGCTGCGTTCATTGGCAAAGGTGGCTGAAAATGGCAATACCAACTACATCATTTACCGGGTCACCGCTCCATATTGGAACCAATGACCTGGTAGCAGCGTTTACGAACGCTTATCTAAACATTATGCAGGAGCTAATCTCGTATGAGACTCCTGGGCACGCTGTCTTCGGGCAAAAGGGAAACCTTGTTGAATGGGGAAAGGGTGTAACAGCTACATTCCCGACTCGTAAGCCCGCCCGCCGAGGTATCGTCGGTGATATTTCAAATCGCGTTGGTCGTATCCCGCGCGGTGGTCGTCCCACGTATGCGATGGCTCAGTTTGAGGCCATGACGCATCGTCTGGCTATCAACTTCGACTGGAATGCGATGAATACAGCATCTAACGAGCGTTACATTGCTAACCTCGTAAAGAATGCTTTGTCTGACGTAAAGACCCAGTGGAACCGCCGTCAGAATATCTGGCTATACAGTGGTGAGCTGAACAATCCTGACCGTATCGGCGTTGACGACAGTGGTGGTGGAGCAGACAGCACAGAGCTTTTGTTCTGTAATACGTCGGCCAACACTGTCGGTAACGGCTGCGTTGGTGTTGTGTTCACTGATATTGTTGCTGACAACACAACGTCTTTGGATATAACCCTTCCGATTACAATGACTGAAAGCACTGGTAACCAACTGAACATTCGTGATTTTGTTCAAGCTGGTGGACAGTGGGTTCAGCCTGGGGATTACCTTTCTCTGCTAAACCTTGCTACAGGGAAAGGCGAATATGTCCAGGTCACCTCGATTGACCGAAGCACCTATACAGCCCAGGCTGCTGCCGGTACTTACGCCGGGACAGGGTTTGCCCGTCTTACTGTTGTTGGCGCTGGAACAGGCGGTAACATTGTAAACGAGTACGGTCAGTATAAGTGGACTGGAACTGGTGGCGCGCAGACTGACGACCAAGGAACGGTTGTTCACCTTGCATCGCCATCAGAAGTTGCTGACCTTGGAGATATTACCATTACCGGAGCTGCCTCCTTGCAGGACTCCGATGTTTCTGGTGCATACCCCGGCTTTGGCTCCATCACTGGTCCTAAGCATCGTAATAAGATTACCGATAACTCTGGTAACGGTATTCCTAACTACCTTGGTATGACCAAAGACCAATACTGGTCCTCTGAGGTTCTGAACTTTGCTGAGTTCCAAGATTCAACAGTTATCAACGAAACTGCTAATATGGATTTCCTGGTCTTGGACCGGGCTCTTCATAGTATCAATTCGTTGCATCACCGTCGTCCCGACTGCTTGTTCATGAATCCGCAGGTCTGGATGGAGTGGGTATCTGAGGCGCACACGAACCACGCATTCCGTAATGCTGGTTCTATTACTCCGCGCCCAGGTCAAGCAGCCACCGGCTCTGGTGTTCCCGTAAATCTCACCTATGAGAGCATCGAAGCTGTAACTGGCGTTGGTAATCTGCAAGTCATCCTTGACCCCTTCTGTCCTGCTTACACCATGTATGCGGTAAATAAGGGTGATGTTGGTTACATGGAGCGATTCCCGCTTACCATGGCTACTGATGATGGCTCTGAGTTCCGTTTCCCGACAGCGGCTGTTGATACGCTTGAAGCTTTCTTGCGTGTTGTATCAACCTTCGTTGCTCTGCATCCGGCAAGCGTCAACAAGATTACGGGTATCCACCAAGATACTCCCGTTCTCTAAGGCTTAAGCCTAATCTTACCTAACGGGGGGTGCCGGGGATACTGCTCCCTAGCACCCCCTTTGTCGTTTGAGGTCAATATGAGCATTGAGGTTATAGATACTGGCCCTTCTCTTGAAGCTTCTGCTTTTCCTGGTGCTAGGCCAGTAGAGCTTGAAAAGCAGCTACAGAAACTTCACCGAGACTTGAAGCTCAAGTGGAACGCACAGCAAGAGCATTGGGAGGTTTGGCATCTTAGCAGGAAGGGAGCCTGGTATTGCTTCCATAGGCATTCCAGATTCAAGGGAGAATATCTGCCAGCAGATGAACATCTCTATATTCAAGTCATGGAACGTGCTAACTTTACGGAGCATGGTCAGGCTGTTCTGAAGCGCATGAGGGAGACAGCACTAAATAATACCTATGGAGAGCTTGATTCTAGCAACGGCAAGGAAGACTTCATGAAGTGGAAAGGAAAGGCTAGAACCGACAGCAATACGGTGTATTACACATGAGTGCCAATTACGATGTAAGCACTCTTCGGCTGTTCCTTGGAGAGCACTCTGCGTCAGTTTGGAGCGATACTGACCTTCGCAATTATGTTGACCTAGCCAACATGACTATTTGGAAGATTCTATCTGACGCGGCCCCGGAACTTACAACGTTTTCCTATTACATCACACTCGGGGCAGCACCCAATAACAGCATTGTTTTCCCCAATGGCGTTACCAGCGTTTCTTCCAATCAAGTTATTGATGCTACAGCCGGTGCTGGCATTGGTATTCGGGTCTCCGCGATAAGAGCTATATACCAAAGCAAGTCTCCATTTGCTAACGACGGAACAGATACATACATAAAGCTGAAGGTGAAATCTGGCAGCGGGTTCTACCCTGTTCTTGAGAATCAAAATAGTCTACTCAACGACCTGGAGCTTCCAAATATCCACCAGGAGAAAATGGCGATTTTCGATTATGGAACGCAGTCGCTAACGATACACCCGGCTCCAAGCAAAGACATGACCTATACGGTCGAGCTTATGACGGAGACTCCTGTCTATATAAAAACGTCAGCCGGTAGCACAGATAGAACGCCCCTGCTTACACAGTCTGCTGATGACAACTCTAATGTGCTAGGGATTGAGCGGTTCACTGGCGACGACCAAAAAAGCATAGCTTTCCACGCGCATCAGATTGTTCTCTATGAAGCGGCTTACCAGGCATCGTTTGTTGATAAGTCAATGAGAAGAGAGTTTGCTACGGAACGAGACAGGCTGCTCGCGCTCGTTGCTACTCCACCCACCATAAGCGTCGATGAGGCATACTGATGGCGGCTGCACCTATAATCCAGGTGCTCCCAACAATGGGAAGGGCTGCTGATACTCAGTTTCGGTCAAAAGCCAGCCACATGCCATATAGGATGCTCCTGAATGTAGTCTCCCGTGGGGGAATGCTTTGTAGGCGGCCCAGGATACGGGCTATGGACATGGGCTATTCCTCTTCAATAGGTGAGGGGGGAAGCCCCGCGCCCGAGGCATCAGACGGTCTAGCGCATGCTCCACGATGGACTATCATGGGAGACCCGTCGAGTTGGGTTGAGACCGCTACCGTAGCCGACACAGACCATATGTGGTTTCGACCACCAGGTGGGCTGCTGATTACCGCAAGTAATGTCAGCAGGTATGTGACAACAGCAAATACCAAGGTTTATCAAATCAATGATGGAGGCGCTCATCTGGTAAGAGATGTTACTGGTATAACTGTTGGGACGGAAGGTGACTTTGCTGGCGCTGTAAAGCTTCTGCTATCTGGCGAACTAACATCACCAAGCCAGGGAGAACGGGTATACGCTATTCAGATGTTGACCGGCGCTTCCCCTACAACCTTTACAGGAGAGCACAGGCAAAGCAGAAATGTCTGGGCAATAAACGGGGTTATGGAGGGCATAGACTGCGAGATAATCGGAAATACGGTTGTTGCTCTTTATCTAAGCAAATATGTTGGTCTCACAACAGTTTCCCCTACAAATACGGACTTGTATTTTGTCCACTCGCTGCACCACACTGGTGACCCTAGATTCGGTAAACTGCAAAGCCAGCATAAAATCGGAACTATTGAGAACGACAACATAGGCAGCTGGTATGCAGCATCTTCCTATTGGAAGAGGCGTGTTTTCCCTAGCTTTAGCGACTACGTAATAGCTGGTCATGGCTTAGGTCCTGAAATGGCAGGCGCTACCAAGCCCAACTATGCACACCTGAGCACCGGGTACTATGAGCACGATATACAGGGGTCTGCGATACTGTTCTCAGGCGTTGATGCTCAAATGCTTGCAGACGTAAAAAGCTATAGAAACCTCGACACCAATCTCGTTAGCACTATCGAGAGAGCTGATCCGTTTGCTACGATTTACTGTGTTCACAGCCCTAAAAACGCCTTCATGTATACAGAGCGGAACTCGGGCCAATCTATCTGGTATGGGTTTGCTAATGGCGATGACTTCCTTCTGAACTCCGAGGTTCCGGCTGTTACAGCCATGCTTGGTGTCCCAGAAGGAGACATATCCTCTCTTAGAGATACCCTGCTTGTCAGAGACTATGACCTCTGGTTCTCAGAGCCCATGAGACCCCTGAGTATTTCGTTTACTGGCTTGAACTCAGTGAACTCCGGCAGCAGGGCTCCTGCGGTGGTTGGACTCGCGGACTATAGAAACGGTACCGCTATCTTCACAAACGATACGGTTCAGTTCACGCGCGGCATCGGCGCAGACTCGGGAACCAATGCAGCTACCAGGGCAATCATCCACAATGGCCTTGGGTCTGATTCCCGGTGGTCCATAAAGTCCGTAGGCAACGGTGTCGCGTTTTTGAACAAGCGTGGGCTTTGGTATCTGGGAGAGGACGGTCAGGTGCAAGAGCTTTCCGCGTTCCAAGAGCTTTTCAGTCACAGTGGGATTGATTGCTCAAGAGGCCCATACCATAGCCAGATTACAGCCGATGTGGATGGCCCTGACGTTGGAGATGAGCTGGTTAGTGGGTCGAGCGCAGACAAAGCATATAATGAGTTTGAGCATCATCCATGGAGGTCATTCAAAGTAGACCAGTCTAGATTGGACCGTGCGGTTGCTGGAGTCTGGGATGACCTTTATCTGTGTTTTGTGTCTTTAGATGGTGACGATATTGGAAACGACAACAGGCTTGTGCTCTGTTGGAACTGGAAAGAAAACACCTTCACGACTTGGTTATTGCCAAAAGATATGGGTGTGCGCGGCTGGGCTTATGATGGAAGGCTGAACACGCCTTATGTAATGACCAGGTATGGGCTAGCGCGCTTTGAGGACTGCAACCAGGGTGATGAAATCTGGTACAACGAGGGACCCACAGATAACGATGGGACCACGCCAAGAACACCTGGCGATATCATGATGACCTCAACCACGCTTCCCACTAGCCCTGGGGTTGGTTATGAGACAAAGATACACCCAAACTCTATGCCGTTTATGCTGGGGCAAACACACTGGTTGCCAGAGAGTGGTGACGCATATGTTGTTCCCAGCGTCATCATGCAGCATGAGACCAAGCACGACTACGTTAGGAGCGCATCCTGGACCAGAATGAATGGTGGTTCAGTAACGTATACCGGTGGTGATGATGACTTCAAAATGAAGATACGTGTCTGGTCTCAGAAGTCGGAAGCGGTTATGACTGAGTTTGTGTCTGAGGCGCACTCCGGGTTTATGAAGATGAACCTTTCCAACACAGAGATAAAGCCCCTAGATAACCTGGTCGATGAGTCTAAGTTCAAGGTATGGAGAGACCACCACTGCAGGGACAAGGCAGCCACCGCAGGTATCAGCACAAACGACAACACCGCTAAGTTCAGAGTCCCCAACGCCATCAGACGTGTAAGCAGGGCCAGGTCTGGGTTTCAGGCAACAAGGTTTGCCGTTCAGTTTTCTACTTCTGCCCCTAACAAGGTGCTCTCCTTCCAGGTTCTCCCAGAGACCACAGCCCCTAGAGGGGAAAGGGGATGAGCTTCTATACTACCAACTTCGCTCGCAGGCAGATGCTTGGAAGAAGCGTGGGGGAGTTTGGTGGTATCAACATGAGGCCAGAGCTGACCCCTGCACACAGCATCCAGTCGCATCTGTGGGCTGCTCATATGCAGGGTGGTGGAGAGGTGCATCTGGGACCGTATGACTTCCAGATACAGTCAAAGGCAACAAGCGATGAGGACGCTGACACCCTGAATTATCTTTATGTCCCACCAGATGTAACGCTTATCGGGGTCCCGCATAAGACTCGTATTTACAAGGACGTAAATTACTTTGAAGCATATGGCTCAAACACTGTTAACCCAAAGAGCCTTGGTCCCGTGGTTTACCTGGATGGTCCTAGAGCAGCTATGATCGACTGCGAGGTTGACCTTGATACAGACTCAAATCTCCCAGATGGAGCTACCACTACTGGAGTGTCCGTCGGCCGGAAGTACAAGGTGACCCTTGGTGGCGTTACTTATGAGTCCGATGCGTACAGAAACCCGTTTACTGAAAACCAATCAGACTGTATTGTCTATGTTGCTGGTGCGTGGAATAGGGTTCAAAACTGCTGGGTGGGAGCCCCGTATAAACTTCCCGATGACTCGCATCCCCCGGTCAGACAGATGCGTGGGATTTATGTAGCATCAACTGGAACAACTTCAAATATTATATCTGGCAACAATCTCCGCACTTTGAGCGAAAGCCAAACAGAAGGGATATTTCTAATAGATGGGTCAAAAGGGTCTGCTATAACTGGAAATGTTGCTGAGTATGGTGATACTCATGCCGTGTCAGTTCTCACCGCTGATGCAGCACATAATGCTATAACTGGAAATGTTGGCGCGACCACAAGCAGGTAAGACATGAGCACAGTATCTTTCCCAATCACGCTTACTGGCGACTATATCGACGGCTCTGTCTGCAGTGCGGCTGACTATAGGGCCGACTTTGAAAAGCTCAGAGATGCCATCAACCAGATGCACGAGCGTTTCGGCACTACCATTTTTACGGGTCATGACATCACTTACCAGGACCTAGCTTCTGCTTATGAGCCAGCGTGGGGCGCTTCTGCTGATGGTGCGTTTGCGACAGGTGACTCTGGGAACGACTATAAAATCCTGAATGTTATGCAGATACCTGGGTGGATGCAGGGAATCAGGGTAAGAAACCTACAGCTTTGCAACTTTTCAAGACTACCCGCTCAATCAGGCACTGGTTGGACTACCACCACTGTTTTTTATAACTCAGACGCAAGTAAACCGTTGAAGTTTGGTGTTGCTTACGGGGCGATAACCGATTTAAACCCAGACACATGGTCAGCAACTGATATTGCCACTATTACGCTAGATACAGACGCTAAGATACGCGGCCCATATCAGACCCATGCATCTCTTAATATAAATACTGATTCTGTTTTTGCAGATGGGACAGGGTATGCAAGTACTACCTCCAATGTCGTGGTCCCACCAGGTCAATATCTGGTATTATATGCTACCGGCAAGGTAGACTTTGAAACTGTGGTTGACAGTGGAGGTTCGGCATTAATCTGCTCTGACCTCAACTGGCACTTTGCTCTAAACGCTCTTTGCGACACAATGGTTCCGATTCCGTAGGAGAAGAAAATGGGTTTATGGGATATACCTGGAAGTATACTTGGCAATCTGGCAAAAGGAGACCTTGAAGGTGCCTGGGAGGCAGGGGAAGAGGCTTGGGACGAATACGGGTACGGGGGTAGCGCCTACGGCAAAGACCCAAAAGAACAGAGTGTCACGTTTGGTTCTGGGGAGATAAAGCAAGGCGCAACAGCGGAAGAAGCAGCCCAGTATGCGTGGGAGCAGTCGCAAGGCGTAGATAAAAACATGCGTGACATCGCAGCAGGCGTTCAGGAGAACTACCTTGGCCCAGCCCTACAAGCTGCCGAGTATGGTGCTGCTGCTGCTGGCTTTGGTGGTAGCGGTAGGGTACAGACCGCGACAGACAAAGCTCGCAGGATGGCTATGGATCAAGAGGCAAAGCTGAAG
>Ga0208315_1001635_pt1 | contig 11017 bp, 20 predicted proteins | sample MalvireepMed_215_FD_184239 | JGI IMG/M metagenome (GOLD analysis project Ga0208315, IMG submission 184239) | Marine viral communities from the Global Malaspina Expedition - Malaspina viral metaG DeepMed_215 (SPAdes) (version 2) | ecosystem: Environmental > Aquatic > Marine > Oceanic | place... | reverse complement strand
TTGTTATACATTTTTCAATACACTGTAAGCTATGATTATCAAAACACCCGCAACAATTACAAGGCTTGCAGTAGTTAAATATTTATTGTTTGATTCGGCTTTTAGCTTTTCCACTTCAATCTCTATCTCCTTCATTTCCTCTTCAGTAAGAGGCTTTTCTACTATATGTTTGTTTCCTTTCGACAGTTTAACTGCATCGGATAATTGCTCCTCTAAAACCACCCAAACACCGGTCCTAAAATTATGACGCTTGTAAAGACCACTAAGAGGTTTATTTGGAATTGCTTTAGATGGTGCCGTAAAAGTGAGCACTCCTTTATCCCTAAGCTTTAAAGAAAGTGCTTTTGCGTCACTTTGATAGTGATAGTCTCGAACAAGTTTCATATATAGGTATAACATCCATTTTAAGGGGCTGACACTAGCTTGCTAAAATGTGAAGCGAAGCCGAGCAAACTATTAGCAGTCCCGCTTTAATTTCTTGTTATGTGCTACTTACCATATACCTTAAGAATTTTTAGTGTTTTGTACTAGCCGATATACTGACAAGTAACCATTCACCACTTGCTTTAGACCAAACTTGAGTCCCACCGCCAGCATTATTAATACTCATTCCAGCTTTCAACAAAACCTTTTGACTATACTCATTGACTAATATTGCTGTGTTTAAATCTATGACTGAAACGTGAACATTAGTAAATTCTAAAAATTCTATTTTTTCTATTGCATTGAACCCAGACTCAATCATCACTTTTAAACCGTCAACAGAATTCCAGTTGGTTCCATCCGCATTTAAGCCAGTGAACTTATCTTCATCGATAAACTCAAAGTATCGCTTTGCATCTAATGCATTTGAGGCTTCTACTAATGCCTCGAATGATTTTCTAACTTCAAGCTCAATTCTATTTTTAGATTCTTCTGATAACACCATTTTTTCACCACTACAACTGATTAGTAAAATAGCTAACAAAGCTATCCCGATTGATTTTTCTATAAATTTAGTAATAATCTCCAATAAGCACATAACGCGCAGTTCACGCGCCAGTCTCGTGCATCGCTTTGTTACCTGTATTTTTCAAAGTTTGATAACCTATATAGCCAGTGATAACCACTGGAAAGATTGAAACAATTCCAAAAATAAAATCCTCCCCAACAAAAACTAATATAGCTGATAGCAGAAAAGCTATTACTACTAACACTGAGCCATACATTCTCGACTTAGGTATTGCCAACAGAATACCACCAACAATTTGAATTGCGCCAAAAACAAAAATCATTGTATTGTCTAACCCAAGCCCGGTTAGAAATGTTACCTCTTCAGGCACCTGCATTACTTTGGCTAAACCGGCAGCGATACTAAGTAGAGTCATTATCGCGATTAATATCGCGTATACAATTTTCATTTTCACTCCTCTTTTATTTATTATTTTGGCTCGTAACGCCTATGTAATTTGTGAGGCAACTTTTGCCGAATAAACTTCTAATTTTTGTTATTTTCTGATGATCGGTATTTCTCAGATATTTTTTCCAAAGGTGTTTTTTTACCTCTAAAAAATTGCACCATATTTATTACAGCAAATCCTTCAACAAATTGTGCGATGATTACCAATATCAAAAGTAATAAACCAATTATTTCCACCACTTATTCTTCCTTTGTAAAACCAGTTTTAATATCTTTAAGTTTATAAACGACATATATCGTAAAGCCTAAGTGTATTGCTGCATGTATCGGCTGCTCAGTATACAAAAACGCTGAAATAACCAGAGCACTTTCAGCAATTAGTAATTTTTGAAAAATATTTAGCTTAATCTTTTTCATGTCTTCAAAACCTGGCATTTGTTAGGTACCGACTCTTAACCGTACCGGCCCTTTACTACGTCTATTGAGTCAACGACAAGCTGCTCAAGGATTGAAATATCAAGATCAGACAACTGCTTGAAGTAAAGGCAAGACTTAGTCATTTTATGTTTGCCCAGTTTGGGAAGAAGTGGCTTACTACTACCCTCGCAATCGAGGTAAACAACGAGCTCACGACCACGAATAGCGAAAGCAGCTAGCGGCGCCTCTCCTGTTCTTCCACTTTTGTAAGTATACCGATACGACCCATAACCGACTATGCTTGGCCCCCACATCTTTGGTGGCTGTTTGGTGAGCTTATGGAATAGCGCCATCAGCACACGGCAATCCACTAGCTGATGCTCATTAGCACGGGAGTCAAGGTACTCATCCACATTTGCATCTGTGAATTTAGTCTTATTTTCGGTCATTGGAACACTCCTTAAGTAGCAAAACAGGTGCCTAACGCCGCCATAAAGGGCCGGCAGAGCGAGCGCAACACAAAGCCCTTTGTGGGTGATCTTGGATGGCCTTGTTACGAGAAGCTGTATCATTATTCATCGTCAGCTTGCATCCATGAATCTATATGGCCCGCTTCAATCTCTGAGGAACTCACTGACTCGATTTTCCCGTTTTCTCGATGCACTAAAAAGGGACCATTACCCATCAGTGCGAATTGACTATCGTTAGTTTCCAAAAATCGTTCCGTGTTGTAATAAATAACCCAACCCCAATCATGTTCCTTTGTATTAAGCTCATCAATTCTGTAATTTTCTTCAAACTCGATTTTCCTTAGTTGTTTCTCAACTAATTTAATCGCTTCTTTTTTAGTTATCATAGAATTGGCCAAGCATCATTTGCACAAAACGCAAAATTAAGTCGCGCATTTTTCTGCGTCGCTTTTCGATGTATTGTTAAAGCTAACTTCAAACGGTTCACATGGAGTACCTTGATGAAATAGCATTTGCCAGACTTCCCCGTTCAACTTCCAAATCGAGTTACGCAAAGAGTAAGATTTAAACTCTTCATTTGGTCTCTGTACAGTTGCTTTGTAGATTAACTGAGCTAATTCTTCACCGAGTATTCTAACCTCGTAATCTTGCTGGGTAAAAGTTGGTGCGACTTCGTCGGGAATACGGTTCAATGCATGAGCTTTATCATAAGTCGTCCCCGTACTTGGGATTTCCATGAAGTCATCTGCCAATATTCTATCAAGCTCTTCACTAGATGAGCGAACCTCAGGTTTCAAGCAATGCTGCTCTAATTCAATCAATGTATCTTTAAGTGAAGTCAATTTATTCCTTTAATGCTTTTGTTTTGCCGATTTTAACAGAAGTGAAGTGGCTGTTTAAAATCTGCAACAACTGCTGGTTAGCATTTTTCTAGCTGAGAAATAGTTTTCAATTTATGAACTTTATACATAAAAGAACGAATATATTGAACGCTATTTTTTTTCACTAACTATAGGGCACTGTTCAATTTTTTTTGCAACTCCAAATACATGTTGGACCCAACAATCTTCATAGACTGAGCAGTAACAAACACTTACCCTAAGTTCTGTTGGGTGAGCGTAGAATCCTTCTGATTCAACAGTCATCAAAGGAATAATTTTCCCTGCTGGGTGTACCATTCCATTGGCGATACCAAAAGATTGTTTTAATACATCTGTCGAACCATACATCGAATTAATAGCCTCTTCCCAACTATCTACAGTCTTTCCGCCAACACTTATATTAAATGACTTTATTATTGCTGGACCTACTCCATTATTTACTAGATAAAACCTGTGTAAACTATTATCACGATCAGGCCTAAAGGCTAAACTAGGCCATACATTTGCTCTTTGATAAGTTCTTTCTTCTTGTCTTTGTTCGTACATTATATTGGTTTCAATAATTGATACCGTTAATGCGCATAGACTCACAAAGGTAGCGCCCAACGCAACAACCATTTCAGCAGACAATCCTTTTAATTTTTTCATACAACACCTTACTTTTTCTGTATGCTAACGCTTTTTTAAATGGTAGGCGTCTTTACGCCGAATCGATTTCTAATAATTGTTAGGTACTCATTCGTCAAAATTACAAATCTCATCTGAAATCAGATAGTTTATCTTTGCAACACTTAAAGACGCTTTTTATTTTTTAAGATTTTGATCAAGCCAGCCTGTCAGCTTTTCTTCCAAGTTGGCGTTATGTTCAAATAGGTCGGTAGCATGCCCTTCCCCAGACAGTACCCAGATATCTGCTTTGCTACCAGCCCTAATGTCATTAAAAATTCCATCAATAAACGTCATTTCTTTTTCAGCTCGTACAAATAACCAAGGCTTACCGGACGGGTCTATCTTTTCTATTGAACTTTTGGAAAAATTGCCTGGTGCTAGTGCGATGTATGCGTCTGCAAACCCAGTTGACTCTGCTGCTTTAACCATTTCTTCCCCTGTATAACTAGAACCTATTATTGTGAAAGGAAGACCTTTTATTTCTTTTTTTTCCTTTAACCATTTAATAGCTGCAATAATATCAAGGTAGCCCTGCTTAATCAGAGAGAAATTGGCAGTCACCTCAGGATCTTTCGGATCTTCAAATCGAGAAACCTTAGGGTCGAACACTCTAATATTTGTACTTTCTCCGTGTCCCCTAAGGTCAATTCGAAACGATGCATACCCAGAGTCAGACAGAATACTTGCCATACGTTTATGCGCAGAACGATTTCCTGCAGCTTTGTGTAATAATAGTACAACTCCATTTTGTTCTTGACCTGTATGTTCTTGCCAGTCTCCTACCAACTGCCAAGGACCATTATTAATAACTATCCGTTGTGATGCCGAGAACGAATTATTTGCAAACCCAAGCAAGAAAACGACAATAAAAGTGCTAAGTAAACTTTTGTTTATTCTCTTCATTTTTAACTTTTTCCTTAACAGTTTGATTCAAAGCTAGAATCAATAGGGTTCGTCACCTATTGTATTTTTAAATTTTCGCGTGCCGCTAATGGTTAAATATAATTATTTTTCATACTGTTTATTAAATGACTTTGTCAACGCTTCAACTTCTTTTTTACAAGCTTCTTGCTCAGATTTCGGCTTTGAATCACAGCTGCCTTGCTTTTTATCACTACTAAAAATATCTTGAGCAATCATTACTGCGCCGGTCACAGGCTCAGTAAGTCCTCTATCTTTATCAAATAAACTAGAGCAACCAACTAATGCAGTTAAGAATATTGAAACAGCAGATAATTTAAATGCTATATTCATATCTAATCCTTTAACGTTCAAATAAAAAGTGCGGAGTTAATTCTCTGCTTCTTCTTTAATTGTCTTGTTAACTCTCTTAGTAATGCCCTTGAAAACTTCGTTTTCTTCGCCATCATCATAACAGGCATAAACGTAGAAGAATGCAGGTAGTATAAAAAAGCTTAGAGGTACCCAAACAAAACTTCCATAACGCCAAGCGTGACTTATCGTAGATAAAACTGTTGTTATAATTCCAGCAAACAACGGATACATTAGCACTTGTTCAAATATATCCATTTCGGCACCATTCTTCCCTTCTATAGGAACAGCTCCACCGGCTAAACGCAATTTAGAATAAAAAAACAGTAACAAATATAGAGCAACTGTCACTGACGTTATTATCACGAGAGTCTTTTTTTTCATAGTTGAGTTAACGCTTGGTTGTGTGGGCTGAGTGAAGCGAAGTTCGCATCACCAACCACTTGTTAAGGTAAGCTAACATTAGATACTTTTCGTAGAATAAACTCACCCACCTCTTCATCATCCTCTAAAATATCACCTCGAATATACTCGGAGTTCTCATCATCATCGCATACAAACTTTCTTGCTTCTTCTTCATTCGAAATAAAAGAAAAATGGTACAGGCCATCTTCGTCTTCTTCTATTTTCGCTTTAATCTTACCGCTACCCAAATAGTCATATTCAGAGCGTAAAATAATAAACTGGCCATTAGAACGGTTTACTTCAAGAAGCCTAGATTCAATATCTGGTTGGCCATTAAAACTCGTTAACATTATTAGTATGTAGATTTCCAATATTCTATATCCTTAATGCTCGGTCGTGTGGACTGAGTGGAGCGAAGTTCGCAGCACCAACCACTTGTTAGTTTCGATTCCAAATCTCATCACATTTGTTTGCATACTGATATAAAATATACGGTATCGGAAGCAGTGGTAAAAATGGCAGCCAAAGAGAAGCAATCACCATGAAATCTATGGAGCCGAATATTCTGTAAAGGTCAAATGGTGAATAGAACATTCCCTTGATAAAAAGTAAAAGCGCGAAAACAAATGTTACCATCCAAAATGTTTTGTTCAATATAGCCTTTCTATATGAAAAGCCAAATACTCCAATGAGAGAAACAAATTCAACAATTGAACCAGCGTTGACAAGGGTTGGGTTAAAAGTAATAAGATAGCCTAACATCGCTAGTTGATAGACCAATATAACCCAAAAGTAAATTTTCCATTTCAAGACTTGCTAACCTCTTTAGACAACTAACGCCTAGTTCATAAATTCAGGCGCTTTTGCCTGAATATTTTGCAACGCATGGTTATGCTTTTTCATCACCGTAATAGCTGCTCAATAGACTTATAAAGATATATAGAGTCTACTGGAACAAATACTACAAACAAGAACAAATAAGCTTTACCTATAGTCTTACTCCAAAATTTAAGAAACAATGGAGCAAAAAGAACAGCCAAACTTAAAATCATTACTAAGGTAAAGCACACTAAGCCAAAAGTTGAAAAATCTGGCAAGTTAATTCCGCTAGTTCCTGGATTGAACATAAGCGAAATTAATATCGTCACTCCAAAGCAAATAAAAAAATTAGGAGCCTTACCTTTGTCTAAAGTCGTCGCCAAGCTCTATATCCCTTTTAGCGCATAACGCCTCAAGCAGAATTGCGTATTTCGCATATGCTGCCTTGACTGGTTATGTTTATTTGACGATTTCATAGCTCTTTCCATTTACATCAGTTTTAAAGTTATAAGACTGTATGAAATCGTGTTTAGTTGATAAATCGATTAGACCTTCAAGACTACATTTATGAATAATCATGACATCACTTTCAGGACCAAAGTATGCTCGACCTCTCAAATTGATTGAATGTTCTCCAGATTTGGATACTTCAAGGTCAATTACACCGTCACACCACATTCTATCTTCTAGATCTTCAAGCTTGATTCGCCAAGTTAGAAACCACTCTAAGTTAGAAGCTAACTTATTCAAACTTAGTTTATCGTTTGAAAGATAATATCCAATTTGGGAAGTAAGTCGTTCTTCCATTTTTTCAATACTTGAATTTATCTTATCGAGGCTATCCATATACTCCCTTTACGAACATAACGCCGAGCTAAGCCGAAACATTGCGAGCGAATTTGCGAGTAATTTTTCGGATTCAGCGTTTGGTTAGGTTTCACTTTTGTTAGTCTCTTTCGCAAAAATATGCCAGTACAATTTGATTACTGCAACCATTACAATAACAGGAAAAATATATGATTCAAATTCATTAGCCTGATTTAGCGAAGGGCCAGCATGTCGCACTATTGTGGTATCACCTGCGACTTCGATGTTTTCCGGAGCAATAAATGACAAAAGAAAATACGCACCAAGAAGTCCTACACAAAGACTAACCCCACTTCCTAATATACTTCTACGTCCACCAAAGATACCACTCCAAATAGCAAGTGCTGGTAAAGGCAAATACGCATAAGCAAAAGCAACAAGTCCTACAACAAAACTTCCCAGAGGAACTAAGAGTGTAAGGACGAAAATAATCGCAGACAATATCGATATATGAATTGCAGTTACTGCAACGGGAATGGTGATCTTCATTACTTCCTCTGTAAACCTAACGCCAAATTGAGACGCGCATAGTTGGCGTCTTTCTCCAATGACTGGTTAGGTAATTCATTTACTTGATTTTACAATTCGAAGGCTCAAGCTCTCGTACCTTTGCTGAATTGAGTATTAGCTTATTTAAAATTCTCACATACTTACTAGTGTCTGTACAATTCATGAGAGTGATATTACTTCTTCCTACCTCATCAATATAAATCGTCACTGAAGGAGGCCTATTATTCTCACAAGTGGTAACTATTTTTTTTGCTAGCTCTTTATCGTTAACAGTTTCACTCGCCCACTTGTCTAATGAATACTTCATAGCCTTCCCAATAGAATTAATTTCTTTCCGAGTTAACTCCAAATCGACTGATACTTTGCCATTTTTTACGCCACAGTAGTCCCTAGTATAGTTACCGGTAATGGAATTATATTCTGCATTGGGAAACTCGATAACAATATCTGTTTTGGCTTCTACCAATGAGCAAGCGAATGTTAAAGCTAATATTAAAAATAGAATTGATAATTTCATTTGCTTACCTAACGCCTAGTTCATAAATTCAGGCGTTTTTGCCTGAATATTTTGCAACGTCTTGTTATATTCAGATGTATTAAGACTGAAAATCGCAGAAGAATTATAACTTGCCAGCGAAAGCTTAAATATCGATTTTTTAGAGTTTAACTCAACAGAAACATCGGTATCCATAATTGATACCATCAATTCATTTGATTTTTTTAGTTTCATTTTTATTCTTATAGGGGAATTTTCACTTGAGGTTACAAGCAATTTTTTAGAATTATCCCTGTCTGTATCAGTAGTCATAATCACTTCAACTTCAGAATCACCTACACATTTAAGACTTATCGTAGCTTCGGCTCTTCCCTCGCTAGAATAAATATTCACAGAACTTGAAGAGTTATCCTTTTTACAGCTAGCTATAAGAATAGAAACTTCGGCTTGCTTAAATTTAGCATCTAGATAATGTGCGGCAACATGACGTTTGTTAGATTGTAAATAGTAAACTCCATCTCCTAGAATGGTTGTATAGACTTTACGTTCAAGCGCGTTCTCTCCACAACTTGCCAACAAAAAAAGAAAAACAATAAATACTAACCTTCTCATAACCCCTCTACAAAATATAACGCTTAATTGTGTTGCGCGTCTTTTGCGTCAACCACCGATTTCTTGTTAGAACGCCTTAACGACTTATCTAGTTCATCATCATATTCAAGACAAGCCTGAAGACCAGCATTCTCGATTTTATTAATTTCGAATCTCTCAGTAAAAAAACCGAAACCTCTTTTACCGCCCTGCGATGTTAATTTTAAAGTACTGGAATTATCTTCAATTACGAAAGCATACGACCAGTCAGCCCATTTTCGCACAACAAATAACGTGGTGTTATCTCGACTTCGAGCCCGAGTTATCTGTTTCGAAGAGGCGAGTATACTATGTTTCGAGTCGATTAATGGTTTTGTTGCCACACAAACACTAAGTTTGTCGTCGTGAAATGCTTGGGCTTTCAATGTTCCTTCAAATATTAATTTCTTACCAAGTATTGCGCTCTTTTCTTTTTCTGAGAATACACTCTCAGATATGTAAATCAGCCCCTCGATAGCTTTTGCTTCTTTCTCGCCTTCTTCTAGACTTACATATTGGGAAAATCTAAAAAGTCCTGTCATATTGGATTCAGCCAAAGCTAAATCAAGATTTATTAGAAGAATAAAAAGTGTAATCAAAATTCGATTCAATTTGGTTTGTTCCTAGAAATGCTCAACCACATACGTACTTAACGCAAACAGTAAGAAAATAGGGTTAGCCCTTGTGCTTCTAACGCCTAATTGTGTTGCGCGTGTTTTGCGTCAACCACCTATGTCTGGTTAAGTACGATTTACACGCTTTCACTTTCGTGAGCCCCTTTTACGAGAGCTGTAACACCTGAAAGATCTTCTTTTCTTTTTGTCTTCGGCACCTTAAAAAGGTACTCGATGACGAACTTGTACAGATATATTGCTACGACATTAAGAATCAAAATGTAGATTGGTAAGATGGTGAACATACCAACCAAGACACTCCCATTGTCATCTATTGCGTCATTGCCGAAATATCCTGCATACCAGCTCCAAAGCGTATAGGCGTTAACAAGTAAAAGACAAACACCAAGAACTCTTCGTTTGCTTCGAAACCATTGGTCCATCGGCGGCCATAAGCATATAGCTGCTAGAACAATTATGTAGATTACGATGATGGTCATTTATGTACTTAACGCTTATTTAAATAGTGAGGCGTTTTTACGCCGAATCGATTTCTAACACTGGTTAGGTCTTATCTTCCCACTCAGGTAATTTTCTCATAGCTCCACGATGTCTAGCAGCGATAAAACACCAAGAGCTGAGAGCAATACTACAGAGTGCGCCTACTATTATTTTGTAGTCGAAGTTTAAATACAAAATATAAAATGTAAATAAACTAAGCAAAGCGAAAAAGGAGCCTAGAACGAAATATGTAGTTGGTGTCATTACACCGCCCCCGTCTTTTGCGCCTCTCCCCCTGAAAAGTCTGTAGGCCAAAATATTAACGAAAACTCCAATTAACCCAATCACTAAAAAGATAACGGGCGCAACTTTATTTGGGAAACCTAAAATCGCAACCTTTCCAAATGCAAATATACTGAAGGCAACAATAGGAATTCCAAAAACAAAAAGTCCTACAGCAGCCAGCTTTTGTGAACTTCTAGATGTCGCACTTCCTTCAAACATATTCGTAGACCTAACGCTTGTCTGAGTTTGCGAGGCACGAGCTAAACTCCTGACTCTTGTTATGAGCGACCATATTGATTACACAACCATATGTGATAATGTAAACAAAACAACGCCGTAAATAGATAGACAGAACAGCCCCCAAAATACACCAAATGTAATCCTACCAGCCTTCGAACGATTTTTAGCGAAGTTACTATCAAGCCCGAGCGAACCTAAACTTTCCCCTGCGGCATAGCCAGGTATTCCCATTAATACTGCACCAGCCCAAAACGCGAAAGATCCGTTGGTAACTGGATAAAATAACAACCAGATAATGAAGCCAGCCAAGAACATTACCGGAAAAATCAAGAAAACAATCTTCGGAGTCTTTGGATTCTCGGTTAAGTTGATTTGATTTCTCATGCTTTGCGACTCATAACGCCTAATTCAAAAATTCAGGCATGCTTTTAGCCTGAATATTTTGCAATGTCTGGTTATGAGTTTTACATATTTTCATTGAATATTTCATGACCCCGTGGACTGAAGTAGCTGAATAACAAAAAGTATCAACGTTATAACAC
>Ga0208315_1001634_pt1 | contig 11023 bp, 27 predicted proteins | sample MalvireepMed_215_FD_184239 | JGI IMG/M metagenome (GOLD analysis project Ga0208315, IMG submission 184239) | Marine viral communities from the Global Malaspina Expedition - Malaspina viral metaG DeepMed_215 (SPAdes) (version 2) | ecosystem: Environmental > Aquatic > Marine > Oceanic | place... | reverse complement strand
GTCTTCCAGATGGTGACGCATCAGGACCGTTTGGCACAGAAGCAGAAGCAATAGCAGACGCACAGAATATCTAACGAAGGAGAGTAACAATGGATAGGATAACCAGACAAAACCTGACGGCATCAGCAGAGCAGATCAACAGGATACTATCTGAGTTGGGGGTGGATATAGACGCCAGCATTTATGGTGCATATGGTGGGGTTCAGCTTGAGGGGTTCAGCGGATCACATAAGTTCTCTCTTGGCATCAGAACAAAGAGAGAACTCTACGATCAGCTAACAACGGTCAAGGAAGTATTGTACGAAGTGTCAAGACAGTTGAGACAGAAAGAGAGTGTAGCATGAGCGAGTTTGTAGTATGGGGCATCCCACCGAATGAGGAACATGAAACCGTTTTATACACGCTAGCAACAACACTGGAAGAAGCAAAAAAAGTTTCGGAATTACTGGTGATAAAACATGGCGTGACAAAGGCACATATACAAGTTATAGATTTCAATAATGACCTTGCTCAAATGTGGCAAAATCCAGCACTGATTAGTAGAAAATGAGTTATGAAAACGAGGGGGTGTGTAGTGACTGATACAACTAAGCCAACCATAAAGCTGGCAGATATTGTAGAGGATGCCCAATTATCGTTTTGGGAACAGGTGGTTAAGCATTTGCCACTGGCAGAGTATGGAGACTTTGACCCAATGTCCCAGTTCAATTTTGACCTAGCTATTGAGGAAGCTATAAAAACTTGGTGGTCTTACAACGCATCAGAGTCTTACGATTTAGACACTGGGCATAGCGGAATCTTGACTAATAGCGAAAGGAATATTTACACGAGATGGCATCAAATTGGAGGTAATAACAATGGCACAGCAGAGTAGGTCAAAGCAGCGAAAGACACATGGAGTCTCATCGGCATACACGGTGCCACAGTATCCGAACCTTGGCACTCTCACGGATAACGACATCGTATATTACGATGTGTACTCCTGTGGCTACAACATACCGGCCACGCCATCTGAAGAGGGACTCACGGCACTACAGGTAGTTGGTGACACATGGAATCTCATCGGCATGGAGTTATTTGTGGAGTGGGATGGGGTGCATGACGTAAGACGGCATAAGATTTAGGAAATAGATCAATCAAAACAAACAGAAAGAGAGTGTAGCATGAGAATAACCAAGGTCAACATGGGCAACATTGTTGAACAGGTGAAGATAGAGATTTTGGAGGATATTGCATATGGGATATTACCTGATAACGTTGGCACCTTTGGTGACTTGCATGACTACGTAGACGCTAACGAATATGGCGGTTTCTGTGACCCTGTCAACCCTAATTCTACACTCAGTCATGAGGATATGAACTACATACAGGATCAAGTACATCAATGGTTAGTACAAAGAGGTGGCGACAAAATCCTAGCAAATCGTGAGGTGACAGCATGAGCGCAATAAACGAAGGTAAGGCTGCATACACATTGGGAAGTATGCCAGACGCCAATCCGTACAAGAAAGCTAGGCTTCAATTCCCAACGGGGTTTCGGGATACTTCAGACAACAGACTTGCAGCACTCAGGGATTTAGAGTGCCAATGGGATTCGGGATATGCAATAGCTAGTGGTGATTGCCACGAGATTATAGAAACCTACACCGTGGAAGTAACGGTATGACGCTCACAATATCAGAGCTAAGGCAAGCGCATCCAAAATACTTTTCTAAGGCCAACATAAGGGCTTTTGGTGATCTGGAGTATCGGATATTGCACAGTAGGCAAGGATACCCATACATGGTCCGCCGAACCTACGCATGGTCGGATATGTTCGGTAATGAACGAACAGCACATTACCGGATAAATCCCATAGGCCATGGTTTAGAGATACTCCCATTGCGGTAGGGACACCTCATTCGGTAGCGTGGATGATAACGGTAAAAAGCTATTGCTGTTTGTCAACAGGATTCCAAGCGGTGCGGATGGCATGTTGGTGTTCGCCAATGGGGTTACCGCTGAAGAGTCTGGAACTATTGTTACCCTAGAGGGTTGGATGTGTGCCGATTGTCAGAGAGAAGAGTGTGACAGGTGTGGTGAGCTAACGCTAGATTACGAGATACTAGACTCAGAACTGCTATGTGAAAACTGCTTAGAGAAATCAGGAAATAGCTAATTGGAAGGAGCGTAATAATGGCATATATGGCAATTGAGACCAAGTTCCTAGGAGCTACAAACTATAAAGGTTCACGCATCAAGGCATATGCGAGAGATAGCTTCAGTAATGGACGACCTGTTTCTGTTATAAAGCCCTACCAATATGACTTGAACGCTGAAGAGAATCATGAGGAAACAGCAAGGACATTGCTCCCGCTCGTTTGCAATGATCCATCTGGAGTGAACCTGTACAACGGTGCAACTGCTACAGGATATGTATTTGTAATAGTGCAAAAAGAAAGAGAGGGATAACATGATGAATATCGGGAAATTATGCACGAATTGCGGACACGAAACATCAGAACTGGCAGGAGCATATCCAAGTGGGGCGGACGCTATCCTGACCCTGGGATGGCAAAGCTATAACACAGATGGGCCATCCATTGCTGTGGTTGTCGATGGCTTGCTGTGCCCTGACTGCCAGACATCAAGTGATAGGGAAAGCTAGGTGGGATTCCTCCGGCTTTGTAGTCAGATCTAAAGTATAAACTTCAACATGGAAGGGAGCGTGACTATGAAAGCTACAGGACATACACCAGGGCCGTGGAGCTACTCAGAACCAGGAGCCATAGGGAAAGACACCTATTCTATCTACGCATGGGGGCCATTAGCATACACGGCGGGGCCATCTGACTACGGAGATAGCGCAGAAGCCAACGCCCGACTGATAGCATTGGCTCCAGAATTGTTAGAGGCTATTGCGGTTGCTGGGCGCATAGTGGGTCAGTTGCAAGACCGTCAGTTTGCCACCAAATCTGAGCGTATCTATGCCCTAAGTAGAGCATCGGACGCTCTAGGCCCAATCTATTTCAAGGCCACTGGGCAACCCCTGAAGTGGTGGGAGTATGAAGCTACAGCTAGACTAGAGGATTATCAACAACGAAATCTAGAGGCGAAAGGAGAGAGTGACTAACATGGGAGATCGAAGACTTGCGGAGATCAGAACCAGTGGAGGATCTATCTACTTCTACACTCACAGCACCGGCAATATGATGGTGTCCGATGCGGAGGCTGCCCTCAAAATGGCAGAGTCTCGAAGGAATGATGAGCCTTACGCCCTAAGAAGGATCATTGACTATCTCATTCGTGCGAGTGGCTCCAGGGATAACGAGCTGGGAAGTGGGATCATGCTGAACCCAATCGCAGAGGACGAGTATGGCGGAGATCCAGCCAGCGTAATCATAGACCTAATCCACTGGTCTGTGTCGTCAACCACGGAAAGGATGTGAAAGATATGGGTGACCCACTGTATCACAAGGCAAATAGTGTTGACCTGGTTGTCTATCAACACGACATGGAGAGCAATACAACAGAAGCTCACTCGTTTCGGTTCTCTTCCATGCTGGATGCAGAGATGGCCACTGAACTGCTGTTGTTCCTCACCCAGTACAGCACCGAGGACGGATTGTCCTACACATCTGAATATGATACTCCAACCCATTGACAAACATGGACTATTGAGCGATAATACAACGTGGAGGTTATGCAATGTCTAGTGATGTGAGACAGCTACCACCGATATATGCCAGGTGTGGACGGTGCAGGATGCGCGTCCTGGTGATATGGGGCGGAACCGTGAAGAAGGACAAGGACGGCACGTTCATGCTGGTCTGCCCATTTTGCGAGGAATAGAGAGGAGGGACATATGCAGGATTTTAGGCGAGATCCAATCACGCTGGAGTGTGAAGCTGCCACGGTAGGCATGGAGCTGCTGGGTATGGCAGAGAGGAGACATACCACCTGTGATCTACACAGTGACCGGTGTACCGCATGGGTGCAGTCACCATATGGCTCGGATCATGACGTCATACTGCGGGCAAGGGCAAACGGCGTTATAAGCCAGGGGTTCCATGACCTCTACCGCCCGATTGAAGCTGCGTCTTATATTGGTATAAGCTCTGCCACACTCGCAGTGTGGAGAAGGGAGGAGTGGTTGAGGGGATACAGGGTTGGGGCTACCCACCTCTACACCACAGCACAGCTCAACAAGGCGGCACGAGACAAGGGGCTACCGCTACTATGGGATACTAATTTTGTGGAGGTGATTCAACGATGAACGAAAGGGAGCGTGCGACAATAACAGGAATCCTAAACGAAGTGTCTACCAGGGATGGCAAGAGTGGTCAGTTCATAGCACTGGACGTGGAGTCTGATACGGGCAGTCGCCTGACTATACGGGCGTTCACGGACCGAGGCAGTACATTCCCAGATAAGAAACAATCTCAGGCCCTCAAGCTCCAGGAGGGTGATGCCGTGAGCCTTATGGTTGACGTTCAGGTGAGGGGTGGACAAACATACCACAACCTGGTGCAGGTGAACAGCACATCAGGCACAGCACCAGCGCAGCCCAAGCCACGGCAGGTAAAGGCACAGATTCCCCGTGGTAATGGGGACCCACAACGAAACAGTATCGAGAGACAGACCGCAGCAAAGGCATCCACTGACCTGACTGCTTCAGGGCAAGAGAAGACACGAGAGAAGTGGGACGAGTGGTTCTTCCACATCATTGCCAGAATACAGGACACCCAATCCCCTATTTATTCTAACGGTGGCTCTGAGGAATGGCTCAATGCACCGATAGATGAAAGTATGATGCCCAATGACGAGGATGTCCTCGGATTTGTATAGGATAGAAAGGGGCTACAATGAGAACACGAGATCTACTGACACAAACACCACAGGACATCGTTGTTATCGAGGAACTCGACTACCTGACCGATCAGATCAGGAACCAGGCGTCACAGATAGGTGCTCAGGAGGTGCGGTTCTTAGTGGATACGTACTACCAGATGCAGGAACGGCGCAAGGCTGGGTCCAACCAGGAACGTGCACTGGGTAAAGCCAATGAACCCATTGCACTGGTCGATTACTTTGTGGGGCTGGACTCCTACTCGGAGCAGAAGATCAAACAGATGCTCCAGGCCTATGCCGAGGGGAAGCCAGAGGCTTGCTGGGCTATGTCTATACGAGGCATAGGCCCAATCATAGCAGCAGGGCTATCAGCCCATATAGATATCAGTATGGCCCCAACAGTGGGTCATGTCTGGAGGTTCGCAGGGCTCGACCCCACACTCACATGGGACAAGGGGGAGAAACGCCCCTGGAACGCCAAACTCAAGACCTTGTGCTGGAAGATCGGGGAGAGTTTCGTCAAGGTGTCCAACCGTGACGATGACATCTACGGAAAGATCTACGCTGCACGAAAACTCCTCGAAGGAGAGCGCAATGAAGCAGGGCAGTTTGCGGATCAGGCGAGGGGCAAGCTGGAGAAGCACAAGATCAGAAAGGATACTGACGCCTACAAGGCATACTCTAAAGACAGGCTGCCACCGGCGCATATCCACTCACGAGCAAAGCGGTATGCAGTGAAGCTATTCCTCGCACACTACCACCACGTTGCTTACGAGGTGGCCTATGGGGAAGCACCACCAAAGCCGTACATCCTGACTCAGCCGGACCATGTGCACTACATAGCTCCACCGAACTGGCCTATGTAGGACGAGCGAACCATACCACATGAGAGTACCAGAGCTCCAGAGTGAGCCAAGGTACATGAGAGTACCATATTCCCGGAGCGAGCCATGCGGACGGAGAGTACCAGAAGTACTGAGCGAGCCATCGCCAGTGAGAGTACCACCCACGGGGAGCGAGCCAGGGTGTCAGAGAGTACCATGACAAAGGAGCGAGCCAGCACCATTGAGAGTACCACATTTTGTGAGCGAGCCACGTCGTCAGAGAGTACCATGTGGCTTGAGCGATAGCCATGATTGCTGAGAGTACCAATGGATGCGAGCGAGCCATAGTTCGTGAGAGTACCACACGGTGTGAGCGAGCCATAAATCCAGAGAGTACCACCCGTGGGGAGCGAGCCAAGGGGAACGAGAGTACCATAAGAAGGGAGCGAGCCAAGCAGGCGGAGAGTACCATTCGGGATGAGCGTAATTTTTAGCAATGGAGGTGTTTATGCCATCAGAAACACAGAAACAGGTGCTTCGTGACGGATCAGTGCTGGAGATAAGTAGGAATGGGAGACATCAGTACCAGGTATCTGGCGGTGCGCTGCTTCCCAACGTGACTGCAATCCTGGGCCACATATCAGGGGATACCTTTGGTATCGGTGTCAACTGGGCAGCAAAGCTCATACGGGAGAGCGGAGACTTTGATGCAGCGAAGAAGGCAGGGAAAGAGGCCGCTGAAATTGGGACCAATCTCCACAAGGCCGTTGAGCAATACATACGGCATGGGAGCGTGGAGGAGCTTGACCCAATCTTCCCAACATGGAAGGAGCACATCGGGGAACGGTACTGGCTTGGGTGTGAACAGTTCGTCATTGATGAGAAGATGGGTTACGGTGGAACTGTCGATGCGTATTCTATGGAACAGGTATCTGCCAATGGACAGGGAGCTATGCTCTGGGACTGGAAAACCAAGGACGCAGACTCATTCTCCAAGAGAGGGTCTGACCTGAAAGATCACGCCCAGGTGGCTGCTTACGTCCACGCTTACAATCAAATGGGTGGAAGGCACAGCCCCATAATTATGGCCCAGATTGGGTACGTGATGAGGGATGGGTCAGGGATGTATATTGTCCATGCTGACCTTGAACTTGGGTGGAATCTCTTCCAGGCAGCCCACCACATCTATACCTTAGTGAAGGGGGGCAGTAAAACATCTCATGTGGATACGTTGGGATAAGTCTGATCCGTTCAGTCATGGTCGCAAAAAAGTTCCGATGCCGGAGGCATCCGATGGTAAGTGCAAAGGGTGTGGGCGGTTGGAGAAAGACCTCGGGGACATGTACTGCCGAAAATGCTGGGATATTAAGAGCGGCATCAAGACCAGAGAGGAGGACGACAGTGACGATGCGCTTCAATCCACACCCAAAGATTAGGGCTCGGGGAATATACATACCCCCCTGCGGAGGTTTCCACGGACAGGAGACAACCTATATGAACTGGTGCGACCAGTGCAGAGAGATAGCGTACCAGGAGAAAACGATACGCCTTATGGAGGACCAGGCTGACCTGTTGCGGTATCAGGCTGAAAACCTTGGCTACCCAAGGCGGACGTACACTCCACCACCACCTCCGCCACCGTGGAGGCAGACACCACGGGTAGAACCACCGAAGCCACAGCGAGGAGGGTTGAAGATTGAACCAGTCACCAAACGTGAGTGATCTCTATGCCTATGAACTGATTGGTAGCGGGAGGAGTCGCGGAGGGATTTACACGATGACCTTCCCAAACCTTGGCGTTGTGTGCAGCGTGCGCCGGATGAAGGAGAACTCTGACTATGAAGTCAGGGCTGACCTGAAGTTTACCTCCTCTCGTCCGACAAGCATGGGCCATCTCAGGAGGGGAAGGGTTATCCTGACCTCAACGGATAACCGGAACAAGATGGCAAAGGCCCTCGCCTACCGTGACAGTGAGGTCGAGTGGGATTCGGTTATGGAAATACTGTCAGAGGTTGTTCTTGAGGACTACCGTGCCGGTGCTCCCGTTGAAACACTCACTGGTGAGGTGGAAATCGAGATACAGAAGAAGTGGCTGATCTACCCCATCATAGAGATAGACTCGCTGACAATTATCTATGCCCCTGGCAGTTCAGGGAAGAGCTGGGTCGCCCAGCACCTTGCTGTGCTTGCTGATGCAGGGTATAGCACGGATGCCTACATGGTAGAGCCAGCAAAGGTACTCTACCTTGACTGGGAGACAACGAAATCAGAGCTTGATGTACGGGTCACCATGATACGGAGGGGAATGGGTCTTCAGGGGAGATCCAACATCAAGTACCGCACCATGTACGCAGGGATTGTCTCTGACCTTGAACGCATCCAGGAGATTATCGTGGAGGAGGATATCACCTTTGTCGTGATTGATAGCGTAGCGAGTGCCTGTGGCGGAGAGGCGGAGAGTGCCAAGGTGGTACTGGATACCTTCAATAGTATACGTTCCCTCAACGTGTCCACCCTGGCAATTGACCATACGAATAAGGATAACCAGCTATTCGGCAGTGTGTATAAGTTCAACGAGGCACGAAACGTCTTCGAGCTGGTCAAGAAACAGGAGTCTGATGAACAGAAAATTATCATAGGACTCTTCCACAGGAAGGCAAATAACGGGCCAATTATCGGGGACCTGGGAACTTCGTTGACATTTGCCAACAATCAGGCGGTCTTTACCAGGGTCAACATCAGGGATACCTCTCTTGAGGAACACCAGAGCGTCCGTGAGAGAATCAGGAACCTGCTACGTTCTGGTCCCGAGACTCCTGGCAACATCGCCACGCTACTGGATAAGGGAGAGGGAAACATCAGGACCGTGCTCTCGACTGGGGTCAAGGACGGCCTGTTCGTGCTTGTCAAGGACCTCGCTACGGGGAAAAGTACAGGACGATACGGACTCGCTGTACCATATGCGTTTGAGGAAGCGGGAGGAGAAGAGGAGTGGTTTCTAGAATAGATTTGAGAAAAAAATATGGAATAGGAATTGGGACGCTGGAGATGGCACTGAAATCAGGGATGCGTCTTGATATTATTGGCTCCAGTCTCAGGGTGAGGGGGCCGGAGGGAGAGCATGACAAACTGGATGCACAGCTCATGCACAATGCCCTCAAGGCGAACCAAGGAGAGGTTTCAGCCATCACGACCAACCCTGAAGCACTGCGTCAGGCGCTCTCAGAGGCACAGAAACGCATGGTTGAGGCCAATGGGTGGGTGATGGATCATTTTGACCTATGGGACCGCCTGGAAACTATCCACAGGCGTTTTCACCCTGAAGACACACGGTGTATCCGTGAAGAGGGGATCTGTCTAGAGAACGCAATGGTGACGTGTTCGGCCTGCGTAGGAAGGAGTAGAAGTGGGAACTAGAAAGTTCTTTGCCGGTGATACCGTGGTGGTGACGGGGGATGACTACCAGAAGCACAACGGACACGTGGCTCAGGTTACAGGGACAAGGATTATCAGGGGGCCTGGCCCAGTACAGAGGACAAACTACTATGTGAGGTGCGAGTGTGGTAAGGCACTCCTTCCCGCACCACACCAGATCAGCGGACCAGTGGGGGTCAGCGATAAGAATGACTACACGAAACTCTACGAGTCTCGGGTGAGACACCTGTTCAGGACCGTTGGAGTGCTCTACAAAGAGGACTCCCCCACAGAGGAACAGCTTGAACAGCTTATGGGAGTTCTTGACGCACGCTACCAGGATGTTGTGCAGCGACGCTTTGGGCTCATCGAGGGGCCACAGACGCTTCAGGGTATAGGGGACTCTATGGGCTTGACGAAACAGTTCATCAAACAGATCGAGGAACGGGCACTACGGAAGCTGGCACGATGAAGATTGAACTGGGCCACCTGCCAGATCCTGCCCTGAACCCAAACAAAAGGCTTCACCATATGCTGCTCTACAGGGCTAAGCGTGATGCCAAGGACGAGGCTATGGTGCTCGTGCTTGAGCAGGGCAGACCATCAACTCCATACGATCAGGCACACATCACTATCACCTGGGTAGCCAAGGACAAGAGACGACGTGACATCGACAACCTGTTCGCTGCAATGAAGGCATACATCGACGGGCTCGTCCATGTGGGCCTCATCGCAGATGACTCAGCTATGCACGTCAGCTATACGCTCCGATACGAGCGAGGTGATACGGACAATACTATTCTCGAAGTGAAGGAGACTCCATAATGTTTCACGCCCTGCTGAGGCTCGTAGGGAAAAAGCCCTTGGGAAACCTAGAAAGCGCGCAACGCATTGTTATCTCGGCAGCGAGATACGCAGAGGAACATAAACCGTCCCCCGCCAGAGAGGGGTATAGGATTTCTACCACGGCAAAGAGACGGTTGGCCTATGAACGTCTCCTAGAGGAGGATGGCTATACTCCTAGTCAGGCACAAGCCCTGTCTATGCAACATATCCTGGAAGAACTCAAGGTGCATCAACAAGGAGCGAAGGAGACCGGTTCCAAGAACAAAAGGAACTGATATGACAGGAGAACTCTCACGAGATAATTACGAACCGATGGCCTCCATGGAGCTACCACATGAGTTCCGTGTTGGAATGAAGGTGCGGGTATTCAATTGGGCCCTTGACCGTGCTATCCGTGCCAAGGGATGGAAACGAAAAGAAGCGGCAGCACACTGTGGCATAGCGTTAGTTACACTCATAACTTGGCTGAGCTTCCGGGCCTATCCAAGTAAAAAGAAGAGGGTGGTTGCCTCGGATGTTCTTGGTGTATCAGAAGAGATTCTCTTCCCAGAGGAGATCAAAGACATACGAGTCAAACGACAACCGACAGCCCTTTCGTTCAGTAGAGAAGAAGCGATGGAGCTGGGTCTCTGCTCAGAAGAGAATGACCCAGAGCAACGTGCGTTCCAGGTATCGTTGCAAGAAGCGTTGCAAGCAGCCATGCAGAATATGAAAGAGAGGGAGAGGTTCGTCCTGAAGATGCGCTTTGGACTCGAAGGAGAAGATTCTCACACGCTCGAAGATATCGCCACTCTACTTGGGGTGACTAGGGAGCGCATACGACAGATGGAAAAAAAGGCAATGCGTATAGTATGGAGTCAACGGCATGCGCTCCAACTACATACCTACTTGGAGGAATGAAGTATGGAAGACTCTAGGCAACACCAAGAAATAATGGAAGAGGTTATTGCTTGGGCCGGTGACTCCCAAAGTAAGTGGGCCATTCTGCTAGGGGTCGTGAAGAGCAAATATACTCCTACCCTGCCATTCTCTCTGACCCCACTCACCCCTAGAGATATACTCCTTGACTGGGTTGGTAATCGGTACGACTATTCTCGTGTCCTGGCCAA
>Ga0208315_1001633_pt1 | contig 11023 bp, 8 predicted proteins | sample MalvireepMed_215_FD_184239 | JGI IMG/M metagenome (GOLD analysis project Ga0208315, IMG submission 184239) | Marine viral communities from the Global Malaspina Expedition - Malaspina viral metaG DeepMed_215 (SPAdes) (version 2) | ecosystem: Environmental > Aquatic > Marine > Oceanic | place... | reverse complement strand
TGCCACGCCTTAGCGTGGGCCAGCATATCGTGGGAAGGCTCTGTCATGCTGACAGTGTGACCGCGTGCCGCGAACCAACCGGAGAGCTGCCCCAACCCACCGCCGACATCCAGCACCGGCTGGGCCTGTAAGTGCAGCATTTGCGGCAGAAGATAATCCAGCATCGCGAGGCGCAGCTCGCCCCGGGGTGCTTGGTAGAGCGAGCGAGAGAACTTATCAGCCAAGCCATCAAAGTAGCGGTCGCCAGCGTCGGTTAATTCGTAGGTCGGGTGCATGCCTCTAGCCACCACAGTTTAAAGGGGCGCTAGTTTACCCGTTATCGTCAGGAAAATCGCACCCCTGGCAGCATGGTTGAGCAGTCCAAGGCGCGATGGTCACAGCTAGGACTAGAACTGCTCCCACTCACCCGCAGACGACTGTTTGGAGGGCAGCACTTTGGCGGCTTGCACCACCGCTGGCAGCTGCCAACGGCTTTTTTCTCTTTACGCTCACCATTACGTATATGCTGAGCATCATAGCCGCTAGCTACTGCTCGCTGGACGACACGGCCCCTTCCCATACTTCACAACGGTCGCGGCCGTTATTCTTAGCTTTGTACAACGCTGTGTCGGCCAAGCGCAGTAGCCTTTTAGGGTCCATGGTGTGAGCCGGATACGTGGCGATTCCGCAAGAGAGCGTAATGCGTCCAAGCGGCTGATGAAGGTGACTCAACGCTTGGTTACGCTGTGCCTTCAGCAGTTTCTCGGCACGCGTTTGGGCCTCGGCCGCTCCGGTACCCGGTAGGAGTGCGACGAACTCCTCGCCCCCCAACCGGCACACCACGTCCGTACCGCGAAAATGCTTCTTTAACAGCGCCGCGACCTCAATCAGAACGGCATCGCCAGCGTCGTGGCCAAAGTTATCGTTCACTTTCTTGAAATGATCGATATCGATCATCAGCAGCGAAAGCAGGCTTCCCTTACGCTGCGCGAGCGCCATTTCCTGATGTAGCAAGGCGTCGAAATGGCGACGGTTATTGAGACCGGTCAGGGCATCCTGAAGCGAGAGCCCCTTGAGCTGCTCGACCAAGGTATCTAGCTCTGCTGTCCGCGCCGTCACCTGTGCTTCTAGCGTCTGGTTGGCCGAAGCAAGCTGACGCTGCGTATGACGGTAGTGCCACAGCGAAATCCCCACGATAGCCAAAGAGAAGCCCAACGCCCCATAGCTCAGTGGCACGTCACGCCGAGGTATCAGCTCGTGCGCCACCAACATGTCCAGCAACAGAAGTGGCGCAAACAGCAGGAAACTAGTGACGAACAGTCGCTGCTCCAAATTCAAACGACGCACCCGCAGCAGCGCCAGCAGAAGCATGAGGGGGAGCGTGAGCAACAGCAGCACATCGAATATGGGGAACGTCAGTGCCAAGTTCACCACGCCAAGTGCGACCAGACCAATCGAAACCACGAGGTACGCCAAATGGAGCTGCCATAAACGCCTCATCCAGCGCTTTGGTACACCCTCCAACCAGTGGCTCAGCAACAAGCCTATGGCAATGGGCAGTGTAAAGTAGCTGGCGGCTCTTAAAATGTCCCAGGTAAGCGGCGCGTCTGCCAACAGCTGCCGAACGGGGGTCTCTGCCAACAGCATCAACCCTGACGAAAACGCAAACAGCGCGATGGCGAAAAAGCCCCGACGCTCAGGCCCAATCATGGCAAAAATCGCTGCCAACATCGCCAGTAGCAGGCTGAAGGCACTCACCGCAAGGTCCTGTACCGAAGCGTGGAGCATCCCCTTCAGCGCATCGATACGATCGGTGATTTCTACATCGCCCCACAGCCCGATGCTGGTGTAATCGGAGTAGATACGCAGCGCCAGCGTCTTGCCCGCCGAATTCTCCGGCAGCGGAACCAAATGCCACGGCCAACCGATGAAACGAGGCTCCTCCATATCGCCATGCTGATAAATCAGCGTGCCATCGAGGTAGATCTGCCCCACCAAGTTAATGCTGGTAATGTGCAACACTGGGTCACGCCACTCTCCCTCTGGCAAGACCGTTTTAAACCAAACGGACTTCTGGCCGTTGCGCTCCGGTGGGTTAGAAGGAAAATCGATGGGGCTCCAAGGCGCGTCATCTTCTAAAGGAGCATCTCCCCAGCGATACTCCCAATCGGTCAGCGGTGCAGGCGCGCTAGCGTAGGCCAAAGAACCGGACAGCAACAGCAAGCCAGCCATTATTCCTACGCATAAAAAGCGCAACAAGACGTTGAACGTACCCATCCGATCCCCTAGCTGGCGTGACCCACCAGCTCACCCTATTTTTTATTAACGCTAACCTTATACACTCAAAATTGCGTTGATAGCACGTTTGATGCGTTTCAAACGCCTATTCGTTGGTGGCGTTAATCATTATCCAATCGCTCTGTTCGATATAAATGCCACTCGTTTTCGATCCGGCAGTCGACAGTAACGCCCCGTTCCCAAAGCGCTTTCGCGGGTGAGGCGCTCGCCGCCCAGGCTGACGCAATACGCCGCAGCTGCCACCCAGCGCAACGTGCAGCGGCTTGCCACGCTCATCAACGATCTGCTGTATATGGAGAAATTGGTGGCAGGCAAAAAGTAGAAATGGGTGGGCACTGGAAAGCCAAAGAGAGCAAAACGTTCCAGCTGTACGAAATCGCCAAAGCCAATCTCAAAAAAGACGCGACACCCAACTTGGACGAAAACGAGAAGTTCAGTGGATAAGCCGTTCATGAAGCGCCCGGCTGCCCGGGCGCTTTGTTCGATCGCGTGGATGACAACGCTCTGGATAACGCATGCGCCCGCCTCCTCCGCCGACGCAGCCATCAAAAGCTGGATCGAAAGCCAGGCCACTGCCGCAACCTCATGAACGATGCCTTTACCGATATGGGCATGGCGCATGCAGAAGATAGTGACTCGCGATTTACGCACTACTGGGTGCAAACGCTAGGCGCGCCGCGCTAGTCGTTAGAAATGAAGAAGATATGGGGGCGTTTGGCGTCCCTGGCAGGAGTCGAACCTGCGACCTGCCGCTTAGGAGGCGGCTGCTCTATCCTACTGAGCTACAGGGACTTACGGGGCGCATAGTATAGCGGTTTGATCCGCCCCGGCCAACCGCGGTTTTGCATCGGCAGAGGTCATATCCAACCGAGCAGGCGAAGAGCGAAGATACCCAGTGTCACGGTCACGCTGGCCATGAGCGTGGTCATGGCGATGATATTAGCGGCCAAGGCCACGTTCCCATTGATCGCTTTGACCATCACGAAGCTGGCGGCAGCAGTGGGGCTGGCAAAGAAAAGAAACAGTAGGCCGAGCTGATTCCCTGAAAACCCCATCAGCCACGCAGCCAATGTGGAAAGCACGGGTAAAATCACCATTTTCATACTGCTGGCGCTGAGCGCCACTTGGCTTCCCTCTCGCATGCTGGATACCGATAGCGTTGCGCCGATGCATATCAACGCGAGCGGTAGCGTGAGCGAGGCAAAGTAATTACCCGAGGTCATCACCCAGCTGGGCAGTGACACCGAGAAAGCGGTAAAAGGGAGCGCAGCGAACACCGAAAGAATCAGCGGATTTTTAATAATATGACCCAGCAAACTCCGCCAATCGGTCGCTTGGCCGGGCTGATAGGCTGCCAAGGCAACGACGGAGAGCGCGTTATACATCACGATCACCACCCCCAGCAGCAAACTACCGGCGGATAACCCATAATTGCCGTACATGCCCGCCGCCAAGGCCAAGCCTACGACCCCACAATTTCCGCGAAACGCTCCTTGAACATAAATGCCACGGTCGGCTCTTGGCACGCGCAGGTGCGCCCAACCCCAACTCAGCAAAAACTGGCCCAACGTGGCGAGGGCAAAAAAGAGCAGCAACGGCACATCTAGAGCAACGCTCAAGTCAGCTTTGACTAGGCTGAGAAAGATCAGCGTGGGCAGTGTGGCTTTGAACACGAGAGACGAGGCGGTCGAAATGAAGGCACTATCGATCCAGCCCAGGCGCTTCAAGGCAATCCCGATGAACACCATGGCAAAAACAGGCAGGGTAACGTCTAGGGTGCGTGTAAAGAGTTCAAGTAAGTCCACGAAGGCGCTCTCAGTCGAATCAGCATCCTCTTATACTCTACCGTTGACTGAGATTTGTCGACTCGCTAGACAGTCTGTCAACGGCTGGGGATCGACGTGGCGCTGGACGATTTCGGCACCGGCTACTCGTCGCTGGCGTACTTTCGCCGCCTGCCGGTGCAGTTGATCAAAGTCGATAGAGACTTCGTTCGCGATATACTGGCGAGCGAAGATGATCGTGCGATCGTAGAGAGTACCGTCTTCTTGGCCAAGAAGTTCGCGCGCCCCATGCCCGCCGAAGCGCTCCCCCAGTGGCTGATCACCTGGCAGCGGGAGGGTTTCCCAAACGCGTCTTAATCGAACAGCTCTATAGGGTCTAACTGTTCGGGCAATTTGACCACCACGGCATCTCGCCCCTCCCCTTTGGCTTCATAACTGGCCGCATCTGCCCGGGAAATCGCCACATCCACCGTTTCGTCGCATTCATCGAAGGTCGTCACGCCGATGCTGAGCGTCACGCTGTACTCTTTGCCCTCATGGGTCACGGTCACCTCACTCACCGATTGACGCAACGACTCTGCGATACGTTCGGCCTGTCCCAGCGTACAGCTGGGCAGCAGCACGGCAAACTCATCTCCCCCTTGGCGCGCCACATGGTCACTGCCACGCACTTCCCAGGCCACGATTTGAGCGATACGGCGGAGCATCTCGTCTCCCAGCGCGTGGCCGCCCTCATCGTTGATAGGCTTGAAATGGTCCAGATCGAAGAGAAGCAGCGCAGAGGGCGTGCTGGTCTTCTGGAAGTCGGCGAATGCCTCTTCCAACCGGCGCTCGAATCCACGTCGATTGAGCAACCCCGTCAACGGGTCGTGCTCTGCCTCCCAGCGCTGCAACGCCTCTTGCTGGCGACGCTCAGTGATGTCCTTCACGACCCCGACCAAGCCCAGCGAGTGCCCCCCTTGAGACAACATGACCACCCGTGCATGAATGTCCAGCCACAGCGTTTCATGGTCGCTGCGCACGAACCGTAGTTGGCGCACGAAATCGCTACCAGTTTTCAAGCTGTGAACCCACATGTCCCTCGCCCCTTCTCGGTCGTCAGGGTGCACCTGCTCCATCCACACCTCCATGGGCATATCGGGAGGGATATCCAGCATCTCCAGCAGTGCCGGGTTCATATAAGTGATCTTACCGCCAAAATTGGCAACGAACATGCCCTGGGGTGTAGCGCTCAATACGGAATCCAAAAACGCCTGGCGCTCTTGCAAATGGCCGACCAACTGCTGGCGCTCATGCTCTACGCGGTTGAAAGTCATCGCGACTTGCTGCAACTCCTGCATGCTGGTGGCGAGATCGAGACTCGCGCGCTCGCCCTTACCCACTTCACCAATTTGCGATTCAAGATGGTCCAATGGCTTGAGAATGCGAGCCAGCAGCCACCATAAGAGCGGCATCATGAGTAGCGCCAGGACGAACCAAATGCCCAGCAGCTTGTAAATGAACCCCGCGAGCGGTAACTGTGCTTGAGTGGTGGGCAAAAACAGGCCCACTATCCAATCGGCTGGCCACACTTGGGCATACGCTTGCAGCGCTACGCGACCACTCGACAGTTCGGCAACCCCTTCCCCTCTCCAACCCGCCAGCGCAAGCTCTAACATCGGGTTCAATTGGACGTTGCTGATCTCGGCGTTCACCAACTCGTGATCAGGATGGTAAAGAATTTTGCCAGAGGCGGTCGAAACGGCCGCATAGCCATTGTCACCCAAACGAATGCTGCTCAAACGATCGAAGAGTCCACTGCTCTTGAGACTGACGATGCCACCGACAAAGCCCGCAAAACGCCCGTTTTCATCCAAGCGGGGAATGCTAATGAGCACCAGCGGCATACCGCTAGCCCGGCCCACGAAGGGTTCGCTCACGTAGGGGCGGCGAATACCGCGCACCATTTTGAAATACTCGAGGTCTTTGGTCTCGAGGCCCACTCGCCCCACCACGCTCGGCCAGTCGCTCAAAATCACGCCGTTCTCATCGCTGACCATCAAACCTTCGAACCAAGTCAGCAGGGAGTCGTTCTTCTGCAGCTCGTAATTCAACCAGGTGGGATCGTCTGACAGCCCAATGACCCCGTTCAACCGCTGTAGTGCGTTGATGCGCTGGTTGATCTGTTGGGTAATCTCATCGGCCAGCAAATCGGCTTCATAGCGCAGGTGGGCGATATTGGTCTCGTGCACCATGATTTTGCCGACCTGCCACGCCATGCCCAGCACGGCCCCCGCCAAAATGGCCAGCGCACAGGAAAGCCCCAGCAGCAGCCGGCTTTTTAGCGAACGAAACGTAATCAGTCGATGGATCGGGGGGGCTAGGCGCACCAGAAATCCCTATTTCGTTAATTTCCTTGAGTGAGGCTCGCGAGTTCAGACGCTATCATGGCTCGAAAGAAATAACTTATCAAAAACCACTGAAATGTGCGCGTTGAGACAAATCAACTTAGCTATTTTTTTCTAAACCGTTTCTTTGCGTAACTGTCCTAAGGAACCGCTGATCAATTCGTCTCTAAGCGGCTGAAACGCTCATAAGAGCACTTTCACTGCATCAGCGGTCGCTTTCTGACCAGCGAAGGTGGTCTGTTTCCCTTGCCAGCCGGATTATCCGGCTGGCAGGGCAGATTCAAGACGTACTGGCCCTGTCAATGCGTCCTTCGCATCGTGCCTCCAGCACCAGATTGGCCAGCCCCTTGTAGCGCACCTTCCGGTAGCCGAAGAGGTTCTTGATCACATGAAACGGATATACATTTTTGAGCACTTCCCCAGACTACAAAGGACGGATTAATAATCTCAGCAGGGTTTCCATAGTGGAGTGGCTCGCCACTCATGGCCTGAACGACGCCTCCCGCCTCTTCAATGATCACTTGAGCGGCGGCGGTATCCCACAGACACGTAGGCCCAAAGCGGGGATACACATCAGCCGCACCTTCTGCGATCAAACAAAATTTCAATGAACTGCCGACTGGATTAAGTTCATGGTCGCCCAGCTGTTTCAGCCAGCCGCATAATTCGGGACTTTTATGTGAGCGGCTACTTACCACTCGCCAAACTCCTGGCGGGTGAGGAGCATTAGCAACGTTTAATTGCTCACGATGCCCATGACGATCAATTTTGTAAGACCCTTTACCTTTGGCTGCTACATAAGCAATGCCCAAAGCAGGTGCCGTGACGACACCCAATACGGGGGAATCATTCTCTACGAGTGCAATATTGACGGTGAACTCATTGTTTTTCTTAATAAATTCTTTTGTTCCATCTAAAGGGTCTACTAGCCAATACCGCTTATCATCCCCTGCCCCTGCAAAATGGCTAGTATCTTCCTCGGAAAGTACAGGCAACTTCTCTTTTAATGCTTGTAGCCCTGCAACAATAACATGATGTGCAGCCTTATCAGCTTCGGTGACTGGGCTATGATCTTCCTTGATTTCAACACTATATTCGTTGCCATAAATTGCCATGATGGCATCACCCGCATCATAAGCAATGGTTAACACCTGTTCCAATAACTGTTCCAATAACTCCCCCATGCAACCATCTCCAGAGCAAGCAATGAGGCCGCAAAAACGGCCAGCTAAATAGCCACTCTATGCAGAGTGGCAGCATGATATAACGCTCAAACGTCGTAACCTGCTTCTCTAGCCAGCGTCGTATTGGCTTGCAACCAACCTTCAATATGTCCGCAGTCAAAGGTACGACCATGCATCCTAAATGCCTGGACGGTTTTACCCTCTTGCATAAGGCGGTCAATTGCATCCGTCAGTTGGATTTCATTACCCGCGCCGGGGGGTTGGTCACGCAACAGCTCCATAATGCGATACGGCAACACATAGCGCCCAATCACTGATAGGCGTGACGGGGCGTCTTCTGGCTTTGGCTTTTCGACCACACCACGCATATCGGCGCTTTCACCAGCAGCAGGTTCGTCACAATCCACAATACCGTAACGATATACATCCTCCTGGGGCACTGCTTCTACCATAATTTGCGCTGCTTCGGTCTTTTCCCAGCGCTCAACCATACTGCCTAAATCACACGCGCTGTTGCCTACTTGCGGCTTCACCAATACATCCGGCAAAATCACCGCAAACGGCTCCTCTTTATCGAGCAGATGCGAAGCACAGTAAATCGCATGCCCTAGGCCTTTCGCATTAGGCTGTCGGACGCTGGTGACTTTTAGCTTTTTAGGTGAAATAGCAGAAAGGGTTTCCAGCAGCGCATTTTTCCCCTTACTGGCTAGCGAGTGCTCTAACTCAAAATGTGCATCAAAGTGATCCTCAATAGCCGACTTCCCCGCTCGCGTGACCAAAATGATCTCATTGATACCTGCCGCCAGCGCTTCTTCCACGACATGCTGAATGAGGGGCCGGTCAACAACGGGCACCATCTCTTTCGGAATTGCTTTGCTAATCGGCAGTAGACGGGTGCCAAAACCAGCAACAGGGATAATTGCTTTGCGTACTTGGGTCATCGTTAACGTCCTTTTACTGAGCGTTGCGTTCCAGAATAAGGAAAAATACAGGGCGAATTCACGCTAAACTTTATGCAATTGCTATGCCGAACCGCAGGGCAGCAAGCCTTAACGTATAACAACTGTGTTTACTAATTTTTCAATATGCCTGAAAGCAACACTGTGGCACTTTCAATCAACTCATCTAAATGGTGCGAGCCTTTGAAGCTTTCTGCATACACTTTATAGAGCGACTCTGTCCCGCTAGGGCGAGCAGCAAACCAGCCGTTCTCGGTGGTTACTTTCAACCCACCAATCGCCGCATGATTACCCGGAGCCTTTACCAACACAGCAGAAATAGGGTCTCCAGCCAGAACTGTATCGGTCACGCTTTCAGCAGTGAGATTTTTAAATGCGGCTTTCTCTTCAGCCGTACAGGCAGTATCCACGCGCTTGTAGAACGGTTTACCGAAGCGCTCGGTCAGGGTCTGATAATATTCACTGGGTGTTTTACCCGTAACAGCCATGATTTCAGCTGCCAAAAGGCACAGCGCAATACCATCTTTATCAGTAGACCACGCCTTACCATCGCGGGTTAATAGACTAGCACCAGCGCTCTCTTCACCGCCAAAGGCCAGCCACCCCTCATGCAAGCCATCCACAAACCATTTAAAACCTACGGGCACCTCATACAGCTCACGCTTATGGGAAGCGACTACGCGATCAATCATCGACGAGGAGACCAACGTTTTACCGATCTTTAACGACTCACTCCACTCTGGGCGATGGCTAATCAAGTAATCTACACACACTGCCAAGAAGTGATTAGGATTCATCAAGCCATTGGCATCCACAATGCCATGTCGGTCAGCATCTGGGTCGTTGCCAAAGGCGATATCAAAACGGTCTTTAACCTTTAATAAATTAGCCATAGCATCCGCGCTGGAGCAGTCCATACGGATTTTGCCGTCGTGATCTAGTGGCATAAAGCTAAAGCTGTCATCTACGGTGGTATTCACGACTTCAAGATTCAAGCCATAGTGCTCAGCCACCGCCTGCCATACCGGTAGCGCTGCCCCCCCCATAGGGTCGGCGCCGAGAGTTAAATTGGCGTTTTGGATGGCCACCATATCCACTACTTTGCCCAGCTGCGCTACATAGTGAGCAGTGAAGTCATACTCCTGAGCGTGGGCTAACGCCTCATCTAAAGGTACCAGCGAAACATCACTTAAATGGCGGAGTAAGTAAGCGTTTGCACGCAGCTCAATCCACTTGGTAACGTCAGTATCGGCTGGGCCGCCGTGATGAGGATTATATTTAATACCGCCATCCTCCGGCGGGTTATGGGAGGGAGTAATAATCAAGCCATCAGCCTTGGCAGCCTGATGTTGCTGGGCATTATGCTGCAATATCGCGTGGCTCACCAAGGGAGTTGCCGTGTAGCCATGATCTTTCTCAACCAATACTGGTACTTTATTGGCTGCCAGCACTCGCAGCGCGCACTCCCAAGCAGGGCGTGAAAGCGCATGGGTATCCAACCCAAGAAACAATGGACCTTTATACCCCTCCTCATTGCGAAAATCCACGACCGCTTGGGTAATCGCGATGATGTGTGCGGCGTTAAACGTGCGCTCGGTAGCACGGCCACGGTGGCCAGAAGTACCAAAGGCGACTCGCTCTTTGGCAACATTAGCATCCGGTGTTTGTTCAAAAAAAGTATGAACAATGGCATCCATCCCAACTTCTCCTTCTAACTCGATTAGTTTGCTGCCCTGCCTGTTATTGGCAGTTTACTGACATAGGGATGCGAAATGCGAGCAGGAATAGCAGGAATCAGCAGTGAGCATTAGAAAGCATCACAAAAAAACCGGCCCCTAAAAGGGGCCGGTTCTATTCTGTCTACAGGGGTTACACCCGTAAGCGTGGTTTAAACCAAGCTTAGAAGTGGTAACGAGCGCCAGTCAGCCAGTATACATTGTCAGTCAGGTCGCCCAGAGTAGTACCACTATCTACGCTCGGCGCATCGCCGTCAGCCAGCTCAGCGAATACGTCGAAGTTGCTGGATACTTTGTAGTATGCGCCAGCAGCCCAGGCGTTGCTGTCATCGAGGTTGTCGCGATCTACACGGTAGTAGTCAGCAGTGAATGCCCAAGGACCAGTGGTGAAAGTACCACCAAGGCCGACTTTATCGTAGCCGTTTTCACCGGTAGCGCTCGGTACATAGTTGGCGTTATCGTCGCGAGTTTCATAACCTAAGCGCACAGAGAACTGATCGGTGAAGTCGTAAGAACCGATCAAGCCGTACAGCATCTCGCCGTTACCGCCACCTTCTTCGATATCATCGACAAAACCAAGACCGATAGTAACTGGACCTTGTGCATAGCGAACACCACCTTGAGCTGCCACTTCAGAATCAGCAGAAGGATCAGCTGCACCACGTGCAGTATAATGCTTAGCCTGCAGGAAAGCGG
>Ga0208315_1001631_pt1 | contig 11031 bp, 15 predicted proteins | sample MalvireepMed_215_FD_184239 | JGI IMG/M metagenome (GOLD analysis project Ga0208315, IMG submission 184239) | Marine viral communities from the Global Malaspina Expedition - Malaspina viral metaG DeepMed_215 (SPAdes) (version 2) | ecosystem: Environmental > Aquatic > Marine > Oceanic | place... | reverse complement strand
TTAATGGTGTCGCTACGTTACAAGCAGATTATCCTACTGATGCAAATACTAAAGCAGAGGTAAAAGATTTCTATGATAAGCGTGGAGTTGCTTATGGTGGGAGTGAAACTAAAACAGAACTTCTTTCAAGAATAGTTCCTCAGTATAGAGCATTTAAAGAAGTTTCTAAGCATTTAAAGGTATGATATGAAGAACGTTATTATTATAGGCAATGTATCAACGTCTTATAACTACAAGGTAAGATATATTTATGTCGAAAACAGTAAACGAAAATAATGGAGCTCGCAGCTATAAAGGTGAAGTCATCGGTGATTCAATGGCAATCACTATTAATTTCAAATGGATGTTGCAACTCTGTACCCTTGTAGGAGCATTAGTGTATGGTTATTGGCAGATTGAAACAAGGATTGGGAATCTTGAAGATGAAATGCTTGAAGCAGATATCAGTATTGAGGATTTACTTGCCAAGCATATGGTTGAAGAGCAAGTTAAGCGAGAAGAATTAGAAGAAAAAGTATCTTTTTATGAAAAAGAATTTAATATTAACCCACTTAGTTGGGGCAAGCGGAAGAAGAAGTAAATGTGCGATTTTTACTACATTTGGGGTAAATAATGGAAGAATTTTTAGCATTATACGCAGAATATGGAATGATTGGCGTTGTTGGTGCAATGTTTGTCTTTATGGTATACCAAAATGCTAAGCGTTCAGAACAACAAGCAGAATCTATTGAAGCACTTAAAGTTGAGAATGAAGGTCAGTCTAAAAACATTGAAAACATTGAACAGATTGTGCTTAAATTCTTAGATAGGTGGAACCGCTCTGATGAAACAAGAGATAGGCGCCACGAAGACATGGTAAAAGAAATTAATGATTTATCTGACGTTATGATGGAAGTAAAAGGACAAGTATCAAGGATTAACGGTAAGTGATTATGGATAGTTTAAAAGTAAGTGGAGTTAGTTCAGTATCTGCAGGTGTATTTTGGATGGATGTAATTCCATGGGGATTAATGGTTATTATGTTTTGCTTAAATATTGTTTATTTACTTTACAAAATAAAAAAGATAAAGGAGTCATAAATGGAATGGCTGTCAGCTAATTGGGAATGGGTTCTTTTGGGATTTATGATTTTAGAAAAGTTGGTTAAGATGTCTCCGTCAGATAAAGATGATATTCTTTTGGATGTCGTAGTACAGGGACTTACTAAAATGGTCAAAGGAGAAAAGAAATGAGTATGCTTTCAAGTTGGGTAAGAAGACAAGTCAAGAAAAAAGGTGCAAAAGCCTTTATGTTGAAAGTTCTTGATATGATTGTAAAGGCAACACCATCTAAGAAAGATGATGAAATGGTTGCTAAAATTAAAGAAGTTATGGCTGAGTTCGAGTAATGGCTACTACATTAACAGCATCTACTTTAACTGTTGAAGTAACAGAAACAATTACATTAAATGGTGTAGCTAGAAACTCTGCAGTAACTACAACTATTGCTTCAATAGGTGAAATTCATAATAGGATTATGAAAGTTGAGAGTTCTACAAATGGTACAGGAATATTTGATATAGCTGCTACCGATCCTGGTCCTGGAACTTTTTCAAGAGCTGGTTTTGAGTATTGCAGGATTACAAATCTTGATGATACTAATTATATTATTCTTCAGTTTACTAATGCAGCTGGCGATAATGATCTTTATTGGGAATTAATACTTGAAGCTGGTAAGACATTCATGTTTGGTGATATATCAAGTTTTGATAACGAAGCTGATATTGATAATTTTACTGCTGATACGATTACTAATGTTATTGCATTAGCAAATACTGCTGATGTTGATATAGAAGTTTATATAGCAACTCAATAATGGCTGATGTTATTGGGTTATCAGATGTTTCTTCCAAAGATACAGGTAAAGGTAGTAAATTAAAGACAGGTAACTTAAAAAGAGGTCATAATATGCCAAAAGCATGCGTAGATAAATTAATTAAGCAAGGTAAAACACCTGAACAAGCACATAGGCTTTGTTATCCGGGTCAAAAGCCTGATACAACTTCAAAAGAAGAACAAGATATGGTTGGATGGGATAGAGCTGAAGCTGCTAATGCTCCTTTAAAAAAGAAAAGAAAGGCTGCAAAAGGATATTAAATGACTTTAGCTGAGAAAATGAAGTCTCAAAATAATCAATCTTCAGCGAAGAAAGTACAGTTAGTTGTGCATATGCCTGAAGTAAAGCAGCTTATGAATCATTTAGAAGTTTTATACAATGGGATGGTTATGAATGAACAACTAAAGACTATTTTAAAATTAAAACAATTATCTCAGCAACAACAACAACCTATGTCTAATATAATTGGTCAACCTGTTATTCAAACAAGGTCATGGTACAATCCTGGACAAGGTATTAAGCAGTCTGCAGCTGTTACATAATGGCAAAGTGGATACAGAAAGCTTTTAAATCTATTAAAGAACGAGGCACTGAAGGTGTTTGTACAGGTTCAAAATTTGGTGGGCCTACTTGTCGGGCAGGCACAAAAAGATATAATATGGCTAAAACATTAAGGAAGATTAATAAAGGCAAGTAATGGCAGGTAAACGAGTTGATCTTTTTGGGCATGACAAAGGGCTTGGTGATACTGTTTCAAGAGTTATTAAAACAGTTTCAAGAGGCAAAATAAAGGAGTGTGGCGGATGCGAGAAAAGAAAACAATATCTGAATACATTGATTCCCTTCAGGGACGTGGAAGCGGACAGAGCGAACAGAACGAAAGATACATAGGCGAATCCACAGAAGGTGGAGCCATACTTGGAGCCGAAGGCGGGCTCCGTTTTGATTTATTTGAGCATGATGATCCAGAAGAAGAATTGCCTTGTGTGTGCGATCTACCTGAACATGCACAGTCGTTGCTTTTAGAAGATATAGAATACGAAGAAGGCAATGCCAAAGCAAATACATAAGATACAGGAATTTCATGGAGGTCTTAATAACTCATCTGATGCAAGAGATATTTCTGATGCTGAGTTAGCTGATATACAAGACGCTGTTGTATCTGATTTAGGTAAAATTAGAAATATGGGAGGGACTACAGCTCATCGTTCTGCAGAAGATGCTTCTGGTTTTGTCCCTAATGTTTTAAGAATTAGTTCAGGGTTTGGGTTATTTGCATTTAGTCACGACAGGGCTGGAGCTGAGCAAGGTTCAGGTACTGTAGGAGCTGAGAATCAGACAGATTATTTGGTAATGGTTGATGCTGATACTAATGCTGATATATGGATTTATAATTTTACTACAGATTTATGGGCACAGGTTTTTAGTCTTGGGCAGGGTTCAACTGGTATGCGTCCTACTTTCTATGTGGTTGATGGTGTATTAAGGGTAAGTGATGGTAATTTTGGAGCTAATAATGCTAATCAATGGTATGGTTATATAAATAGGATTTTATTTAAAAAGACAGCCCCAAGTATTACTATTAATCAATGGTATAATAGCTCAGCTAAAAGTGAACGACCAAGGCCATCTCTCTTTCAAAATGATGTTGATTTTACTTCATTATATGGTGATACCAATAGTATTACAGAGGACACTGCTGATGCTGCGATAGGAATAACTCGCGATGTTTTAGCCAGTGGTACAGGAGGAGCTATGGCAAATGTAGCTAAGGCTGTTCTAAATTTTAGTTATCGTGTTGATTCACATAATAGTGTTATTAGTTTTAAGGTAAATATTGGTACTGCTGAGGCTGTTGCAGGTGCATCTTATGGAGCATTAGGTTCTTATTTTACTTTTGATGAGGCTAATGCTGAAGTATTTCAAGCATTTACAAATATCACTGTTGCTAGTGGTCAGAAAGCATCAGGTACTCATACTGGGAGCCATACTTTTTACTTTGATCCAACTAAAACTACTACTGCAGATACTGGAGATGCTGATCATTGGGGAGGTTCTGATGGTCACCTTGAATATTTTGGAGCTTATGTTTCACAGGAATATGGGCCTATATCTAATATAATTTTAACAAGTTTATCTCTTACTGAATCTGATACTATTCCTGATTTATCAGCTTATATTGCTGATAATGATGTTTATTTAATGACTGATTGGATTAGTGATGTAGGAGTTGGATGGTGTGATGGTACAACTGCTGGGTCATATATGTTTGGAGTTTCTTTTATTTATGATGAAAAGCAAGAAAGTCAAATAACTACATTAACACAATATAATAATGTGGCTCTTACTACTGTTACAGCAGCTGCCGTTACAGCAACACAGTCTCCTTCATACAGGTTGCATATATCTGATATTGCTAATGTTGTTGCTTGGAACAGGAGAGTAACCAGTATTAATTTATATCTAAAAGATATTACTTCTACTACAACAGACCCTTGGTATTTACAGGCAAGTTTTGATTTTATAACAGGGCAAGCTACATTAGATAGTACTCAAGAAAAGTATGACGCTAGTTATGTGGAAGAACCAACTGAGAATTATTACTTTTGGGAGATACCTAATACTGATAATGTTAGCCCTTCAAAGATTACAACATATGAGATTAATAGTGGTTTTAAGGAAGATGAAGTAAGTATACATTCTAAATATAAGACTGCTGTTGTAACTAACAGAATGGCTTATATTGGTAATATAGAAGTTCAATATGAAGGTGATATTGTTACTACTGAAAGAAAAGGGGATGCTATGATAAAATCTCCTGTTAATCAATTTGATAATTTTCCGTTAAGTAGAGTTATAGAAGCTTCTGTTCAGGATGGTGATGAAATAGTTAAGCTTGAAGAGTATGCAGATAGAATACTTCAGTTTAAGAAAAAGAAGATGCACCTTATTAATGTATCACAGAATTTAGAATTCTTAGAAGATACATTTATGCATAAAGGCATTGCTCATCCATCAGCTGCTGTTAAGACTGACTATGGAGTAGCATGGGTTAATGAAAATGGTGCTTATATTTATGATGGCCAGAAGGTAACAGACTTACTTGAGAAAAGAGGAAGACAGATTATTAGTGAATCTGATTGGGGATCATTCATAGGTATAAAGCCTTCTGTTGGATATTTACCTAGCAAAAGACAATTAATTGTTCTTGGTAATGCATCGTATGGAACAGTTGCTATTGGATTGCACGGAGATATATATCTATTAGATATGGTTACATTAAGTTGGTCAAAAGGTAATTCTAAATTCACAGATCAGGCAAAGCAATCAAATTTTGTTGTAGACGCTAATAATAATTTAGTGTGTGCTCAACAGCCTTGGCCTTTTTCTACGAATAATGTTGTTTATTGGGATGATACCGCTGATGCTTCAGGATCAGGTACTTATAAAGTACATACTAAAGATATAGATTTTGGTCAGCCAGGACAGAGGAAAAAGGTATACAAGGCTTATATATCATATAAAGGAGATGGTGATAGTGTAACAGTTCAATATGCTGTTAATGGAGATACTGATACAGTTGCTCCTTTTTATAGGACTACAGCAGATGGCAGTTCTGATAAAACTAATTCAGATACTACTCCACTATTAGATTCCAATTCAGATGATTGGATATTAGCAGAGTTAAGACCTGTAACTTCTATTAATAATGTATATAGTTTCCAATTACGATTAGAGGGAACGGCTGAATCTGATTTTCAGATCAATGATATATCAATAGTATACAGATTAAAGAATATTAAATAATATGCCAATGACAAGAGAAGAAAGGGTTTCTTTACATAAGAAGCAAGAAAGAAGAAATATTAGTTCAGGTGAGCCAAGGCCATCTGATATAAAAGAAGGTGTTTCTGAAGTAAGGAATATTCCTGGATTAGGTGTTGTTGAGTATACTAAAGTTAATGGTGCTGTTGTTGAAAATGTTTTAAATCGACCTCCATCAAAAGCTATTAGAAATTTAACTGATAGTACAGGAGGTACATCAGGAGGCAATACGGTTTCTAATTTTGCTGCAGCTCCATTGAATCTAGCCGCAGCCGCAAGTGTAGCTGATGCTGAAAATGCTGTTGCTACTATTGTTGATAAGTTAAATGATATACTTAATGCTCTTAGAGAACACAAGATAATTGAGAAGTTTGATAAGCTATAATGAATGGTTTGAATAATATGCATACAAATATTAAATTTATAACGTATAAGTATAGGTTAAGATAGTGGCAAGAGGTAATTTATATAGTGCATACAAGGCTGCTGGATCAACTGCAGGGAAATATCAAGGTAGTTGGTATGCCCAACAAGGGATACAAGGTGAAAGAGCTGCTGAATCTATGATATCAGATGTAAAAGTTGAGGGTATACAGCAAACTACAGCTGCTATAACAGAAGGCCTTGGATTAGTGAGTAATATATATGAAGGTTATAAGTCTAAGCAAGAAATGGCAACAGCTGCTGAAGGTCTTGGAGCTGTAGAGCAAAAACGAGGATTCATGGATTGGTTTATGGGAGGTGAGAAATCATATAAGATAGGTGAAGATGTGTATACTGGCTCTCAAATGAAAGCTAAGTATGAAGCTGATTTATTAGGAAAAAAAGTACAATCACCTACAACGACTACTCCATCAGGTTCAGGTTCTATTACAATGGGTGACGAGGCTGGTCTATCTACTGGTCTTTCAGGTACAACAAATACTTCATCAGCAGCAGATACACCAACTGATGCTGATGTAGATATTACTAAGACAAAGCTTGAGACTGAATTAGCTGTTCATCCTGATACAGTATTAGGTAAAGCTGCAGCTGCTATTAAAGTTGGTGGTGAGAAAATTGAATTTGCTGAAACATCAGAATCAGAAAAAACTGCACCAACTACACGATGGAAAGAAGGAACAGATATTACAATGTCAGTTCAAGAGAGTCTTAAGGGATTAGTTAAAACTGATGATGATGAAGAAGATGACTATTTGTTTTCTCAACTTGAGGAAGATTAGTAATGAATAATACAATAGCAAATAACCACTTATCACTTAGCACTATGGGAAGAGGAGGCGATGATAGATACCGCCTTGTTGATGGAGAGATGTCTCATGTAAATCCTGTTGAAGCAAGTATGATTGATGCCTTCGGTAAGAAAGGTGAAGAAGCTGTTAAAGAAAGAGGTTCAGGTACTATCAATCCATATACAGGTAACAGGGAATATGTTGATCCATTTACATTAGGGATGGCTGCTGTCAGTTTATATGGTATGTATGCTTCAACAAAACAGCAGAGAGAAGGGGCTGGTGTCCAATTAGATTTGATTGATCAATCATTATCACAGCTTGATAAGTCGGCAGGTCAATTAGGTGAATCTAAAGAAGCCAGGGAAAAGGCTGCTGAAGCTGAATTCAAACATGATTTTAGAGGATTACAAGATCAAACTGGTCAAAGTGAGCAGCAGTTGAAAGAATCATATGATCAAATGATACAGAAAAGTGGGATGGCTACATCTGGAACAGCAGAGACTAAGCGTTCTCAAGTTTGGAGTAATATAAGGACTGCATTTTCAAGAGGAAAAGAAGGAGCATATGGAAAGTTAGGTGCTAAGATGGGTGAGATAGAAGGATGGTTTGAAGGTGAACAGGAAAGAATTGGTGCTGAGAGGCGTAGATTGACATCAGAAAAGAAGCTCCAGTCAATGCAATCAGAACAAAAGTTTTTAGGAATATTTTAAATGGCATATGAATATGAAGCAATAGCTGCTCTAAATAGAATGCTCGAAAGTAAAGAGCGTAGGGAGCAGACAAAGTTATCCCATGCTCTTGCTATGATGCAGTTTGCACAACAACAGAAGATGCAAGATTATTCAATGGCTGCTAACCAGATAGCAGTTTTACAACAGGCTAATGAACAGATGAAGATAAGTCATGCTTCTCAGTTTGTTGCTGATATTGGTTTAGAAGCATTTGATTTAGAAGATGATGATGGTTTATCTGATGCGAGGAAATATTTGACAAAAAAAATAAGATATAGTAAAAGAACTGGTGTTAATAAAGGTGGGTTAGGTTTAACTGGTGTTCAGGCTAATCAGTTATTATCAGATGTAATGGCTTATAGGAGTGGCAATGCTTCTCCTATACTTAGTACGGCATCTGATCTTTCTGATATTGCTGATAAACAATCAATGAAAGCAAGAGGCCTTGATGTTAAGATTGGAGGAGAAGAACATAGATTGTTTTCAGCTTTCCAAACAGGGTTAGGTTATTTTGATGATGTAGAAAGTGCTACTAAGAAATTAGGTTCTATAAGGCAGTCTTTACAGAATGAAGAAGATATTATAAGAGAGCAATTTGAATTAGCTCAAGGTGATACAGAAATTAGTAAAAAAATAGGAGGTTATGGTATGGATGAATTAGCAGATGCTGCTGAAACATTTGATGCAGCTTCTCCTATTACAGAGAACCCTGAAAAAGAATTATATAAAGTTAGTAATTCTCTTGATGAATTAGATGAAGAAGTAACAAATAAACAACAGTCATTGTCTCTTATGGAAACAGAGTTAGAGTCTCTTGAAGAATTAAAGAGACATGGTAAATTGTCTGATGAGCAGGAAGAATATCTAAATAGAATTCCTGATATAAGAGAAAATTTAGAAAATGATATATTAGAATTAAGTGACCAAATAGAGAAAACTACAAGTCTTGAATCTATGTTAAAAGAATCTAAGAGAGAATTACCTGAGAAAGAATCAAGGCATGGGCTTAATCCATTAGGTCCAGCATTCTCATTATAATGGCTACTGATAATCTTACTTTAAAATTTCAAGAAGAATTAGAGAAACGCAGTAAAGCTGGTTCAGCTAATCAACCTCCTGCTCTTCAAAGACTCCCAGCTTCAGGTACAGGCAGTTTATGGAATAGTTTAGGTAGAGAAGAATTTGATACAGGAGTTGGTGGTCCTGATTATCTTGGTCCTGTAAAGATGCTAGGAGCTGGCCTGTGGCAGTTTGCTGATACTTGGACATTTGGAGCAGCAGGACTTCTTGATGACAGACTATTGGGAGGTATAGTTGAAGATACAATGTATGATGAGGAGTCTGCCTGGGCTAAGTGGGGAGGTTCTGTAGGTGGATTAGTTGGATTTGTTGGCAATCCAATGAAAGTTGGTTTTAAAGCAGCTGGTTATGTTCCAAAGCTATTTAGGTTAGGTGGAAAATCTACTAAGTATATGCCTGATGTAGCTAAGGCAATGCATAAGAGTGGTATAGCTGCAGGTCTTTCAAGAAAACAATCTAAACAAGTTGTACAACATTATAAAAATTTAGCACAACAGGCTAAATACAATCCGGATATAGCAGCTAAATGGTCTAAACATTCAAAAGGATTACTTGATAATATGCTTCAGAATGGATTAGGCAAAGGTCAGTTAACTGCTACTGAAGCTGCTGCTGTAAGAGAAATGTTTGCTGGTAATATGGGCCGTAGACCTGTATCTGATTTAGTAGATATTGTAATGAAGTCTGGTAAGTTTAAAGACCCTAGGAAAGCATTTGTTGTAGGTAGTATGATAAATGAAGCTGTTGCTTTTGGATTAATAGATGCTGTATTTGAAGTTACAAGGTCTGTTAAAGAAGGCGAAGCTTATGATTGGACTGCGCCTCTTTGGGGTGTGGGAGTTGGTCTTGGGTTTGGTGCTCTCAAATGGTTACCTCCTGCTGGTAAGGCAACTGAGACATTTAATTGGAAGAAAGGAGACTTTACACAAGGTCTAAAAGTTTTATATGGTGGCGATAGAGCAAGGTTTACAAAGATTAAAGGTCAAGAATTGTATGGAGTGGCTGAAGGCCATGCTGAAATGCTTAGTAATTATGGTAATAAAGCTTTTAGAAAGAAGGCTCCTTGGCAGAAAGATATGACTGAGCCATGGATTGTTCAGGTCCCTTATAAAGGAACTAAGATTGATAAAGAAACAATGTGGATTAATCTTAAGCAATCTTCTCAATACGAAAAATATAATCATTTGTCAGGAGGAGCTGCTGAGTCTATGGTTCGTGATGCTCTCAGTAAGAGTACAAGGCAATTAGGTAAAGAACTTATAGAAGGTTCATTAAGAGGTGAAGCTAAATCTATGGCTGCTAATTGGCATAGGATGATTGCAGGTGCTGTTGTAATGAACGCAAGGACATTTCATCATATGTATCAAGGGCAAGAAATGGATGTTCATGATGTATTACCTCATTTACTTATTGGTGCTTGGGTTAATAGACGAGGTAATCCAGCAGCATGGGATATGGACCCAGTAAGGATGGAGAATATAAGAGGGAATCTTCAATTTTTAGGATTTAATATGCCTAATATGAGACAGTTGCCTGGTTTCAATCCTGGCGTGCCTTCATATCTGAATCCTATGTATACTGATACAAGGTTTGGAGCTCTTGTTGATGATCTTAGAGACAGGCAGCATCTTACAGATAGTATTGATACAGCATTTGCTCCTCGTATGACTAAGATGGAAGGTGAAAAGTCAGTATTGATGGCTGATAATAATACTTCAAGGATTTATAAAGTTCTTTGGAATTACTCTACAGGTCTTAATAAGCATCAGCGTCCCCAAGATGATATACCTATGTCTGATGCAAAAGCAGTTGTATCAACATTGAAAAAAGTAGCTAATAAAATGGGAAGGGAAATTAAGAATGAAAAAGATGCTATTGAATTCTTTGAGGAGATTGCAGATAAATCAACTAAAACTATAGAAAGTGAATTTATAAGGGTTGCTGAAGAGTCTGCAAATATTACTGGAAAATTTAGTATTGATAAGAGAAATATGTCTGAGACTAAGATTCCAGATTTTGAATTGTCTCCTAATTTACATGAGCAGTTAGAAGAACTTGCTGCTACTGAAGGTAAAGCTGCTCTTGAAGATGGTCATAATACTGTTGCAAAAATAAATACAATACATGATATATTAAGAAATACAAATAAAGCTGATCCGTATTCAGGTGATTCAGTTTATGTAGAAACGGCTGAACAATTAGTAGGATTGAAAGAGTTAGTAAGTGGTGTTGAAGGCAAGCTTTCTATGGGCCTTCCTAATAAACAGAGATTTGATATATTAGAT
>Ga0208315_1001629_pt1 | contig 11033 bp, 23 predicted proteins | sample MalvireepMed_215_FD_184239 | JGI IMG/M metagenome (GOLD analysis project Ga0208315, IMG submission 184239) | Marine viral communities from the Global Malaspina Expedition - Malaspina viral metaG DeepMed_215 (SPAdes) (version 2) | ecosystem: Environmental > Aquatic > Marine > Oceanic | place... | reverse complement strand
CATCTAGCTTCATCTAGAATATCTGCTATTACTTTTTCAGCTACCATTATTCAATCACCTGAAATTCGAATTCTGCACCAACATTATTATCTAATGCTTCAGCCATTCTATAAAGTATTTTAGCTTCTGGGTGATAATTTACATCAGTTAAAGCTAGATAAGCGATTTGTAATATTTCAATACCATCACCATCAGTAAAATTAGATAATTCTAATGCTTTATCTGATATTTGTCTTTTACTAGCCATTATTCAATCACGCCTCTTCACTATACATTACGCCTTCACCTTTGCACTCTAAACAATATTTCCATGTAACTGTGTTTGTAACTTTAGAGCGAATTGCAACTAATCGACCACCACGACATAATTTACAAGCCTTAACCGTCTTTGTAATACCATTGATATGGGCTACTAATGGCATGGCGTGAGATATTTTTCTAGCTTGTGGAATACTTTGTATAAATTCTAATTCTTGGTTCTTCATTTCTTAAGTTCCTTTTTTACACATTCTGAACAGAAACAAATTATTTCATCTGTGTTAACTTTGTTAAAACAGCTAGTACATTCAATCATCATAGTCATATTCTTCCTCTTCCTCTCGTTTACCTAAGATGTAATTGGTTGTAATTGAACCGATAACTGCACCAAGTACACCAAAACCAAGTTCTTTAGCAGTGTCCGATTTTGATACGTTACTGATTATATCACTAACAATACTCAATTTTATCGCCTACGTCTTTTACGTTCGTAATCTATCATAGCTTGAACTGATCGTTTAGCTTTAGCTCGTTGCTTAGCCATTCTACCTAATCTTTTATCATTAGCTCGTTGTTTAGCTGAACGTGGTTTTTTACGTTCAAAATAATCTCTTTGTCTAGCTCTTTGTGCCTTAGCCATTCTACCTAATCTTTTATCATTCCTTAGTTGAGCTGGTGAGCGTTTTGATTTTCTCTTTCCACGTACAGCCGTAACGGTATAAGCTCTTTTTTTTGCACTAAGTCTTGGCATTCTTGTTGTAGAAATAGAAGGTAGTTGCTTTTTCTGTAATTCATAGCAAATTTTAGCTAATTTCATTTTAGGCAATTTCTTTAATGCCTTCATTATTTTTCTAACTAAACTAGCTTTAGTCATTTTTTCATATTGTTTGATACTCATTAATCTCATGATAATTTCTTAGCTCCAGTTAGTAATAAAGATACACCAGTTAGACCAGCAAACAAGCCTACTGCTTTTGTTATAAAGTTATCTTGACTTGCTTTTGCTATTACATCAATAGGTGAACCGTTTATGTTAAATCGTAATGGTTCGGCTACGGGTTCGTTATTTTCAGTCCATAGAAATACTTCAATTAGTGCATTTTTGTAAGCTCCTATGCCCTCATCTATTGTGATTTCTTCGGTAGGCAATAATGGTTCTACACTTGGTCTAAATTTTACAATATTTTGTTTTATTGGCATTAGTGGTGTTTTGTTTACAACATCTTTGAACTGAACCATGCTGATTAAATTTCTATCATCATAATATGGATTCCAATTTGAACTAATCTTATCCAATACGACTCTACCTTTTACCCTACCCTCTTCTATACGCCATGAAACGCCTAGCTGTTTGACCATAGGAAAATTAATTGTTGTATTTTCTTCGGGTGTCGATGTGTCAATACCAGTTCCCTGTTCAATTAAAAAGTTAAATGCATTTTGAAATTCTTGTTCAGATATTACACCAGCTTGAACCCATGTTATGTTTTGTTCAAACCATTGAGGAACTTTATAAGTTCCATTTGCTATACCTTCAATGATTGTTATTGTTTCTGAACTTAGTGTAATTTGTTGGGCTTGTGCTTGTGGTATAATATCTGGTATTTCAGCTTCTATTATCGGTTCTTCTATTATGGGTTCTTCTATAATTGGTTGTTCTATTGGTTCTTCTATTACTGGTTCAGGTTCTTGAACTCTTGCAACTTCACTTGCATACATGCGCAATTCATAGACTCTTAAAACATGGTCACCTTCATCGGCTACTTTATCACCTACAAAGCCTACACGCATGGCATTAGAATTGACTGGACTTGTAGAAATTGTAAATGTTTCTGGGCTACCTTGATTAAATGATGATACTATTTTATCAGTTACCCATTTTTGCGAAGTTGTATCATAGTGTTCTAATTTTAAATCAACTTGATATTTACCACCACTTACTACATGCCATGATTGACCAGCTACCCTATATTGAAACTGTGTAGCTACATAGGTTTTGTCAAAATTTACGGTTAAATATTGCTGACTCATACTACCAATTCCTCGATGTGTTGTTTTATCAATATCAAAACTTGCATAATCGTTAAAATTTCCATTACTAGCATTTTCTAAAAATCGTGTACTTTTTGGGAATGTAGTAAAAGCAGTAGAACCTAAACGCCAGTTGCTTGATAGTGGTTGAATTACAACTTGTTCTTGTGTTGTAGGTTCTCTAAATACCGATGTCGGTCTTTTACTTGGTTCTGGTTCTGGTCTTGATGGAATAGTAGTTTTGATAAAACCACTTGAAACACCATAATCAAAAGCTGAAATAAATTCATCTTGTGTTATCTGATTATTTTTAACCCATGTTACGTTTTGTTCAAACCATGTAGGATATTGAGAAGTTTTTAATATGTTTAAGATGTTCTGAACTTTTGAACTTAGTCCACTTACTTTTTCAGCTCTTGGGTCAGCTCTACTTGACAATTTTTTTTACCTCATAACCAGACTTTTTTATAACATCAATAAATTGAATTAATGTTTCTGGTGAAACATACAATGGAAATTTTTTACATGTTGGGCAATAACTTAAACTCATTTGAACTCACTTTGGAAATTCCTTTGTTGTAATTTCATAACAAGTTTTGAAACGCCAGTTATTACAATGAAACTTACTAGCATTGCAAAAATTGCCCATGTTATAGGTTGAACTTTGGCATTTGGAATTGCCTCAGTTGACTTTTGAAAATTAAAAGCAGTTACTACAATTATTAGAATAGCTACAACGTTTATGATATCCCAAAATTTGAAACCTTTGAAACCAGTTTCACTAAATAATTGTGTCCATGTATTTGGTAATTCTTCACTTGAAGGCATACTATAACCTAAAACACCAGCTATTGCCCTAATTCCACCAGTTGCAAATTGGACACCTTCCATATATTTTGCAAATACAAAAGCTATTGAATAAAATATCAATAATGAAGTGATTAAAGGTATAAAGTCAAATCCTAGATATTGAGCTGATATTTTACTAGCTTGTTTAGCCCCTTGTCGTGCCAATATTGCTGTGGGTATAACTGCCATTATCTACCAATCCCACTAATGAACTTACCAATATATTTTATTATCGGCTTACCAGCTAGATTAATTATTTCCTCATTATCAACTACTGTTTTTAACAAATCTGCCTTTTTCTGCAAGCTAGCCATCTGTTTTTCATCTGCACCATTTTGTTTCAAGTATTCCAGTTCTTGTAATACCTTGTTATACATGCTAGGCGCATTTTGTAGTAAATCTTCAACGCCATTTTCAAAACTCTTTTTTTCTCTTTGAATTTCTATACCACGTTTGACCTTTTTGATTTCCTTAAAATGACCAAGTAATAACTTACCAATAAAATAAGTTGCTGTTAATCCTACTGATAAATAGATTAACGGTAAAAAGTCTATTAATTCCATTATTTTTTAATCACCGTCAAGTTTAAAAACATTTTAAAGCTCAGTTCCATTTCCACTATTCCATAGTTTTGTAATTTCAGCAGTAGTTAAAATTCTATTATACAAAATAAATAATTGCATATTGCCTTGAAATTCATTACCAGAAACATCACCAAATCTTAATGGTGCGTCAGGGCTTGACGTATTAGATGTTGTAACACTTGTAAAAGTTTCAAGTGTTCCGTTATCTATACTGAATGACGCATTACCGTTAGGCTCGTCCCATTGAATCGTATAAAAATGCCAATTAGTATCACTTACAGTAAAATTTTGAAATACTTTTTCATTATTTGTAAACCAGATAGTAAATTTATCATCATTACGATATCTAACTTGAATATCATTTGACGTTCCACCACCAGTAAAACCCAATAAATCAACAGTTTGATAAGTCGCTTGATATGTTATTTGAGCCCAAAAACACATTGTCCATACTGCACCATCGGTAACCATAAAATCATAATCATCTGCGTCATTAGATGAAGTGGCATAATTACCATCTTGGTCATAAGTAGGGAAACCAATAGCGTCAACACCAGAAACATGACCAGTTTCACCAGATGTTGTGTTACCATATAAAGTAATTGTACTATCTGCGATTGCGTCAGTAGAACCAATAGTGCTAGCTGTGTTTAATTGGTTTCCACTATCACCAAAGGTGTAATAGGCTTTTAAATCATCAAGTGAAATTAATGGTGGCTTGGGATAACTATATGGGTTAACCAGATACATGCTCATTATGTTTTATTTCCTATCAAAGTAACTTTAAGACCTGCACCCGCTGTTGATGAGCCTACACCATCTATATCTACTGTCATTTCTGCGTCATTTGCTAAACTTGTATCTGAAATAACTGGTGGCGTACTTGCCGTAACACTTGTTTTTTCACTAGCGTCTATTGTAATTTTTGTACTAAGTATTGTAGAACCACCTTCGTTAATATCGACTGTAAGAACTGAGCCCGCTGGTGCAGTTGTAACACTAGCTCTTACTGCTGTTAAAGTAAATGCGTATGGCATACGAAATGTAGCTTTAGCTGTGCCAGTAGTCAGTGCAGTAGTTTCATCTGAACAAGCAACAATTAATGACTGTGTAGGGTTGTCATGGTCATGAGAACTTTCAGTAAATGTTGATAGCATTGACATGATTAAGCACAACCATCTTGACCACAACCAGAATAATCCATAAGTTCTTGATTATTTTCAGAACGCCATATCGGAAATGCATGGTCTAACGAACCATGAGCATGGATTTCAACTTGAGATAACAACCATACTTTTGGAACTGCTGTTGCCAATGTAGGATAAATTGGTAACAAGCCAATTTGGAATGTTGCCGTTCCCGACTTACTAGCTTCTGTTTGTATTCTCATTTTAATCGGTTTACCGTTTTTAAATTGTATTTTATTCATAATGTCAGCGTGAAATAATGTAATCTGTTCACCAGTGCCAGTCAAATTTGCAGAACCACAAGGTATTGTTAAATCTGCTATTACTGTGTCACCAGCTCCATCACCTAACTCAGTTAAAGTAAGATGAACATTATTCACATTGATGTTACCACTACTATGAGCAGAAACTTTTAAACCAATTCCTAATGTTAAAGCTATTTTATAACTCCAGAAGGTCATGTCTGGCACTATTAACCAACTCATGTCAATGTTAGTGTCATTACCTGCGTGTAATTGTTGACACTTATCCGAATCTGAGATAAATTGCATTGTACTATCTATCGGCATAGCTGAGTCGTCTAGAGTTTGATGAAAACTAGCTGTTGAAGGTGTTAAAGTTTGAACGTTAGAAGTCTGCGATGTTGTTAATGGTAGATGAACATCATGTCCAAAATAACCTACGTCATAAACAGGTTTTATTCTAAGTCTTGTAGGGTTTGGTAAACTCATAAAGTTAAACCTACTGTGAAGTAATTAAGCTTTTTAAGACTTGGTATATCCGTAACCGATTGCGAAATTACCAGTTGCCGTTTGAGCTTCATCTATTGTTAATGAGTGACTGATGAGGCAACTCGATTTCATTCCCATATGGATATTTTTATAGATTGGTTGTTTTGCTAACATTGGTGATACGTGTGAACCTAATGCGATTGAAGTTGGTTGACATGGAATATTTAATGGTAGTGAATTATCAAAGTCGTTACTTGTAACACTCATTGTTCCGATAAAAGATTCACTTGCAGTTACAACGGCATTTACTAAAACTGGTGTAATAGTTTCAAGGAACACACCATCGTTGATTGTAAGATTTTCACCTGCGACGGTTGTTGCGCTTGTGCCAGTGTTTGTTTCATTGGCTACACTATCATAGAACATTTCTTTTTTACCACTTTGAGCAGTAGAATAATGAAGTCCTAATCCTAATTTGTTTGCAACTGTATTGGCAATATAGTTTTCACCATAGATACGGAACTGTTGAGTTGCACCTTGTTGTAATGGTGTATTACATTCGACAGTATCAAGCATTGGTGTCAATGAAGTTGTAAATGTGCCAAGTCCACCAGCTATTGGAGGAACAATGAATTGTTTTGGTAAAAGATTAATTGAATTAGATTCTATAATACATTTAGTCAAATATGTTTGACCTGCTGTTAATGCACCTATTGAAGCCATGTATGGAACAACTTCTATAAGCTCGGTTGCTTGTGTTGGCTTGGTTAATGGTTGTGCGCCATTTATCTCGGTTTTTGCAACACCTGTTAAAAGTGATGTGCTAGTGGCAATATCCCATGCTGTCAATTGAAACTACCTGCCGTTGAGTCATTACCTTCTGAATACATACCTCGTTGCATACTTGCACTTCTATTTTGTTGAATAACTGACATATGCTTACCTAAAACTTGAGGACTTGAACTTGCAGTTTGTGACATTGATGTGTTGTCGGGTGCGTCAAAAAGCCCACCTAAAGCACCACCAAGCAAAACACGCTTTGCAATTTCACCTACTTTTTGTTTTTGTGGTAATTGTTTAATTGGTAAATTCTTATAGATTAAACCAGCTACACCTATTCCAGTAAATTTGTTTGCAACGCCACTTGGGTTAATGGTAAATGGTGTTGTTTCTGAACCATACAAGTTTCCATTTTTGAAAGCTGTAAATCCAGTTAATCTACCAGTTACAATATTGGCAAATATTTTTACTTTATCAATCATCTGTGCATTTTTATAATCTGTATTTTCTAATGCTGAATAATCCTTTTGTGTTAATTGTGAAGTAAATGCTATGTAAGGGCTAGCGCTCTTAACTAGACTGTAAATCTTAGAACCCATTGATTTAGGACTGTTATTCTTTCTAGACTTTTTACGTTTTTTGGTATAAGCTCTACGAGCTGTTTTCCTTCTACCACCTTTTTTTGTAGAACGTCTAGCCATACAAGATATCAATATAATGACCTATATTAGTAATCTAAAAAAAAATGGATTTAGTGTAACTATTTTTTAGTTTTAATTACATCTAATTTTTTGTGTACTGTGAGCGCACAATGGTAACTAGGATAATTCCTACTACACCAATAATGGATATTGCTTCATATTCCATGAAAGTCAAAATTATATCATTTATTTTAAGATTCTAGACAATAAGGACATTCTACTATACTGTCTTTTTGTAAAATAAGTTGAAACTTTTTTTCACATTTATCACACAAAAATGTTTTGCGTTTACAAATTTTTGCCTTATAGAATGGGATTTTAAACCTTGAGATTCTGAAAGAACCAAAATGCCCATCTTCGTCCACGTAGTATACCATCGGAAATCGCTTGGTATTCGAGTTAGAACGCCTTTTACTGTTATTACTTGTCCAACTAACATTCGTAACATACACCTCAATTACACCTCATAGTATAATAGTAAATTATCATTAATTTTTAAACGTTTTTATAACAAATACAAGTACAAAAGTAGGCATTCTTAGTAATTATCCCTAATTTGTGATATTATAATGGGTAGGTTGAATAACTCTAAATTTAAAATCAGAACCACCTAAAAATAATTCAAAGTTATTCAACAAATACAATTATTCTATAACTTAATAAAGACTAGCTCAGCTTTTTAATTCCTTCAAGTGTAATTTTTTTAATATCAATATTTTTTTCATCATATTATAATTTAATACAATGACAAAACCTAAAATCGCAAATATTTGTGACTTTTGTGCAAAGCCAATAGATTCTGAAATGGAATATAGCCTACAAATAAATCAAAAAGGCAAAAAAGGCTCAAAAGGCAAATTCACAAAAGCTGATAACAAGGCAGATATGTGTCACCCTTGTTTCCTAGAAATTTGTAAGAATGGGTATAAACCTGACTGGTCAACATTAGTAAAAAATGCTGAGACTGGAAAATGGGATATACTAGATGAACAAGAAAAACTAGATTAGCCATGAAACAAACCAATGTAATCAAATACGTTGAACGCTTGGGAATCCAATGTGATTGTGTATTTGATAACAACCCCTACTTTTTTTTATTTGTTGAGATTGACACAAAAGATAAAAATTTACTTCAAAGTATGTTAAAAAGAATATTGAATCAACATATAGCTGTATTATGGTATGAAACTAACAAAGGCTATCACATAGTAAGTCCTTCATTAATTCCAATTCAAAAGTGGTTAAGACTTTGCAAAGCTAGTCAAGAAATATATCCAAATCCATTCTATCTGCATGACGTAATTCGCATAACAAAAAAGAAAAATGATGGAAAAATGATATTTTCAGAAAATGCAGATACTAAGGGAATTTACAATGTATCTGATAACTTAGTAAAAATATTTGAATTAAAATATAAATGCAAATTACCATTTCCAAATAGAGTTAAAACAAACATAACATATACCAAATATGAGGATATAGAATTAGAATGAATTTCTTTTTAGTTAAGCCAAAAATAGCACGTAAACGAAAACAGATGAAAATTATTAGGTATTTTTATGAGTGAATATCCTTCAATAGATGATTATATTCTAAACGAATTAGATATACAACCAGAAGATTTTGACACTTATGATGATTATTTAAATGCAATACGTAATGAATTTAAAAATAATTTATCTAGTGCAGTTATTGATAGTGTTAATTATATCTGGTCAGATAGAGTAGAAACTTTTGATGATTATGTACAAGAAATAACAGAACCATTATTCGAAAAAATTTATTCTGATATAGATAAAATTATGGAAGAGCCATTAACAAAACGTGAGCAAACAGTACAAGTCTTGGAAACTGCTGAAATCCCATTTACAATTAAAGAGTTTGTCGAGGCTACTGGTATGAACCCAAATACAGCACGAAGGGAATTGGGGCAAGGTGTAAAAAAGGGATTATTCAAAAGAGTGTCTAGAGGAACATATGAACAACTATGAGATGTAAAATTTGTCAACTGACAACAAAACATGCTGGAAAACCTTCACGAAATAGAAAAATCTGTGGTTCATGTTGGTATAAAATACGCACAAAACTTAGAAATTCTTTAAATAACACACATAATAAATTAATTCATAATGAATGATAGTAAGAAAATGACCGTAACAATATCGGCAGTAGTAGCAATAACAATTTCTATTATCTGTACTACATTTCATACGAGTGTGATAATTCCATGAGTACACATAAAAAAGATTCAAACAGTGATATTCTAAAAAGAATAGAAATTCTGGTCAATCCAAATAAAACCACTAAACCAAGCCTACAAGACGATGATGAGCTAAGGCTACTATGTCGTGAATTAGTCGGTCTAAAATAGTGAATAAACTTACACCTAAGTATTTATATGTAAGTATATGTATTACCTACCATGATAACAAAAACAGAGCCCAATCGAGGTAAAATCACACCTGAGGCTAAAAAAAGAGAAAGTCCAGTTTTGGTAACTGGTAAAAGTGGTTTAAGAACCATAGAAGAAAGGAGTGAGGATTTCTAATGGGTTTCTTCAATTTTTTTAAGAAGAAATCCAAAAAGGTTTCTACACCAAAAAAGGAAAAAAGACAAAGTATTCCTAGTATTGTGCTACCTAAGCACATGCGCTCAAAAGTGAACGACTATGGAATACGCAAAAGTGAAAATGCAAAATCTATCATACTACACTTGATAGAAGATTTTCCAACAAGCCCTTTTAACAAAAAGGCTGAAAATGCAAGAATAAAAGCAGTAAGACATGCCTTAAAGGTTGATGGCACTGGTAGAGTGATACAGTCCACACTTTCAAAACGTAGAAGTGAGGCAGTAAGAAAAGATATCATATTTCGACTTGATGTCCAAAGAACACAACACCAAAAAGGTGAGCGATCTAGTGTATGTCAAAAATATGCTGAACAAAAAACATGTGTAGCATGTTATAGGGAACAGTCACCACTCTATACGAAATATGGCACATTAGAAAAGGCACATGAGGCATGGAAAAGCCTTACACGAAAAGAAAATTCTTCAAAAAGAGCAAGTCAAAAACTTTGTGAGGAACAGATAATTCATGACGTGCCACAGCCAAAAGATGACTTGAACGGTAGTCCATATAGTCCATTTGGACAACTAAACAGAACCATTCAAGCCATGAATGCCAAAGATAAAGAAGTGTATGGAAACATGAATACACCTACAAGTAGTCTTAAAACCACATTAGAAGCACAAAAGCTTTTTGAAAAAATGAAAAATGAGGAATTGGCAAGACGTAAAGAAATAGCAATCGAAGAAGCTCGAATAAAAGAAATAGAGAAAAATCGAATAGCAACAATACGAGAACAAGCACAAAAAATGTATGATGAATGGCAAAGAGGTAATGACAATGCCTGATATACATGAGTCAGAAACATTCAATGAAATCGAAAGTCAGGTATCTGACTTAGAAGAGAGAATAGATGAAATCGATTCTAGAATTGAGGACACATACATAACAGATGAACTTGAGTCTAGAATTGAGGACTTGGAAAGCACAGTAGAAATGCTAAAAAACAGTATCACAGAAATGGCTAAAGCCATGCAAACTTTTGTGGACTATTCTTTTAGCCAATTTGGAGCTGGTATCAATGGTTAGATATCCAGTTACCATAACTGTTAGTTCAAAACTAATAGACTTGATAAAGTCATACAAAGAATACAACCCTGAATTTAATCTAAGTAGAAGAGTAGAAGCACTACTCAATGATAACTTAGTAAAAAGTATGACGGCAAAATGTAGTAACTTCAAAAATTGTGGAAATACATTCATTGATACAAAAGGCGAGTATCAATTTTGTAGTGAAAAATGCAAAATAGAATATAAAGAGGATTAACCAACCTCATTTTTTTTCC
>Ga0208315_1001623_pt1 | contig 11071 bp, 23 predicted proteins | sample MalvireepMed_215_FD_184239 | JGI IMG/M metagenome (GOLD analysis project Ga0208315, IMG submission 184239) | Marine viral communities from the Global Malaspina Expedition - Malaspina viral metaG DeepMed_215 (SPAdes) (version 2) | ecosystem: Environmental > Aquatic > Marine > Oceanic | place... | reverse complement strand
GGGAGCGTCCACGCCGTGCATTCCAAGCCGAGATCAACGGTATTCGCACCAGAAATAGGGCTGTGATATAAATGCCACACCTCGAATCGAAATAAAATACAAAAATAATACGATTTCCAGTTGACATGCCATTTAAACCGTGTATAATAGGCACAGTTAAACAAACAGAAAGAACCAAACCAATGGCTAAGATCAGAAACAAAGCAATGCGAGAAATGGTAATGACCGAGTATAACCATTGCTGCGCCGTATGTGGATGCGCTGATCACCGCTCCCTCCATATAGACCACGCTATTTCTCAAGATCATGGCGGAGCCGATACGATTGATAACCTACAGGTTCTTTGCAACGTCTGCAATTCTTTGATCAAGGGTAACACCGATACGCCTAAAATGAAGCCTCGACGTCGCCAGTATGATTGTAGAAAATGGGAGCGCCCACGTCGTGCGTTTCAAGCTGAGATCAACGGATTGAGAGCGCGAACAAGAAGTGTGGCATAAAAACCACACTTCTAAATAAAATAAAAAAATACCACCAAAACTCTTGAAATTTACTCTAACAATGCTTATATTATATATAGAGACAGAAACATTAACTAGAAAGGTTAGAAAAATGTCAAATCTTAATAATGAAATACTACTTGAGAATCTTTTTGAAGAGGCACTTGAGATGGGACTTTCTGAAGAAGTCGCTGAAGAGTGGGCCTTAGAAAAATTTGAGGATACACCTAATCCTTGGGATTAGGCAACCGGTGGCTTAAATGTCACACAACACAATAAAATGCGTTTAGAGTGCATTTTATTGTTAACGTATACAGCGAATTGCTATACAATGCTTTTATTAACTTGATGGAAAGGACATCAGATGACAAGAAAACATTTTCAACTTATCGCAGACGCTCTTGTAGAAGCAAACGCCACTATTGAGCAAGTTAAGGTTATCGCTAAGCAATTGGCGACCACTAACCCACGTTTCAACACTGACCGCTTTATCCTAACGGCTATGAATTGGGAGTAGCACGATGAACGCTAAAACAGGAGGTTAATTATGAGAATGTTTAATGATTTTACCGTAGGACGACAGATTGGTGAAAGACCTACAAAGGAACCTTATATTCCCTCTACACTTACTTACTTTGAGCTTGCCCAAGAAAATGCTATTATGCAAATAGAAAAGGCTCTTGAGTGGTGGTGTAATAAAGGAACAAGAGGCAAGATTGAGAATGTTCCAAACATATTAAAACCGAACAGGTCAACAACATTGGTCATAGATAAGCTTAATGGAAAGCAGACCAGAGTAACCAAAACAACAAGTTTTACTATACGACCAAAGATAGGAAATAAGACAATTGGAGAAAATGCTTATCTTGTCCAAAAGGACGAGGTAGAAACTGCTTTAAAACAAATTCTTAAATATTTAGAAAAAGCAACACCAACTGATAAATTAGGAATTGCACTGGTAGATACATATAAAACCACGAAGATAATTCGTTATAAAAGTTGGGTAGGAACAAAATTCCTACCAAAGAGGGAAGAAGAAAAAGAAAAAGGACAAGGTAAGGTTTACGCAAAACGTTTGAAAGACTGGATGTTAAAGGAAAATAAACTCGAGCAAAAACCCGACTTAACAATCAACTTAACTGCTTTTAATAATTGGTGGTCAGATGGTGCACCAAATAGCCAAGGAAACGTAATAACTACGAACACAGGTTTATAACAGTAGTATTACAGACTATTAATGAACAAAAAAAGTTCTAAAAAACCCTTATATATCAATGACTTAGGAGGCGCCGGAACCCGCTAAGTAGTTGATTTTAAAGGATTTTTTTTCGATTCTGTGACATTTATATCACACTAGAAAAAAAGTTTCAAAAAGCGTATTTTTTTATTGACTTTTTAAAGATAATCAATTATACTCTGGTTATTAAATAAGAGAGCAACTGGAACCGTCAAACGGTTAGCCCAAAAGGGACTGCATGCTCTCCAATTTACAAAGGATTAGGAATAATGAAAGGTAATAGGTTACTAATGTTATTTGTTTTTGCTGTGTGGGCGTTGTTGCTTACATGGGTATATACAGAGATAGCACACACTGCCGAAATTAAAGCAGATTTTAGTGAAACCCCCTACACTTCCCAAGATTGGGCAGAAACAGAACTTGCGCGATTTGAATTTTTAGTACAACAAGCCGATGATTGGCTAGCCATTACCAGTGATCTTTCCATGCGTGTCATTGTATGTCGTGTAGCCAATTTTGCTATGAGTATAACTGCTATGAGCAATGCAACGGGTATTCCAAAAGAAACCTTATTAATAGCTATGCGAAAATTAATTAATCGCAATTTAATTAAAGTATCAGAACTAAGGCAAGACGATGTAATTATTGAAGCATACAATCAGAAAGCCGAAGTACAACTTAAAAGGTATCAAAAATGGTGCATTAATGAAGATGCACAGTGCGAAATTGAAAGGTAGCAAAATAATGATTAAATTTTCTCTCGGACTATTAACTACGTTCGCAGGTGTTGGAGCCATTGAAGGGACGCTCGGCTTTTTAGTAGGGACTCTAATTTCCCTTACTGGTATATTTTTGATGTTTTGGGCAATCCGAACTATGTACGAATAACAAAAAAATCCACATTTGACGCAATTTTTCCTTGACATTTCAGATAAAGGCGTATATACTTCCTTTATTATGTTTAAAACAAAGTCGAAATTAGAACGAAAACTAGACAACTGTAATCACACAATGGAGTTAGTGCGAACTCTAGTACCTGTAGCAATTCTAATATTACAAGTAGTCATCTTAACTAAACTCTTGTGACATTTTTACCACACCCCGTAAAAAAACGTATAAACGAGAAAAAAACATCAAATAACTCTTGACATTTAGTTAATTAATGGTTATATTGTATATAGAAGATAACGAAAGGAAAAAACCATGATTGACTTTGATAAACTCGAACTTAGTGACATCGAGCTTTTAACCTCTAACGAATTAGAAGAAGTTAAAAGCGTGCTTTCCAATAAGAACGCTTTACTTGCAGAGCGTGAAATTGATTTGCTTTACGCAGCGGAGAGCGCGATGGAGAGTGAAGATACAGTGATTGGTACTACTGCCAGAGCTATGTTCAACTTTGGCCTGACCAAGTTCCGGTTTTTGTCGCCAGTGGGATTGGACGAGGTGATCAGCGCTACCGCAGCTAACGAAGATTACGGTGACTACGACGAAGGATATTAAAAGCGCATTAAATGCGCTTTTTCCTTGACATTTCAGATAAAGGCGTGTATAATCTACCCATGATTAACACAAACAGAAAGAAAGAAAATGCCATATATTGAGCAAAATAGACGAGAAGAAATAATTATTGACGGGGATACTCCCCAAAACGAAGGCGAATTGAATTACGCCGTTACTTATGCTATCAATGAGTATTTAAACAACAATGTTTTAACTTATGCAACACTAAACCAAGCAATAGGGGTTCTTGAGTGTGCCAAATTGGAACTTTACAGACGCATGGCGTCACCTTACGAAGACGAAAAAATTAAAAGTAACGGCGATGTTTACAAAGGTGCAGCGATATGAGTTATAATCCAAAAATTTATTCAGCAAGTAAAATTTGGCATGCTGAAAAATGGCTTAAATTACGAGACAAGGAAAATTTCAATATTATTTCTAAATGGATTAATATCCCTTGTGGAACACAAGAAAACCCAACAGGCGCAAAAAAGTTAAGCAACTTACAGAAACGCCAACTTTGGACTAGTTGTGCAAAAGAAGTAAAACACGCAGACTTGCTTGTTGCGTATACTGAAGAAGGAGAAAATCAACGTGGAGTATTGGTGGAAATTGGGGGCGCATTATCAAGTGAAACTCCTGTTTATCTTATGGGCGATTGCGCGTCATTCCGAGTATGTGAACATAGCGACGTTGCGTTTGTTCACCACCCTTTATTCCATCGTATAGTTAGCCAAGATTATACTTTGGGATATTATGAGGCTGTCAATCACTGGAATCAAACATTTGGAATTAAGCACGCTTTACTTCATCGTTACTTAGCAAGTCGCCAAAAGGAAAACAGAAAAATTTTCCTTTAAAACCAATGACTTAGGAGGCGCCGGCCGCCGCTAAGTAGTTGATTTTAAACGGTTTTTTGGAATAAAAAAATTCACATTTGACGCATTTTTTCCTTGACATTTCGGATTTAAGTCTATATAATTAGGACTTATCAGAAAGGAACAAACACGTTATGAAATGGTACGAAAAATTTGCTAATTGGATTTCCACAAGAGGCGGAAAGCGTGTTATGTACAGGCCAAATGAAACAGGTCAACCAGCAAAGTATTTGGAACGCTTTTACATTGTTAAAACGCCTTTTATTGAAATAATGCTTCACCGCTTTTTCATGAGTGATGCAGGCGAACTTCACGATCACCCTTGGCATAGCTTTGGTTGGATACTTGCAAAAGGTTACAACGAAACGGTACTGGATAAGAATAGCCAAGAAATTACCTATTTTCGGTCTGTTGGTTACTTTGGCGCACGAAGTGCAAAAAGTTTTCATCGTGTACAATTACTTGCAGACGGAGTAGGAACTACTTGGACGGTCTTTGTTACTCTCAAACGTCACAAGAATTGGGGATTTTTGACTACTAAAGGTTGGATACCTTTTAACCATTATTTTAAAAGTAATGGAACGCTAGAAGTTCAAGAACTACCACAACACTACGAAGGTTGGGTATTTCCTAGAAAAGTAATGACACCATGAATACAGCCCAACTACTAATACACGCTAATATAGCGAGAAATAAAGCCAAAGCACCTTACACTGACTATAGTGTGGGAGCTGTGGTTGAGTGCCAAGATGGGTCGTTATATTATGGCGCTAATATTGAAGCGTCATGCTCATCTTGTGGAATCTGTGCGGAAAGATTAGCGTTAGCAAATGCAGCAATGAATGGTAAACAACCAAAGACAATCGCAATTATTGGCGACGCAAAAAGCCCACTAACACCATGTGGAACTTGTCGCCAATTTATGATCGACTTTACTCCTTTAAAAGTTATTCTTGCAAATACTAAGGGAAACACCAAGTTTACTACAGCAAACAAACTTTTACCTTTAAAATTCGAGAGAAGGAAAAAACAGTGAATAATGGGCTACTTAGAAAAGAACAACTAAGACATGAACACATGATCAACCACTTGTGGCTAGAAATGAATAATGTTAGCTACAAAGAGCGAAAAACACTTGACAAACGCATACAATACCATGTAAAATGCGTTAATAACATCAAGAAAGGAAAAATAACAAGATGATTAAACCAACTATATTTTTCGTGATTGATACCGAAACTTGCCGTTTCGACGGTATGGTGTTCGACATTGGTTGGAAAGCAATAGATAGAAAAGGACGCGAGTACTCGGAAGGTTCTTATTTATGCGCGGATGTATTAGAAACTGATACACCATTTTACCGCAAGAAAATAGCTAAATATTGGTATAAAGCAAATAGAACCATTACTGTTGCTAAATTTGCAACTGTGCGAAATATCTTCAACCAAGAAATATCACGATTGCAAAACAAAGGGCATCGTTGCGTTGCTTGCGCTTACAATGCAGCGTTCGACATTAGAGTGCTTGACAAAACCAGCAAAGCACTAGTTGGGAAGCGTTCAAGGTTCGTTAAGTCAAGGCGTGTTGCTTGGTTGGACATTTGGCTATTTTGGGCACAATCTTGCCCACAAGCTGCAAGAAATATGCCCAAACTAAAAAGCGGAAGAATTAAGACCACGGCGGAAGCCGTTGCTCAATTCGAGATTAGCAAGACTTATGAACACTTGCACGAAGGTTTAGCAGATGCGAAAAGCGAAGCTCAAATACTGCAAACTATTTTAGGACGCAAGAAAAAAATTCCGTTCAATGAAATAGGCGCAAGATGTTCGCGCATTGCTAATGAACGATTAGGAATAATCGAACCCGAAAAGAAAGTAAAAGCTGCCTAAAAAAATTCCGCTTTCACTATTAGTCATAACGATAACAAAAAATTGTCGTTATGACAATTTTTTTCTAAAAAGTTCCGAAAAACCCTTATATATCAAGGACTTAGGAGGCGCCGGCCGTCGCTAAGTAGTTGATTTTAAAGGGTTTTTTGAATTTCAGTTACGAATCATTCTTAATTGCAATTAGTGTAGTATTTTTACCACAGCCAGAAAAAAAGATACAAATAATATGTTTTTTTGTTGACTTTTACGATAAAACAATTTATAATCTATACATGATTAAAAACATTTACATATTCGATTTAGACCAGACGGTTATCGACAGCTCGCACCGAAATCCAACTAATTCCGATGGTACACTCAACTTTCAAAAATATTTCAAATTGCGAACTCGCAGAAACATTTTTAAAGATAAGTTGTTGCCTTTGGCTAATATTTTTAAACAAGTCAATACCGATGAGAATTATGTGATTATTGCAACAGCTCGCACTATAGATTACGATGATATTGACTTTCTAAAATTAAATGGCTTAATCCCCAATAAGATTATTAGTCGCCGATGGGTGGTTGATAATTCACCAGACGCGGAATTAAAGTCTAAAAAGCTAAAGCAGCTCTTTAATCTTAAACAGTTTAAAAATGTTCCTAAGATTATGTTTGACGATGCTCCGTCAGTCATTAGTAAGATGAGAGAAATCGGAATCACTACTTTAAACTCTATTAAAATTAACGAAAGGCTACAACAAAATGTTTGATCTTGACAACTTAGAAAATCTTGACGGCGCAAAGTGGTTAAAAGTTTTTATTGACGTTAATCGCATCTATGCTTGGTTTGGAGGCGCAACAGTTTTCATTTATAATAACAACTTAGACAATAACGAAGTATTTACAATTAATCTGCAGAACTGCAAGAATAGTCGAGAAGAACTCGAGTATGTGCAAACACAAATTGAAACTCACGAAGATGAAATTTCAGCACAAGAAAGCCGGTATTAGTTCTAAAAAACCCTTATAGATCAAGGACTTAGGAGGCGCCGGCCGTCGCTAAGTAGTTGATTTTAAAGGGTTTTTTGAATTCCAGTTGCAATTAATTCTCAATTGCAAAGATGTGACATTTTTACCACAGCCTTAAAAAAGTTCTAATTAAATGCATTTTTTTATTGACTTTTCTATCTTAATCACCTATACTCTGTTTAGTTATTAAGGAGTAAGGAAATGTCCCGAATTTCATCTATAATTAAAATTCGCAAGCCTCGCAAGAAGCCACGAACAGGCTTTTATCTTTTTGTGAAGGATAGCCCTTTTAAACCGCGAATTATTCACAACAAAAAGTTGTATAATCGCAAAAAAAGGCTTGACATTTCCAAACTTCTTTGATACAATAACTATAATGTCAACGCCAAATAGAAAGGAAAATATTATAATGGCATACCAACCACACTATACTGACGAAATGACCGCGGAAATAATCTCGGCGTATCGTGACGGAGTTGACTTAGGCGAAATTGCTACCTCAGTCGGCAAGACTATTCGTTCTGTTCGAATGAAACTGGTTCGAGAAGGCGTTTACATCGCTAAAGAGAAGCCACCCGCAAAAAAGAGTGAAGAGCCAACTAAAAAGGAGTTGCTTAGTAAGTTGGATGAGGTTACACCTTTCGAGGTTAATGGCTTCATGGGAGCTACCAAGGCAGCAATTAGCGACTTGATTAGCTATTTCTCAACCACTCGGCAATAATGCCTCAATCTTCGTAGAGGTGAGCGAAGTAAAATAAATCGCCTCTAAGTTTCCAATAGGATGCACAAGGATAGGAAGCACTTTTGAGTTTACATCCACTCACTATGTCACCATTCAAGAAGACTCCGAAAGCATTTTACTTTTTGTCTTTTTAGTAAAATGTGGCTGTCGAGACTCTCCTTGTGTTTCCGCTTTATTTAACAAAAAAAGGAAAAAATTATGGCTATTATTAAGTTTCCAGAAAAACCAAATAGATACGGCATTACTCCAAGTATAGCGCAAGAATTAATTGAGATGGGGTACAATCCAAACAATCCTCTTGACTTACAAAAATGGCGTTTAGATTATTTAGAAGGAATCGATCCAGATGGCAACGCGTAAAGGAATTAACATAGTTCAAAAAAGCGTAAAGAAACGCACATCAATCGGGCGAAGTGTACGCTCACATCCTACAAGTAAAAACGCCAAGCGACAATGGAAAAAATATCGAGGTCAAGGCTAAAAAGTTCCGAAAAACCCTTATAAATCAAGGACTTAGGAGGCGCCGGGGCACCACTAAGTATATGATTCTAAAAGGTTTTTTTTAGATTTTGTGACATTTATATCACACTAGAAAAAAAAGACGCAAACAACGCATTTTTTTATTGACATTTTAAGCTTATCTCTGTATACTCTCTTTATTATTTCAACCATAAGGATGTCGCTATACGAAAAAATTAAAAAGATTAACGGCGAAACTTGCAAAGTCGCCTTTAGACACGACCGTGCGATTAGTTATTTTGCTCAAATTTACTCTCCACAATATGATAAGCCTGTCGTGGAGTATGATAACATTTTTGGTTAAAGCTTCCTTATTAGCTCACCCAGAGATACGCAAAGTTGCTATTGCTGTTGTCAAAGATATTAAGGCTGGAGTGACATATACTAAACGCACGGCTCGTGACTAAAAAATTACGCGAGAAATTCGTAGAAAGAGATAAGAATGAAGAAAAATTTTGGCACTAAAATAGGCGTTTGTCCTATTTGTAAAATTAACTGTTGGGATAGCTGCGAAGGCAAGCCAGCTATTTTTCCGTGCGGTGTAAAAAATTGCCCACACGAGACAGCAGAATTTCAAACAACCATTGCTACCGAGCAGATATTTTCTGACACTGGTAGTGGACTTGCTCAAATCTTGGATATATAGCTATGAACGATCAACTCACTATTAAAGAACAAATTAACGACCTTTTGAGAAGGCTTGCAGTTCTTGAAAAACAAAACAATGAAAATATGAAAAAACTAAATTTAATCCTTGACAAATCGGAATAAGAGGCTTATAATTCAGACACTATGAGACAAGGTGGATTTAAACCAAAAAGCCATTCCAGCGGGCAATATTGGATTCGTGCCAATGCTGAAACTGGCAAACGCAAAAAGAAAAAAGTCAACAAAGAAAAAATCGCTATCGACACCGATGGCGACGGAATAGCCGACACTTATGGTTATGAAGTTGACGAAGATATAGAGGAAGAAACTTTTAATAGTTCTTCTATTATTGATTTTATTGTTGTAACAATAGCAGTCATTGCATGGTTTATCTTTCTATTTTCACTCTAACATGAAAGAATACTAATGACTTATTGGTTAAAATGGACAGCTACCGCAATCTTAATTGTTGGAACCGCAACTAATTCTCTTGGAATTTACCCACTTGGCGCACTAATCTTAATTTTAGGTGCGCTGCTTTGGCTAATCGTTAGCATTATCTGGCGTGAAATTGCATTAATTGTAACTAATACCGTCTTAGTTAGTGTGGCAGCAGGTGGTTTAATCTACACCTATTGGCTTACATAAAAATTCCAAAAAACCCTTATATATCAAGGACTTAGGAGGCGCCCGGGACACCAAATTATCCTTATATCAATGACTTAGAAAACGCCCGGGGCACCAAATTATCCTTATAAATCAACTACTTAACAATGTCCGGCCCAAGTGCAAATAATTCTCATTCGCATCTGGCCATGCTTGCAAGTAGATTTTCTAAGTAGATTTTCTAAGTAGATATTCTAAGTGGTCTTTCTAAGTAGATTTTCAATGCTATCTGCATAGTAGGAAAATGAAGTAGATTTTCTAAGTACATTTTATAATAAAAAATTAAAAAAATTATTGTTAGTAAAAAATCTAAGTACTATTTTGATTGTTATAGCCCCCGACCCACCCTGGTATTATACCACAATTTTCAGTTTTAAGCAAGTAAAAACTGGATTTTCTATCTCATAATTGATTCAAATAAATCAAGAAGAATATGCGCCTTACGCAGAATGCGAAGGCGTTTTTTTCTTGCCTTTCAGATAGAATCGTGTTATTATAAAGACATAATGAAAGGAAAAACTAGAAAATGAAAGAATTAGAAGCACAATACAACGCTTACTCCACTTGGGATCTGGAAGAATTAGGTCTCGATTTGGACAAAGTACATGAGTGGTGGGTTAAATGGGATACTCTCCATGTAATCCGAACTAAGGGTTCTAAAATGGAGGAGTTTTTAGGTTCTTATTCGAATTTTTCAGATAACCCAGATGTTAAACGACCCGCTTGTCTTTTGATTGACAATGAGGAGGTATTGGACTTATAATGCATTTTTTACCACAATTTGTCGTAGAGATGCGAGGCAACCGATATGTCAATCGGAGGTTTCATTTTTGGGACGACATCGGTCCTTGGCTAGTCTGGAAGTGGAAAAACGATTCCATTTTTAGCTTGCACAATGGTCAAAAATCTGGTAAGATTAGAAATCAAATGAGGGAACGGACCGCCTCAAGACTTGGTCCACCAATAAATTAAATGTAGGAGAAAAACAGCTATGGCTGAAACTAACTCAACTGCAACTAAAGCCCCAAACTACACGGACGAGATGACTGCCTCTATAGTTGAGCAGTACTCGAATGGGGTCGAGCTTGACACTATCGCTGAAAGCGTAAGTAAAACGGTTCGTTCCGTGCGTAGCAAACTGGTTCGCGAAGGCGTTTATATCGCCAAACCGAAGCCAGTAGCTGCTAAGCGAGAGGGGCCTACTAAAAAGGAACTCTTGCGAAATCTCGAAGATACAGGGTTTAATACTGTTGGCTTCGAGGGCGCAACGAAAGATGCGCTAGTTAGGTTGTTGGATCTCGTCCATTAACTTAACCCCATGAGGGGGAAACTCGAAGAGAGGTAGCGTTCGCGTTACCTCTCTTTTTTTTAACCCTTAGTAGATTTTCGAAGTATCCCACCGGCGCACTTCGTGCGCGCGTCAGTAGATTTTCGAAGTATCCCACCGGCGCACTTCGTGCGCGCGTCAGTAGATTTTC
>Ga0208315_1001622_pt1 | contig 11071 bp, 12 predicted proteins | sample MalvireepMed_215_FD_184239 | JGI IMG/M metagenome (GOLD analysis project Ga0208315, IMG submission 184239) | Marine viral communities from the Global Malaspina Expedition - Malaspina viral metaG DeepMed_215 (SPAdes) (version 2) | ecosystem: Environmental > Aquatic > Marine > Oceanic | place... | reverse complement strand
GTACGGAGGAGTTACAAAGTCTTGAGTTAGATAAGAGTATGAAGCCTTGATCCAATATGTTCCCGCACCTATAACAGACCCAGCAGTTGTATCGTAATTATACAGAATTGTGTTGTCTGTCGTAAGTGTAGCAGCACCATCAACTACAACGCTAGTCCACGGAGCCTGATTAACACTATCATCAGTAACTTTGCTGATAGAAATTGTAGGATTAGTGATTGGATAGTCCTTCAAGATATTCTTGGTTTCCTCTGAAAGATTACTATTCTGAACCGTAATATCAGTCGTAATTTTCATATCAATTTTTTCACCATAACGAAGCTTCTTGTTCAGAAGCTTGTTACGAGTAGTAATCAACAGAGGTTCGGTGATCGTAGTGAAAGTATCGTTGTAGAGACTGAAGCTGTTGATAAAGAGTTGGTACTCAGACCCTGCAAAAAGTTTTACAGTCCAAACATCAATGTAGTCCTGAACAGAAGAGGCAGCATTGGCTACCTCAATTCCGCTATTAAACGGATAGCGGATATTGTAACCACCTGACAAGCTGTTATTACCATCTAGAACAGCAACATAATCTCCAACACCTACTCGGTAAATCCCACTTGCTTGGGGTCCTGCTACATAAGGAGGGAACCAATCTGTATCGGCCAACTTATTGCTTGTTACTCTTACCGCTCCATTACCGTCTAGAGACCACCCATCATGAATATCAGGAGCAGTGCCTCCTGAAATCTGAAAGTTCATTAAGACTACTGAAGTAGCGTCACTCTTGATGAGTCCATCATCAACATCAATAATGGAACTGGGTGAAGCATTAGATAACTTAGCGAATATAGTGCAAGCACTAACATCATAAGGGTCAATAAATTCACCGTCATTAATAAATAGCGTTCTAACTGCTACTTTCCCGCCAACGCTTGGGCGGTTAAATCTATCAACTAGTGTTACTCCGTTTAATTGCATCTTGTTCTCTCTCTAGATCTTCTTTTAATAACTTTAAGAATATGGTTCTCTCGGTACGAGTCATGGTTTTTACATCGGAATATGTAAAATGCGCTCGTTTCACAAGTATATAGGCTTCTAGAAGAAGGGAATCAGTATCAATTACTTCATCTAGTTCACATCGAAAAAATTTGCGTCAATTGGCAGATCTACGACCGACACCCCTCCGCAGTCCTTACAGGCAAATTTAATCTTAGTGTCAACACCATATTCGGACTTTATGGCATTTAGGATGGTTCTAACATCTTTTAGAGGAAGTTTATCCATCACTGCGGAAATAATGGACTTATCAGTATGTCCTTCAATTTCTGTCACAAACCTCCATAACTGATCAAGGGCTTGTTCTGTATCCATGAAAAGTTTTTCATCCTTAACCCTGGGCTGTCTAACTTTAATTACTTTTTGTGCTATCGGTAGCGTAAAAGTAATAGGGTCTTCAAAATCATCTGGAACTGGGTTAACATTAAGATCAGAAAGCTGAACTGTTGTAGGATTTTCAGCTTTACATTCCTGACAAAGAAGGAGGGTTTTGTAGTCATCCCCATAAGAGATTTCTCTCAACTTCATAATTAAATAAAGCTTATCCATAGGAAGAAGGTCCATTACTTTAATATTAGTAACACATCTCTGTAAAACTAGATTAACTGGGTCATCATGCTTTTTAGCTCCTACAATAGCTTTTTCGTCCGAAAAGGTCATCGGACGGATTGTAATAGGCATATCTTCGTCCTCTAAAGTATAGACTCGACACTCTGAGGGTAGATCTACAGCTATAGTGGTGTCAGTAGGCACCTCTTTCAGTAGATCATCAATAATTTTCTGCTTTGCAGCATCTGCATTCGGATTATTTGTTATCATATATAAACTCCATTAAAGGATTATCTAAACTATAATAGTGTGATGAAGATCCATGTCGATACATTAAATTCACGCATTGAGACAGATAATCCCGACCTTCTCCGCGCTCTGTACGAACTGTACTCCTTTAAAATTCCAGGAGCAGAATACTCGTCTGCGTACAAAAGGAGGCAGTGGGATGGTAAAACTCATTTTATTTCTAGATCAGGTGTTTTTAAATCAGGACTATTATGTAGTCTCCTTGAAGATTTAAAGAAAATTGAGTGTGTTCCTGAGTTAAAATATTCTTATAAAAAACAAGTTACTCACAATTCCTATGATATAAAGCCTTTCTCTCTTTATGATTTTCAACAAGAATTAATAACAATAGCCCTTCAAAAGCATAGAGGTATTGTTAAAGCTCCTACTGGTTCAGGAAAAACTTTAATCATGGCTGCCCTAGTCAAGGCATGGGCTGGAAAGAAGATGGTGTTATTATTCAATGCAAAACAACTACTCACACAAACTTATAAATTTCTTACTGATACCTGCGGAATTGATAATGTTGGCCTATGTTATGGTGAAGGTTATATTTATGGGGATATTATGCTTTGTACGGTCCAGAGTATTGAAAAGATTCTCGATACACATCTGGAAGAAGCCGAAGTACTGATGGTAGATGAATGTCATGAGTTTGCTAATGGAAAAACAACTCTCGCAGCTTTAAGAGCTTTCCCTAACGCTCAACATAGAATAGGCTTTACAGCAACCCCTCCTTCTGATCCTATTCCCAAATTCAACCTAGAGGGCTCTCTAGGTCCAGTATGGTCTTGTGTAAGTACTTCTAGCCTTGTAGACGAGGGCAAGCTAACAAAACCACTTATTCAGTTAATCAACAGATCGTATACAGCAAGTGGGGTTGATGAAGACCAAAGTTACTTAGAAGTTTATGAAGATTATATTGTAAACAATGAAGAAAGAAATAATAAAATAAAGGAGATTGTAAATGACATTAGAAAACAAAACAAAAGATCCCGTATCCTTATTCTTACCAAGTCGCTTGATCACGGAAGAGCCTTGGAAGACCTACTTGGGGGACAGTGCGAATTCCTGGAAGGGGCTGATTCGGTCGGAGAAAGGTATAACGCTATATCTAGATTCAGAGGATGCGGAGATTCTAGTGTCCTCATTGGCACTAAAATACTCCAAACAGGGATTAACATTGAGGAAATAACTCACTTCATCAATGCTAGAGGGATGAAGTCTGAAATTGCCACCCTCCAAGCATTAGGTCGAGCTTTAAGAAAACACGAAAGCAAAGAAGTAGTCTATATCTATGATTTCTTAGATAAAGAAAAATATTTAAGAGAACACTCCCTATCCAGGAAGCGTCACTACGAAAAAGAAGGGCATACTGTTAAAGTATGTTAAACCAAAAATGAAAACAAGACAATCAATAGAAAAGCAAGTATTTCAAATATCAGAAGATGATAGAAATAACCTTATGACCTTAATTGAAGATATCAAACAGGTTATCGAGAAAAAGTCTATTAGTGAAGATACCCTCACTAAATTAACAAATATAATAACTGTCCTAGGATCTCTTAAAGATAATTATATGTGGCGATTACTTAGAGCCGCCAAACAGAATCATATGCTAGATTAGCTCTTGGTATCGCAACAAGCCAGATTTTGATCGCAGCAGGGAAGCTGATGATCACAGCAGGTAATGCCAGGAGACACAGACATAATGACCTCTTTAGCCTTACCCTCTCTAGCCTTCCTCATTCCCTCCATACGGGATCCCCAGTCAGAACGGTCCATACCACGCATACGCTCCATGATTGCACCACGGGCTCTCTCAGGGCCCCTACGGGACTGTCTAAGGTCATTAGCCTTGGCAAGCACTAAAAGGCCCACCATAGCAAGTAAAATGTTCTCTTTCGTTAAATACTTCATATTAGTTCTCCAAGTTGGGAATTGTTATTTCAGGGTTTCCCATTTTTAGTTTAAGACCCCAGTTTTCCATATCTCTCTTGGTCCACTGGTCTTCCAGCTTCCCTTCCAACATATCTAGCTTATAATTAATATTAGTAAGCTGAGTACTTATCCAGACCACCCCTCCACAGAGAGCGAGTACCATACCTAATGGCATTAGAGTGTCCTTTGTTATAAATGTTTTTCTATCTTGTGTCATTAGGTTTTTTCCTTAAATTAATCTCTTACAAGTGAATGTAGAGCCTTTCTCCATTCTAACAGTACCAGTACCGTCTAATTTACAGGTAAAGTTTTGTCCTGCTCCAACATACCCCATCCATTTAATCATTATATCATGTGGGTCTATGTTGGTTCTGACAACCTGAACCTTATCTATCTTCTCAGTTTCAGATGCCCCTAATCCTGCTGTTTGTATAATAGAAGTTGTAACTGTGGTAGGACTAGACCCCACTGTAATGCTTCCCTGCATCTCAAATTCATAATACCCAGCGTTAGCTATAGTAAAATAACTTTCCGTAGAATTCCAAAGAATATGACTAGGAAGAAGTTCTGTTTTTGCTTGAGTAGATCCTGAAGCAAAATAGTAAGGATCAGCAGTATTCTCCCCGTCATCAGCAGTAACTTCAACAAAAGACCACGGAGGGGGTACTGGGCAAGAGCTTACTGTGATGGAGGAGCAACTTGCAGATACAGTAAATCCAGAATATGGATCTAAATTAATATCTCCAGTGTGGGTCTTAAGAATGAAATCATTATCTCCACCGTCCCACCCCATATCACATCTCCAAGCATTATTCTCTCTAAATTTAATTAAGCTATCGTAATTGGCCCCAGCATTAATTTCAATAGTAGCATCACTATTATCATCTCTAACATCTAAGTCGGCTGTGCCAGAACCAGTCTGCCCACACACAATCTGACCAACTACACCTATATTGCCAGCACCTGATAAATTTCCACTAAGAGTCATATCCCCACTAACTCCTAAAGTCTTAGCCATACTAACCACCCCATCCAAATTAGTTGTACTGTCTGGGTGCCCACTTAAGCTCGTAGCATAAGTTATCTTTCGTGCAACTATTACCTCCGATGTAGTACCAAAATCAACTTCAGTAACGATTGGATCTAAAGTTACTGTAGTGCCACTTAAAGAAAAGCCTGTAGCAAAAGAAACAGAAGAAGCCCCTGTTCCTCCCATAGACTGAGGAATGACATCTCCAGAAACCATTGCTTCGATATTTGTAGGTCTCCCTAACTCATCCGATTGCAACGCTAGAATATTCCCAGACAAATCAGCCATTACGAACCACCATAAAAATTAGTCGCACTACCTATACCAGTCCCTGCTGAAAACTGGGTAGTTTCATTAATGGTCCCAGTAACAGCTACATCTATAATAGGAGATAAATCTGAATTTCCTGCAATTGCTGCTGCCATATCTCCCATTCCTGTTGTTGAGTTAACTACTCCTACCAAAGTATCAGTTTGGTCCCACACACGAACTCTAAATTTATTTGTAGCTGTCATCCTAAGAATCATTTTATATCTATTTCCAATAGAGCCTCTAGCTGATCCCTTTAATTGAAAAACAACATAACAAGATCTATCTTCATAGAAAACTTGACCAGCATTGGTTCCTGATCTAGTTCTTCCCCTTTTAGAAAGACTATTAGTAGCTCTTCCAGGAGAAATCATTCCTCCTGGACCCATTTTAGATAATCGCACCATTTAAGCTAGTTTCCTATAGGCCGCTCACCATCTCGTAACGGGTTGCCCGTTTGAATCTGTCCGTAAGTTATATAAAAATTACCGACCACACTATTTTCGCTTAGTTGCAGTTCTATAAGAGAGGATCTATCTGCATCTGATAAAAGAAATTCTACAATACTCTTATCACTAAGACTAGCGTATTGGGATACTCCTGCGCTTGTAACTAATCCCATTGTAGAAGATGCCGCAATAGTAGTTCCTAGAGGAGTAGTTAATCCAGTAGGATTAATGGAAGCTCTAAAATACTCATCGGTTGTCGTAGCAGAACACTCTACAGAAATATAGTTGCATTTTAATGCTGATCCTGCGGTATCAACTAAGGTAATGCTTGAAGCATTAGTATCACTAAGCGTCACAACTAACGAATATGGTCTAAAATATTCTCTCATTATTCTTTCTCCTTATCATCATCACCAGCCATCCCAAGCTCAGTAGCTATATCAGCTACCATGTTTTCAAGATTAGCTAAATCATTAATAACTTCATCCGTATCTTTTACATCAGGAGGGGTAGAGGGTTCAGCTACCTCCTCTTCTGGGGCAGGAGCCCCTTCAGGCTCAGGAGCGGGAGGAGGGGGAGGCACCACTTCTTCAGGTGGAGCAGCAGGTTCCTCAGGAGCTTCCATAGACTCTTTATCCGCTAATGCTTTATCGTCTAAAGTCTCATCACTGGGATATTCTTGATCCTTAATCGTTGTTTCAAGATTTTTCACTATATCTTTAATATCGGTAATCTCTTTACTAACTCGTTTGAAATCCACTTTTGTAGCAGGAGCCGAAGCAGCCTCTTCTAAAACTTCATCATACCCAGCCCGAATAAACATCTCTAAGAGATAATCATTAACATCAATACACTCAACACCAGATTTCGTTTTTAAGCCTTGTGCCATTTCAGAAAGAACTTCTTTAAGAACCGAACCCGTAGGAGATAGTCGGGACAGTGCTTCAAAAATTACGACCTGAGTATTAGCCAAGCTCTTGAAGGATGCTGGGTTTTGGAGGTTCTGTATATTAACTCCGTACTTTTCGTTAATATTTTGAATGAAAGCTTTCTTAACATCTTTCTTATATTCAAAGATGCGGGATGCGAATCCTTGAATATCTTTATCAGAAACCCCAATACCGTCTGCATGGGAAAGACAATTAGAAAAGGTGTTAAATAAACTCTTCTTGGAAGCTAATGCAAGATAAGGAACTTCTTTAAGAGCCTCCGACAAAGCGTTCACAACAGCCTCATCGCCTTCAAAAATCATTCCTGTTAGTTTTTGGATAGAGGCATTATCGGCCCAAATCATATCAAAGCTTTTCTTAGATTCAATAAGCTCTCGTTTTACTAACTCTTGACGACATACCATATCATAAATTGAAGGGGTAACTCCATCTTTAAGAATATATGATTTATTTTCTTCAAGTTCTTCTAAAGTTAATTTTGGAAAATTAAACGCTTGAGAAACTGCATTAGAAAGATTTATTGCATTTCTAACTTCAGGAACCAAAGTAATTTTTTCAAAGTTTTCTTTCAAAAACTCTTGAAGTTGAGGAGAAACCTCAACAAGTTTTTGAAACTCAGAAGACTCGACAATCTTCTCAACGGCTGCTAACCTACTAGACTGTTCGTAGAGTCTAGCTTGAACCGTTGATAGTTTTAAGCGATTCTCCCAAAGAGATAATACATCAGAGAAGGACTCATCAGCAGAAGAGTACTCTCCATAATGAATGCTTTCAATAAAAGTGGAAATTTTTTCACTAACAAAGGAATCAAGCTGTTCTCCGTCTTCAAAAACGGAAGAATCTTGAACCTTGATAGAATCAAGGGCTACATCCTGGTCAGTGGAGTAAGTCCCACTAATAACTTTACCACTCTCTGTGAGGTAGGAAACTTGTGAATTATTGCTATCAATAGCAAACAAGCTTACATTTTCTCTCAAAGATCTGGCTATGCAATCACCTAACTTAACAAGGTGAGTAATAGTTTTATCTCTTTCTTCAAATAGTTTCGAAAACATTTTTAATCTCCATTTTTACGAACTCTAAACTTATATATGTTAGTTTTTAGTCGTGGGTTCCGCTTTTTCTTGTTGTTTTTTAATTATTCTAGAAATAACTGCTTTTTTGTCATCTTCTAGAACTAAATCTCGTAAGGATTCCAACTCAGAACCCCTTTCTTCATTTGCAGTCGGAGGAGCATTTTCAGCAGACTCCTGACCACCAGCTTCTCCTGGAGCAGGGCCAGCCGCCTCGGCCTGTTCCTGCTGTTGCTCCATATCCTTCTGCTGATCTTCTTCAATTTCAGATTGCATTCTACGGATTTCTTCGTCTGTCATATCATAGAACTCTCTATAGATGGATTCTTTAGAGAAAAGAGCCAAACCCTGAACAGCTTGAATAACTCTAGTTTTTTGCTCATCAATATCAAGTTTTCTCTTAGCTGACATATCGGAAGGCTCAGGAAGAGAAATCTTTAATTTTTTAATAAGAGAAGCAGGAAATCCTCGTAATTGTAAATGACGCTTTGCTAAACTCTCTAAACCAGCTTCAATATCAATCTGAACTCTTTGAATAGTTCTAGCAAATTTAACATCAAGCTGGGAAAGGTTAGCTTTTCGTTCTGGTGACTTATCCTTTTCCACAAGGTAGTCTTTCGGGACTTTTAAGGCAGCAAGAAGCTTATCTCTGTAATATCTAACATCCTCAATTTCTCCTAAGTTCGTTGCCCCAGGAAGCGTATCAATTTTAGTTCCCCGCCCATTCTTGGTTGGAACAAAGAAGTCCTCATCCATAGACATTGGGTTGTATCGTGAATCAATCGTCCCTTTAGGAGAATTGTAATATTTCTCTTTCTTAAACTTCTGCTTTAATCTCTCAATAAACATCTCAGCCTTACTGGTGGGGAGATTTCCTGTATCAACATAGAAGATGCGTCTTTCAGGAGCCCGTGAAAGTCTATAAATCATCATCGCATCTTCCATCATCTTAAGAGAGCGGAACACACGATGACATAAAGCAGCAATAGACTTGCCATAAGGATAGAAGATCGGATCAGAGGTGTGAAGTCTGAAATGAACAATTTGGTGCTTATCAAGTTCAATGTACTTAAGAGGTCTAGCCATTTCAGACTGACCCACTTCAGAATACTGAAGGGACTCTAAATTAGGAATCTCTTGTAAGAATTTTTTAAGATACCCATATTCATTTTCTACCCTAAGAATCCAGTTAGGGTTGAGTATTTTAAGCTTTTTAATACCCTCCTCTGGCTTATTAACATCTAAAACGAGTTCCGTAAAACAATCTCCGTACTTAACAGTATTTCTGATAATATCCCAAAGAAATCTATGTAAATTAATTCTTTCAAAAAGTGTGGTAACTTCATCAACAACTAAATCATTTTCAGATTTAATAGTCCAACGCTCTGATCGCGTTCCTTTTTGAGAGGAATCATCAGCATAAATATCAAAGGCTGCGCCAATCTCGGGATACTCATCCATCTCCTCATATTCTTTATAGCGTCTTCTTCTATTAAGTTCAAGCTGGGGAAGAATTGGGTTTCTTTGTATCCCTCCAACAGCGGGTGCCCCATCAGTTTCTTGATCTTTGATAACCTCAGTGCTAATAACCGTGTCCCCAGCATCAGGAACCACCTTGCCCTGATCAATTGCTCTTTGTACAGTAACTTGAGCTTTTGTTGCAAAAAATTTAGCAAAGAAGCGACCTATAGGACCTGTGGGAGTATAAAGCCCTCCTGCCCGATTCTGGGTTCCACCAAAAGTAGTATAACCACTTTCATTTAATTCGTCATTTACTTCATCAGCCATTTAAAATCTTCCTCTGTCATGCCCCCATATGCTGTTTTAAAATTATGCTTGTAATTTTTACTTGGCATAAGGGGTTTTTGTTCTTTTTCAAGCTTTGATACAAACTCTATTTGAGTTGTATCTAATAAGTTTTTATAAGCATGAACGGCTAATGCAAGGCTCATAACAAGATCATCATGATAATTCTTTTCTGCCTCTACTTTTCCGTTCTCGTTTATAATGAAGGTCATTAGTTCGTCACAAGTTCGGGTCGAATTAATCTTAATTAAATCAGTCCTAATTGCTTCTTCTAGTTCAGCTAGTATACTTTCTCTATTTTTTGCTGTAACCTGAAAACCAAGGTCATCCTTGTCATCAGCCCACAGATTCTCGTACTCATAAATATTATAGAGCCAGTCGATTAAGTTATTTCCAATAGTATTCCGCTCACAAATAATGTGCGCTACATTATATAGCATACCTTCATTAAATAAAATTTTAGCAAAATCATTTATGGGAGTTCTATTAGAATAAAATTCGGCAACTTGCTGTCCATTGTACATATTGATCACATGAAATGCTGAGTAATCCCTATCTCGACCTAACGAGGTATCGCAAGAAATTAAATACTCATACTGGGGTTTTGCTTCTTGCCAAACACGCATTCTATTGTTGTATTTGGTGAAATACTCCTCACTTGTTTGGGATGAGATTGCCTTTAGAATCTCTCCCTCAATGTAAGTATCTCCTGTTCCAAGGAAGGAACATTCATATTCCTGCAACCACTGCTTCATAGGCATATTTGCCTTAGTGGTTTCCTCCCACTTATGGATATCCAAACCCTTTTCTTTCATAACCCCATAGAGATGACTATAATTTTCATTATAATTATATTCAGGATGTTCTTGCCATCTAATATCAATAGGGTTAAAAGAGTTATCCCCAGTCAGGGCTTTTTGATAGACTTCATGATACCAATTACCAATACCATTAACGGTAGAGAGAACGAAAGCGCGACCTCCTGTGGAGATAATGGGATAGACAGCAGCCCAGATGGTGTCAATATTTTCAATGAAAGCAGCCTCGTCAACTATGAGGAGTGATCCCGCCAAAGAACGACCTGATTGCTTACCTGACGGACGCGATTTAATCGTAGAGCCTGTCATCAATTTAAGAGTATGCTTATTATCTTCCTGAATTCCTGGCTTTAGAAAAGAGGGAAGTTCATCATACATAAGCTTAATTCTATCTAGAACCTCTGTTGATTCTGCATCACCCTTAGAAAGAATAACAACTTGCTTGTGCTTCTGAAATATGATCATCCACAGAGAGTAAGCGGCTGCGATTGTAGTACATCCTGCTTGTCTAAACTTTCTCAGGATGTTAAATCGATTCCCTTCTAAGTTTTCAAGGATTCTTTCCTGGAAAGGATACAAGTTAAATGGAACTAGCCCCCTGACTGGGTGCGTAACTTTGATATAGGTTGAAATAAAATGAAGAGGGTCCGTAGTACATCTCTTAAATTCTTCTAATAATCTTTGATTTTCCATAAAAACCGCATTTGCTTATCATATTATAGTATATGAACATACACGCTGTTATATGTACTAGAGATAGGAATAATGTATCTCCAACTACAGACAAATTAGTTAGCTTTTTGTGTACTTGCAACAT
>Ga0208315_1001619_pt1 | contig 11081 bp, 8 predicted proteins | sample MalvireepMed_215_FD_184239 | JGI IMG/M metagenome (GOLD analysis project Ga0208315, IMG submission 184239) | Marine viral communities from the Global Malaspina Expedition - Malaspina viral metaG DeepMed_215 (SPAdes) (version 2) | ecosystem: Environmental > Aquatic > Marine > Oceanic | place... | reverse complement strand
GCAGGATCACGCCCATCTCGGCCCGGCGGCGCGGGCGCATGTGGTTGAGCATTACGATTTCCTTACCCGCTGCCTGCCCGAACACCTCGCGCGGATCAACGCATTGGTGCCCGACAGCAAACGGATCAGCTAGCGAGGATCAGTTGCCAAGGTTTCCAGCGGTGTTCACCAGCCCAAAGACCGATCCGACGAGGCCCAGAATGGTGCGCGTGTCCGACAGTGGGCTTTCGGTCGCAAGCACCAGATCGCCGGATTGAATGTGGAAATTCCGCGCCGAGAACAGCCCGTCAGATGTGGTCAAATCCAGTGTGAACACCACCCGCGTGCGACGCGGGCCGCGCACCCCGGCGCTGACCGCGCTGGCGGGGTATTCGCGCAGGATCAAGATGCCCTCGGGGTCGGCGCGGGATTCGTTTACCCCCCCGATGATCGCCAGCGCATCCAGCGCAGAGACCTCATCGCGGTTAAAGGGAAACTGTGCTTCCCTTCCGGCGGCACCCAGCGACAGGAAGTAACGGCGGTCATCCTCGATGATCAGTTTGTCGCCCCCGATCAGCCGGGTATCAAGGCTGGGGTTTTCGTAAAGCCGGTCGATCGACGTGGTATAGATGTTTGGGCCGCGCAGCAGTTTGACCTGCGGGTTTTCGATGCCGCTTTGCACCCCGCCACCAGCCGAGATCGCCGCCAGCACCGTAAAGTTATTGTCGGGCATCAGGACGTTGCCGGGGCTGCTCACGCCGCTCACCAGATCGACGGAGTTGCTGCGCCCTTCGGTCATGGCCAGTTGCACCTGTGCCGAGGGCACGATCGTCTCAAGCCGACGCTGAAGCAATTGCCGCGCTGAATCCGGGGTCCGGCCCGAGACCTGAACCTTGCCGATATAGGGCATGAAAATCGTCCCGCTCTCCGAGACGCGAATGCCGGATAGGGTGGCAACCTGTTGGCTTGGTGAAGTCAGCAGCGAGTTGTCGCTGCTGTCCCAAACCAGAATGTCCAGTCGATCACCGGGGCGGATGACTTGGGCGTTCGACCCTCGGCTGGCACCGATCCAGCCATGGCGTCTTTCGCCGGTGCGGGGCCACTGAGCAACACTGGGCAGAAAGGCACGGGTGACGGGATAAACGGCGATATCGGCATCCGGCGCGGCCGCTTCCTCGGTGACTTCTTTTTGGATGGCTGCACCACGTGGAAGGTTGCTGCATGCCGCCAGCGAGAAGGTCATCAGGGCCAAGAGGAACAGTTTGCTCAGGTGCTTCATGAGATGCGCAGTCGCTTTCTGGTGTTTCACCGGTAAACCGGGGTACTTGTGCCTGTATGCAGTGTTAATTGGCGGCTTGCAAAGGATGTTGTAAACCCGGCCCCCATCCGAAATTCTAGTCCCTCAGGATAGAGGCTGAACCTATGGCGTCAATGACTACAAAAGACAGCGCGGTTTCAAGCGGCCCGGCGGATTTTGACGGGGTTCTCTTGTTGGGCGCGACGGGGCGTTTGGGCAGCATGCTGCGCCGTCATTGGCCTGAACCGCAGGCTCTGCGCAGCCAGTCGCGGCAGCCTCGACCCGGATTTTACAATTTCGATCTGCCAGCGGCGGGAGAGGGGCCAAGCAATGCGGCGATTTCCGCCGCGCGTGGGGCGCGGGCGGTGATCGCTTTGGCCGGGGTGACCCCGGCCCGGGCGGGGGCCTGCGGCGCAGCGCTGGAGGATAACGTCACCCTCGCCCTCGCCGCGCTGAAGCTGGCAGAGGCGGCGGCGGTCCCTCGGTTTTTTGTCGCCTCTTCGGCAGCGGTCTATGGCGCGCAAGACGGTCCCCTGCGAGAGGATGTGCCCTGCGCTCCGCTTTCGGAGTACGGCAGGCAGAAGCTGGCGATGGAGCAGGCGGTGCGAGAAGCGCAAGGCAAGACTGCCGTCACCGCGCTGCGGATCGGCAATGTGGTCGGCGCGGATGCGATCCTTGGCGGCTGGCAACCGGCAATGCAGATTGATCGCTTCCCCGATGGCGCCACACCTAGCCGCAGCTATATCGGGCCGGTGACCTTGGCGCGGGTGCTCTGCGCGCTCTGCCATGTGGACGACCTGCCGCCCATTTTAAATATCGCGGCCCCTGGCGCGGTGCAAATGGGGGGCCTGCTCGATGCGGCGGGGCTGGCGTGGCAGCCCAAACCGGCCCCGGCCACCGCCATTCCTGAGGTGCGGCTGGATACGAATGCGCTTGAATGCCACGTCGATTTCACGCCAGAAACTCAAACGCCCGCCGGTATGGTACGTGAATGGCAGCAGGATATGAACAAACGATGAAGACCCTTCAATGACGTGGCGCAAGCGCATCTTCGATCTGTTCTTCGCCAGCCTGCTTGTCATCATCTTGGGGCCGATCCTGCTGGGGTTGCTGGTCTGGTTGCTGCTGAAAGAGGGGCGGCCGCTTTTTCATGTGGCCGAGCGGATGAAAACGCCTGAGCAGAGTTTCAACCTTTGGAAACTGCGTACGATGACCGTGGCAGAGAAGGATCAGGGCGTATCGGGCGGCAACAAAGCCGCGCGGATCACCCCCACCGGCGCATGGCTCAGGGCGCGGCGCTTGGATGAGTTTCCCCAGCTTTGGAATATCCTGCGCGGCGATCTAAGCTTTGTCGGCCCGCGTCCGCCGCTGCGCGAATATGTGGAGCGTTTTCCCGAGGTCTATGCCGAGGTTCTGAAATCCCGGCCCGGCGTGACCGGGTTGGCCACGATCCGGTTTCACAAACATGAAGAACGGCTGCTGTCGCGCTGCGAGACCCCGGAAGAGACCGACCGTGTCTATTGTCGTATCTGCGTCCCGCGCAAAGCCCAACTAGATCTGATTTATCAGCGCCATCAAAGCACATGTTACGACTTCGATTTGGTGTTTCAAACTATCAGCAACCTTTTTAGACGCAGATGAAGGTGGCGGTGGCCCGCGGCGTGACCGGGGGCAAATAGTTAAAAATTGGTGTTTTTGACAAAATCGTGGCATTGTTTGCTGAAAATTTAAGCGTATCCAGATTCGATTGATGACACATTGAGCGCTATTTACTGTTTTTACGCTTGCTGGTGCTCAGAAAGAGCTCCATGGACGAAAGAGAGCTACTAATACGTTTCGGGCGCATCGCGGTCGCTAATATACACGTAGACAGGAGACGGCGCATGCTGAGCATCATCAAGTCGCTGACCAAACGGCAAAAGCGCGTGATCATGTTGGCGCTCGACTCCCTTTTAATCGTTGTCTCCACGATTGCCGCCTTGGCTGTGCGCGGGCTGCCTGAGCATCTTCTCGAAACACTCGCCAACTATGCCCCGGTATTACCTCTTACCCTGATTGTTGGTGTGCTCGTATCGATCCGCTTGGGGGTCTGTAGCACACAATTGAACGCCTATGAGACCGCAGCGGTCGGTAGCACCGCAATTTTAGGGACCACCCTTGCGGGCGTATCCCTGCTAGGTGCGTCCCTTCTGGGGCTGGATTTCCCGCTGGGCGTGCATATCATGTTCGGGGCGATCTTCTTCTCTTTGGTGGTGCTGTCGCGGGTAATCTTGTTGCATATCGTGCTGCAAATCTACCGAACCGGCGACGCGCGCTGCCGTGTCCTGATCTATGGCGCGGGCACCACGGGGACACAGCTGGTCTCGGCGCTGCGCGGCCATGAAACGATTGAGCCTATTGCCTTTGTCGATGATAACATTGCGCTGCAAGGGCTCAACGTCTCAAAACTACCGGTCTATTCCTCGCGCGGCATCGCTGAACTTGTCGTTGAAAAGCAGATTGACCGCGTGTTGCTGGCCGTGCCTTCGCTCAGCACCCCCAAGCAGGCGCAGATCGCCCGACGGTTGGAGAAGCTGGGTCTGGAGGTGCAGACCCTTCCGTCCTTCGCGCAGCTGATCGGCGAAGAGGCTTTGGTCGACAAGCTTTCCCCCGTTTCTCCGCGTCGGTTCCTGAACCGCGATGAAATCACCCCTTTGATCAACGAAGGCGGAGAGAGCTATGCCGGTAAGGTGGTTTTCGTCTCTGGTGCGGGCGGCTCCATCGGGTCGGAGCTTTGCCGTCAGGTTCTGCTTTGTCGGCCCACCAAACTAGTGCTTTTCGAACTGAGCGAACTGGCCCTCTACAACGCCGACATGGAGATCCGGCAGTTGGCCGAGGGCAGCGACATCGAAATCATCTCGGTCCTGGGTACGGTCACGGATACCCGGCAGCTGCGCAAAGTGCTGTCGCAGCACGGGGTCAATGTGATCCTTCATGCCGCCGCCTATAAACATGTCCCGCTGGTCGAGGCGAACCCGCTTTCGGGGCTGGTGAACAATGTTCTGGGCACACAGGCGCTGGCCGAGCAGGCCGCCCGCGCAGGCGTGGAGCGTTTCATTCTGGTATCGACCGACAAGGCTGTGCGCCCGACCAATATCATGGGTGGGTCCAAGCGGCTTGCCGAACTCGTCATTCAGGATATGGCGCGCAAATATGGCGGCGAGGGTGGTGTTATCTTTTCGATGGTCCGTTTTGGCAATGTGTTGGGGTCGTCCGGGTCTGTCGTGCCGCTGTTTCAAGAGCAGGTTAGCCGCGGCGGCCCGTTGACGGTGACGGATCGGGGCGTGGCGCGCTACTTTATGACGGTGGAAGAGGCCGTGCGTCTGGTCTTGCAGGCTGGATCGCTGGCCCAAGGGGGCGAGGTCTTTGTTCTGGACATGGGCAAGCCTGTGCCCATCTTGAAACTTGCGCGGCAAGTGATTGAAACGGCCGGATACACCGTCCGGGACGAAGACAACCCCGATGGCGATATCGAGATCGAGATCACCGGCCTGCGCCCTGGCGAGAAGATGACAGAGGAGCTGACGCTGAGCGGTTTGCTTATCAACACGGCGCATCCCAAGATCTATTCCGCGCGGGAAAACGGATTGAACGAACTGGAAATCGCCTCGGTCCTGCGGGACTTGCGCGAAGCACTTGTCGCCAATGACGAAGATCTGGCCCGTCAGGTTGTCTACCGCTGGGTCGAAGGCTTCGCCCCGTCCGAGGCGCTGAGAAAATCCTCCTGACCGGACCGTCACATGTCGCGATATTGCCGCGGTCGCGGCGCGCGGCAAAACGGTGGCGGGACAGAGATTGATTTGCAGGGGCTGTCCGTGCCAAATCTAGCCAACAATATCGCAGGTAAGGGGCGCTTTGTGGATCAGCGGACGAAATTAGGAATGCGTAGGCTGAACCGTGGGCCGCTGGTGTCGATGCTCTTGGCGGGGGTGGCGCTGCCCGGTGTTGCGCTGGCTGATCCGACCTACGACATCTTTGAAACCCCCGAGCGTCCTTCGCTCAACTTTTACGGCTCGCCGGGGCTGGTCGATATGCCAACCGCCCATGCACTGCCGGATGGGCAGCTTGCCATCGGGGTCTCAAACTTTGCAGGCATGACGCGCACCACCTTGACCTTTCAGGCCACACCGCGCCTGTCGGCCAGTTTTCGCTACGTTGGAATTCGGGATTGGACCGATGTCGTTCCCGGCAATTTCGATACCTATCGCGACCGAAGCTTTGACCTGCGCTATATGCTGAAAAAGGAAGACGCTTTCTGGCCTGCGATCACCGTAGGTCTGCAGGATTTCGCAGGCACTGGCATTTACGCGGGCGAATATGTCGTCGCGACCAAGACTTTCGACAACACGCTGCTGCCCGGGCGCGTGAAGGTGACCGGTGGTCTGGGGTGGGGGCGTCTGGGCAGCCACGGCAGCATCGGTGCGCCCTTTGGTGGCAACCGCGGCTCTTTTGTCGGGGGCAGCACGGGGGGCAAACCTTCGTTTGATCAATGGTTTCGCGGGTCGGCTGCGCCCTTCGCTGGGGTTGAGTGGGCGGTGAATGACCGTTGGACCCTCAAGGCGGAATACAGTTCCGACGCCTATGAGACCGAAGACGGCTTGCGCGAGATCTTTACCCGTAAATCGCAGTTCAACTTCGGCACCGAATACCAATATTCCGACGGGCTGCGGTTGGGGGCCTATTATCTCTATGGGTCCGAGATCGGGGTGAACCTGCAATACCAGTTGAACCCCCGCAAGCCGCTGACGCCGGTCAAGATTACCCCGGTCGCGCCGCTCAAGGTACGCCCCAGCCGCGCCACCTCTCCGGCGGCTTGGGATACGCAATGGGCCGCCAGCACCAACCAGCAGCGCAGCCTGCGCGATCAGGTGAAAGAGGTGCTAGATGCCAGCGGTCTTTCCCTCGTGGCGCTGACGCTTGATTCGGCCAAGGCCGAGTTGCGGTTGCGCAATGACCGGTATCAGGCCCCGGCGATTGCTGTGGGGCGTGGTGCGCGCGCACTGGCTTGGGTGCTGCCCGCCTCGGTTGAGACCTTCCGCGTTGTCTTGGTCGAAGAGGGTTTGGCGCAATCCGCCGTGACCCTGCGCCGCTCTGACCTTGAGGCTTTGGAGTTTGACCCGCAGGCCGCCGACGCGCTGCTGGCGGTGGCGGGCATCGGTGAGGCCACTCCCCGGCTGCCCGGCGCGATGGAAAATGACGACCTCTACCCGGATTTCGCCTGGTCCATCGGCCCCTATCTGTCGCCCAGCTATTTCGACCCGGAAGAGCCGGTTCGCCTGGATGGCGGCGTGGAGGTCACGGCCAGCTATCGCCCCGCGCCGGGCTGGACCGTCGCAGGCGGTCTGAAGCACCGTCTTTTTGGCTCAGTGGGCGATAAGACGACGCCGAGCAATTCAAGGCTTCCGACCGTCCGCACCGAGGGGCCGCGCTATGCCCGCGAAGGCGAGACGATCATCGACAATGCCTATGTGAGCAAGCAATGGAAGCCCGGCAATGACCTCTATGCGCGGGTCACGGCAGGCTATCTTGAACGGATGTTCGGGGGCGTCTCCGCCGAATTGCTGTGGAAACCCGTGAACAGCAATCTCGCTCTTGGGGTCGAGGCGAATTACGTGAAGCAGCGCGATTACGACGGTGCTTTGGGCTTTCTCGATTACAGCGTGGCGACGGGCCATGTCTCGGCCTATTACGCCTTTGGCGGCGGCTATCATGGCCAATTGGACGTGGGCCGCTATCTGGCCGGTGATGTCGGTGCGACCGTGACCCTGACGCGCGAATTTACCAACGGCTGGAAGGTCGGCGGCTTTTTCACCATCACGGATGTCTCGGCCGAAGAGTTTGGCGAGGGGTCTTTTGACAAGGGCATCAACCTGACGATCCCCATCGGTTGGTTCTTGGGTGAGCCGGACAAACGCAGCGTGTCTACCACGATCCGACCGATCCAGCGGGATGGCGGGGCGCGGCTTCAGGTGCCGGGCCGGCTTTATGAACAGGTGCGCAGTGGCCATCGCAATTCACTGGAAGATCAATGGTCGAGGGTCTGGGAATGAAGCATTTTGCAACCGGTCTTTTGTTGATCGCCAGCCTTACCTTGAGCGCCTGTGCGGGCGGAGGGCGCGAAGAGGAACGCAGCCCGCTGCTCAGCGCGGGCAGCACGTTGTTTAGCATTCTCAAAGACCGCACCGGGCCCGAAGCGCCAGCCAAGGGGCGGGTGACAGTGACCCGCACGCTGCTGGATCAGACGCCCGGCGCGGTCATGCAGGTGGTGCCGGAAAACACCGGGCTGCAGGACTTTCTGAAACGTGTCGCTCGGCGGTCTGATGGCACGCCGGGGATGGTTGAGGTCTGGCAATCCACGGATCAGGCTCAGATCGTCCTGCGCGAAGGCGTGCTGGTTGGCACCAAGGGGCTTGGTGGCGATATGCGCTCGGCCCAAGCGCAAACGGTGATTGCGGCGCTGGACGGGCAGGGCGGCGGCGGCGAAAGGCTGATCACGCTGGCGCGGCTGGATGGCACGGCACAGACGGTGCCCTTTGCCTGCGATGTAACCCATCTGGGGCCGGAAACGATCCAGATCGTGGACCGTCGCCTGTCCGTGCGTCATTTCCGTGAAGATTGCGTTTATGGCGCAACGACCTTCAGCAATGACTATTGGGCCGAGGTCGGTACCGGCAAACTCCGCCGTTCGCGGCAATGGGCCGGGCCGCAATTCGGCTATATGGCGATCGACCTTCTGAAAGATTAAATCCCCGCTTGGCGCTTGTGATCGCGGCCCGCGCGGGCCAGTTTGGCGAGATGGATAAAACGCTTCTTTCCCTTGGGCATGGCTATAGCGCACGCGCATTGGCCGCCCGGTTGATCCCGCAGGGCTGGCGCATCATCGGCACCACGCGCAGCCCCGAAAAGCTTAAAGAGATTGCCGCGACGGGGGTGGAGCCGATGCTCTGGCCCGGCGACGATCTGAGCGCGCTTTTGCAAGAGGTGCCGAACCTGCTGGTCTCTGCCGGGCCGGGGCCGCAGGGCGATCCGGTCCTGCTGGAGTTGCAGGATCAGATCACCGCCGCCGCCCCGCATCTGCGGTGGGTGGGCTATCTGTCGACCACTGGCGTCTACGGCGACCACGGCGGCGATTGGGTGGATGAAACCACGCCGCTTGCCCCCTCTACCCGACGCGGCGCGGCGCGGGTGCAGGCCGAGGCGGCATGGGGCGCGATCCCCGATCTGCCGCTACATATCTTTCGGCTGGCGGGCATTTACGGCCCCGGACGCGGGCCATTTGCCAAGGTGCGCAAGGGCACGGCGCGGCGCATCATCAAGCAGGGCCAAGTCTTTTCGCGGATCCATGTGGAGGATATCGCCCAAGCGCTGGAATTGTCTTTGGCAAAACCGCAACCGGGGGCGATCTACAACCTGTGCGACGACGACCCCGCTCCGCCCCAAGATGTGATCGGCCATGCCGCCGCGCTTCTGGGCCTGCCGTTACCCCCGGCGGTGAACTTCGACGGGGCCGAGATGACCCCCATGGCCCGCAGCTTTTATGCTGAGAGCAAGAAGGTCCGGAACGATCACGCCAAGGCGGCGTTGGGCTGGCAACCGATCTACCCTGATTATCGCTCGGGTCTGGCCGCGCTGCTGGGGGCGGATGACTAAACCCGTGGCACCGCCCGAGGCACCGAATGCGTCAAGACGAACACACGTTGGCCTATCTGCTCGACAGTATGGAGCGCGCGGCAGAGAAGGAGACGGTGTCGATCAACGATGTGCTGCATGAGATCGGCGACCGTTCCATCACACCGCTGATCCTGATTGTCGCCTTGCTGCTGGTCTCGCCCCTGTCGGGAATCCCCGGCGTCTCGACCCTAGCGGCGGTGACGATCATCCTTTTGGCGGTGCAGGCCGTTACCGGGCGGCGCAGGCTTTGGATGCCGCAGTTTCTGTTGCGGCGCGAAGTGGCGGGCCATCGGTTGAGCGGTTGCGTGCGCTTTTTGCGCCGTCCCTGCGCCTTTGTCGACGGGCGCTGCAAGCCGCGTCTTCAGTTCCTCACCACCGGTCCGATGCGTTTCATCACGCTTGTCGTGGTCACGATCATCCCGCTCGGCTGGCCCTTTATGGAGGTCTTGCCGATGATGTCGTCGCTCGGTGCCGGCACCGTGGCGTTGCTGGTTTTCGGCCTTTTCACTCGCGACGGGCTGTTCGTGCTATTGGGCTATCTCTGCGTGGCGATCACGCTGAGCGCGGGCGCCCTGCTGGTGTTGACCGCCGCCAGCAGCTAGGCGCGCTGCGCGTCCAGATCGCCGATGCCGAGCACCTCAAGCACTTTGGCAATGATCTGTTCCGCGTTCATCCCGGCCACCGCATACATATCCGCCGGGCTGGCCTGATCGATGAAAGTATCGGGCAGCACCATAGAACGGAATTTTAGCCCCTTATCAAAGACAGCCTCATCCGCCAGCAGTTGCGCCACATGGCTGCCAAAGCCGCCCACGGCACCCTCTTCGATGGTGATGAGCGCTTCGTGGTCTGCGGCCAGTTTCAGGATCATGTCGCGGTCCAGCGGCTTGGCGAAACGCGCATCGGCGATGGTGGGGGTGATGCCCTTGGCGCTAAGCTGCTCTGCGGCTTTCTCGACTTCTTCGAGCCGCGTGCCAAAGGACAATAGCGCAACCTTGCTGCCTTCCCGGATCATCCGGCCCTTGCCGATTTCCAGTGGCGTGCCGCGCTCTGGCATCTCGACCCCGCGCCCTTCGCCGCGCGGATAGCGGAAGGCGATGGGGCCTTCGTCATGGGCGGCGGCGGTGGCGACCATATGGCGCAACTCGGCCTCGTCTGCGGCGGCCATCACCACGAAACCCGGCAGGTTGGCAAGGAAGGCCACGTCGAATGCGCCCGCGTGGGTTGGCCCATCGGCCCCCACCAGCCCGGCGCGGTCGATGGCGAAACGCACCGGCAGGCGCTGGATTGCGACATCATGCACGACTTGGTCGTAGCCGCGTTGCAGGAAGGTGGAATACATCGCGCAGAAGGGTTTCATCCCCGCCGCCGCCAGCCCCGCGCAAAAGGTCACGCCATGCTGTTCGGCGATACCTACGTCGAAACAGCGGCTGGGGTAGCGTTCGGCAAAGAGGTCGAGGCCGGTGCCGTCGGGCATCGCGGCGGTCACGGCGCAAATCTTGTCGTCCTCGGCGGCCTCGGCCAGCAGGCTGTCGGCGAAAACGCGGGTATAGCTCGGTGCGTTGGAGGGGGCTTTCTTTTGCTCGCCCGTCACCACGTTGAACTTCGCCGTGGCATGGCCCCGGTCGCGCGCGGCCTCGGCAGGGCCATAGCCCTTGCCCTTTTGCGTCTGGATGTGGATCAGGATCGGCCCCGTCGCGCGTTGATGAACGGTGCGCAGCACGGGCAGCAACTGGTCCATGTCGTGCCCGTTGATCGGGCCGAGGTAGGAAAAGCCGAGGTTCTCGAACAGGGTGCCGCCGACGGCCATGCCCTTGAGCATATCCTTGGCGCGTTTCGCGCCTTCGCGGAACGGTTCGGGCAACAGGCTCACCGCGCCTTTGGCGGCGGCTTTGAAGTCCTGAAACGGCGCTTCGGCATAGAGGCGGCTGAGGTAGCTTGACATCGCGCCCACGGGCGGGGCGATGGACATCTCGTTGTCGTTGAGGATGACGATCAGCCGTTTTTTCAGATCGCCTGCATTGTTGAGCGCCTCATAAGCCATGCCCGCGCTCATCGCGCCGTCGCCGATCACGGCAATCGCGTCGCCCAATCC